>WSSedL1CaDRAFT_10001058_pt1 | contig 17268 bp, 19 predicted proteins | sample WetSurSL1Cattail_FD_9464 | JGI IMG/M metagenome (IMG submission 9464)
TGGCGACGGCCCGGGACAATAGGAAGGTGCCAACATAAATATTCCTCAATAGCTCAGCTGGTAGAGCATGCGGCTGTTAACCGCAGGGTCGTTGGTTCGAGTCCAACTTGGGGAGCCAAGATTAAGGCATCTGTATAGATGCCTTTTTTTGTTGTTGTAATATATAGTAAAGTGAACTCGAACAGAACGTAACGAAAACAGCCCGGTGGATTGTCTTAGATTTGTGACTCACAGATGAGTACAATTTAGTGAACCACGATTAAATCATCCGTTTAGATGCTTTTTTGTTTATTTAATTAATTTATCTGTATTTTTAGTGGAACAGTATGATTATCGTGTTATATAAACTTATTTGATTTTTATTTCTACTTGCATTATAATTTAAATATGAAATAAGTGAGGTGCAATTTATGATCGGAATCATCGGCGCAATGAGTGTTGAAGTTGAAAATTTAATTGAGATTATGTCAGATGAGAGGGTTGAAACTGTTAGCAGCATTTCTTATCATCTCGGGAAAATCAATGGAACTGAATGTGTGGTGGCGCAATGCGGAGTCGGAAAAGTAGCCTCCGCTGTATGCGCTCAGACAATGATTTTAAAGTATTTGCCAAGCGTAATGATCAACGTTGGCGTTGCCGGAGGAATCGGTGATAACATTCACATCGGCGATATCGTGATCTCCCGCGGTTTGATACAGCATGATATGGACACTTCCGCAATCGGAGATCAAAAGGGCTGGATTAGCGGCTTAAATCTGGTTACGATTCCAGTGAGTGAAAAGCTGATTAATCTGGTAGCGTACACATCCGCAGAAATTTACGGAGAGGGAGCGCATATTGGAATTATTGCAACGGGAGATCAGTTTATCGGTGATGCAGAAAAATTGAAGCGTATCTCAGATGAGTTCAATGCATCCGCATGTGAAATGGAAGGTGCGAGCATCGCTCAGGTTTGCTATATTAATGGAGTTGATTTCATAGTCATTCGTGCCATTTCTGATAATGCGAACGAGGAGGCCAGCGTTGATTTTGGCACATTTGCGGTAACTTCAGCACATAAATTAACGAAGCTGGTTTCCAAGTTACTGCCGAATATCTGAGCAAGGAGGTGTGAGGTGTGAAAATCATCGATATATCGAGAGAACTTTTTTCCACACCGGTTTATCCGGGCGACCCGGAGCCGCGACGTGATTTGATTCGTCGTATGGGTATGGGCGATGTGTGCAATCTTTCAGGATTTTACACTGGATGCCATAGTGCCACTCATGTTGATGCACCTCGTCATTTTATAGAGGACGGAAAAACGATCGAACAGGTTGCATTGAGTAAATATACAGGGAAATGTACCGTAGTACCGGCCGATGGGGTCATTACCGGTGCGGACATTGATGCAATTACTCCAAATTCGGAAAAAATCATCTTGTTTAAAGGCGATGGCAAGGCATTTCTGTCACAAAGTGCAGCGTTTGCGCTAGCGTATGCGGGAATCACACTGGTTGGCACAGATGCGCAGAGTATAGAAACAGGCGATGAGGAATTTCCGGCGCACAAGCAGCTTCTGGGTGAAGAAATTCCGATATTAGAAGGGCTCAACCTGTCTCAAGTTGAACCCGGAAATTACCGGCTGTTTGCGTTTCCTCTGTTTTTGGCTGGAGCTGAGGCGTCCCCGGTGAGGGCGGTTTTGAGTGAAGAATGATCAGTTCTGGTATCAGTGATCATTATAAGATTTTATGGAAAGTAAATAATACTGATTCCTTATTAAAAATACTTCAATAAGGAATCGGTATAAGAGTGAAAAAGCGGTCTGAAATCTGCTAAGACTTCAGACCGCTTTTTAGTTTAGATATAATATCGGAATACAGCAACCACTTTGCCTAAAATTAACACATCATTTGCGTAAATAGGCTTGAAATCCGGATTCTCAGGCTGCAAACGCACTCTATCCTGCTCACGGTAAAGGCGTTTCACCGTTGCTTCGTCTTCAATTAGGGCAACCACAATTTCTCCGTCGCGCGCAGTCGGAGTTTTGAGGGCTACCACAATATCTCCGTTGAGAATTCCTGCATTCTTCATACTTTCACCACGTACATTCAATGCGAAATACTCATCCCCATTTTGGTGCGGCGGGCAGAAAGGCACATAGCCCTCTACTTCTTCAACAGCTAAAATTGGTTGGCCTGCCGCAACTCTTCCCACGATGGGGACTTGAATGACAGTTTGCTCCCCTGCAAGATGAATCGCGCGGTTAAGCCCTGCGTCACGGCTGATGTAGCCGGAACGTTCCAACGTCTTGAGGTGCGCATGCACACTGGAAGTAGATTTTAAGCCGGTCGCTGCGCAAATTTCACGCACCGTCGGCGGAAGTCCGTTTTGAGTTCTGCTCTTCAGATAATCATATACTTTTTGCTGACTTTCGGTTAACATAAATGCGGCCCTCCCGATCATTAATACTATTTCCTGATTGAAGAATATTTTAATCTGTATCTCTCTGCCCGCTCGCTGACGGGGGAGGAATACAATAACATAACAGCTTCGTTTATAAGGAATTAGTATAATAGTAACTTTCTGTCAGTATTATAACATATTCTTTCAAAAATAACAAACAAATGTTTGGACAATTGCAAAAATTCACAGGAAATTCATAGCTGTGTAACAACTAATTTCAGCATAATGGATATAATAAGGTTGTAATCAAGAAGATGGAGCCGCACCATTACTTGATACATGTTCTACCCTCCTCAATATACCCCTCAAGCTAATGAAAAAGAGCCTAATCAAGTTGGATTAGGCTCTTTTTCTTTGTTAAATTTAAAGATAAAATTTGTTACGCCGAATATAACGTCCATTTTATGGTCAAAATATATTCGGAGGTGGCACGAATGAATAATTTACATCTGCTGAATAAGGGATCAAGAAAGAATAATTCCAGAGGATTTTATATTGCACTGGGTGTTTGTTTAATCGCGATTGGTGTGGCCGCGTGGACAACCTATGACAGTGTGGTAAACTATGCCGCGCCGGATGAAAAAACAACAAGCAGCACGGTAGCGAAGCAGACAAACGAAGCAGTCAGTGGAATCAAAGTATTTGCCAGCGAGCCGGAATCCACTCCGTCTGTGTCTTCCGAAGCAGCGTCATCCCAGGCAGTCTCTTCCGCTGCAGCAGCAAAGCAGACGATAGCGAAAGTGCCGGCAAAACAGGCAGTGGCACCGGCACTGACATTCACTTACCCCGTGGGCAAGACCATTGAGCAGAAATACAGTGGACAAAACCCGATCTATTCAAAAACAATGAAGGATTGGCGTGCGCATACCGGTGTTGATTTCACCGCAAAGCAGGGGGAAGCGGTAAAAGCGATTGCCAATGGAACGGTAAAAAACGTGTATGTGGATGACTTGTACGGAAATACAATCGTTATTACCCATGGTGACGTGGAAGCTTACTACTGCGGCCTGAATCAGATGAGCGTGAAGACTGGAGACAAAGTCAAACAGGGGGCGCAGATCGGTACAGTAGGAACGGTTCCTTGTGAAAGCGCAGATGCCCCGCATATGCACCTGTCGATGAAAAAGAGCAGTAAATTCATCGATCCTCTTTCCGTCCTTAAATAGCACGCCCCCGTAATTCTGCCGTCTAGGGGCAAATTCAGCCGCAGGACATTTTGTTCTGCGGCTTTTTCAAATTATTGTGAATTTTAATTTGAATTATCTTAAAAAGCGTGCTATAATAATATAAATTATATAAATAGCACAAAAAGTGTCGAACGATCATTTAACACTTTGTTAATGATTTATACACCTTCTGTTACCATAAGATGTTTTTAGATCTATTATACTAATATAAGTGAGTTCAATGATATTGAAAGGGAGGTAGAGAAGTGAAAGACAAGGCAGCAATCCTTGTTTGTGTTACTGGTCAGCATGATTGTGACAGGCTGATTAGAGCAGGAAGAAAAATTGCGGATGAACGTTCTGTCCCGTTGCAGGTTCTATGTGTTCAGCCGGCTTCTTCAGGATTTGAAACAAGCTGTGAGGAACTGGAATATCTGCGGCAAACTGCGCGTGACGCAAAGGCGGAAATGTCAGTCTATTTTAATGACGATGCAGCGTTGGTGGCAGTGAGCTTGGTAAAGCAAATAGGTGCAACCCATATTGTAACAGGAATGGCGGAAGCTCCCATAAACGGATTTATCGAGATAATTCACAAACTTTTGCCGAAAACACCAATTTCGATGGTGGCGAAAGATGGAATGATATATAATATTTATCCTTCAAACGATAGCAAGAAACCGGCGAAATTAATTTTGCAGCATTAATACATAGTACAGCCGGAGTGGGAAACTCCGGCTTTTCTATTTGCCGAGCCGTATGTGTGCGCGTTGGTAATTATTTTTTTATTTAATGGTCGCTACGACCTCAATCTGCCAAATTAGAGTAATATTTTTCAAAATTGCAAGATAAATATTGATAAAATGTGTCGAATGTTGTAAAATATTTTTATGGCGGTTTTCTCTGTGTACTTACCGTCTTGGCTGACTATTTCAATCTGCAGTTACGGAAACGCAGTGAAAGATAAAACTAACAGCGTGGAGGTTTTTTCTATGGGTGTAAATGAGAGTACGGGCGGAAAGATGAAAAAAGCACTAAAGCGAATATGGGATGGTCCGGATGAAGAGGAAACCGCCGAAGAAAATTCACAACCCCAAGAAGAGATTCTTCAGGCAGAGGTATCGAAAAACTCATTCCCTTTAAAGGACAATTCTGAAATTAATGCCATTTCAAAGGCGATGGCAAATGATTTCAGCAATACTATAAAAGCAAATCTCCTGAAGTTTAAACCTACAGACGGCGCAGAAGAAAATGACAATGTAAATTCGTTTGCCCCCTATAATGCGGGCAGGAAGGGTGGGTCATCTATGTTGACGGACGCAACGATTGACAACACAACCAATATTTTTTCAGCGGCAAGCGCAAATGCTGATAATGAGGTCACTACAATTTCCGAAGGCACATCGATTGTAGGCGAACTTCGTTCCAGTGGCAACGTGGAAGTTCTCGGTAATATGAAGGGCAACATTGTCACCAAAGGCAATGTAACGGTATGCGGCAAGGTTATGGGCGATGTTAAGGGTGCTGACATAGAACTGTCTTCGTGCACTGTGCAGGGCAATATTACTGCTACCGGAACACTCACCATTGACAGCGACTCAGTTTTGGTCGGTGACATCAAATCCGAGAATCTTTCTATTGACGGAAAATTGAAAGGCAACGCACAAATCAGGAATATGATTACCTGCCAAAGCAGCGCACTTATTTTAGGTAATGTGACTGCTGCGGTTGCTTCAATTAACGAAGGTGCCAAACTGCAGGGTGCGATTCAAATTATAAACGGACAAATCTCAGAAATTAAAATTGCGGATGATGAGGCTTCCAGCTGGATGGCTAAAACACCCGATTCAATCCCCTCCATTGGCTTAGATAAATAAAATCAAAACTATTTTCTGAGCTTCACAATCGATATTCGGTTGTGAAGCTTTTTTGTGGTTAGGGCATTCACAAAAGCGGAGATTAAAGTCAATTACCATTGGCTAAAGAGCGTGAAACTAATTTACACTGTGGACAAGGAAAGCTCAAATCCAAGCTGACTTTTGGAAAAAGCTTGCAAAATTAAGTGAAAATGATTATTATCATATATATGCGATTTTTTTGTTACTGATTTCCTTCCAAAAACACGACGTTATATTGTGTTTATCTCCCTGCCGCAAGGAGGGACTAGATTGAAATGTTCTTTTATCAGAAATAGTATAATTTCGACAGACAGGGTGATATTTTGTATAAGGCTTGCATTTTTGATTTGGACGGAACCTTGGCAAACACATTGAACTCGATCGCTTACTTTGCGAACGATGCGCTTAAAAAATGTGGATATGATACGATTGAGGTTCAAAAGTACCGCTATCTTGTCGGTAATGGAGCAGATTTACTGATGCACCGTATGCTTGATACGGTGTGTGGTGAAGGGCACTATTCGGACGATCAGTTCAAGGCGCTGAGAAAAGTTTATGATGGTTTATATGAGAGTAATCCGACTTATATTGTAACTAATTATAATGGGATGCAGGATACAATTAGGGCTTTGAAACGGCAGGAAATGAAGATGGCGGTTCTTTCTAACAAACCACACAACTGCACTGCAGCGATTGTCGGAGCACTGTTTGAATCCGGAACTTTTGATGCCTGTTATGGCCAGCGTTCAGAGGTAGCGCGAAAGCCTTCTCCGCAAGGCGCGCTTCTCATTGCGCAAGAGCTTGAAACAGAACCGAAAGACTGCCTTTATATCGGCGATACGAATACGGATATGAAAACTGGAAATGCCGCTGGGATGGATACCGTTGGCGTACTCTGGGGGTTTCGCGGCAGGCGTGAACTGGAGGAAAATCAAGCAAAATACATTATTGAGAATCCAAAAGAAATAGAAGAAATTGTTGCTCGCAACATGAGGTGAAAAATGGACTGGTTTACAAGGTTTTTCAAGGCAAACCGCAGAATGGGCCTCAGAATTGTAAAAACGGGTATCGCAGTAACTGTTTGCGTTGCAGTTTCTTTTTTTTGTAAGCTGAATCAGCCGTTTTTTGCTGTGGTCGCTACGGTGATGTCCATGGGGAAATCAATTGATTTTTCATTTAAATCCGGTAAAAACAAATTTTTTGGCGTGATCATCGGCGTAATCATTGGTTATTGTTTTTTTAATATCTCCCAGGCGAATGCAGGACTGTGCGGAGTGGGAATTATCCTTACGCTGTATCTTTGCCAGTTCTTTAAATTGAACGGCGCGGCAGCTTTGTCGTGCTTTTTATTTGCGGGCATGATGTTTATGCTCAATCTGGGTGCCCATAATCCGATGCGTTTTGCTTTCAGCTGTACGGTTGACAGCTTTATCGGCATTGCTATTGCGCTGGTGGTAAATCTGGTCGTCATGCCGCCCAACTATGCCGAGGAAATCAAAAAATCAATCTCACAGCTTCGTTCACAAATTGAGGAGTCTATGGGAAATGCGGACTCTCATTGTGAGATTGACACGCGCGCAGTGGATGCCGCAATTCAAAAAATCAATTATAATGTTAACATGTATATTGCCGAGGCTAAGTTTCTGCGCTGGAACGATGATGAAGTATTCGCCATCTCCTGCAAGCTGTCTACTTATCAAATGATTCTTGATGAACTTAAGGCAATTCAGGTGTTGGAGTCGGCCAGAGACGGCGCAGCGCCGGACGGCGAGCTGCTCACGGTCTATCGTTACCATATGGACCGAATGCAGAAACTTTTTGGCAGCACAGCAGAGCAAGAGGAACAGGAAAGCACAAAATAATAGAATTCAAGCGAATACATTTTGGGGGCCTTGTGAATGCGGGTTATGGATCAATTTAATCGCTTTATTGAAAAATGGATGCCATTGGTAACGCCGGTCTGTTTATTGATCGGCGTGTTTTTTCCAGATCAGCTCGGCCATCTCTTATTTTTGGTTCCGTATATTTTTGCGTTTATGACATTCAGCGGAAGCTTGAAATCTGAGTTTTCCGATGTAGCGCGCATATTTCAACATCCTCTGCCTTTAATTGTGACTCTGTTTATTATCCATTTTATTATGCCGCTTATCGCGTGTACGGCAGGAAACTTGCTTTTTTCTCAGAATCCGTATCTGACCACAGGCATGGTACTGGAATTTGTTGTTCCGAGCGCTGTAGTCAGTTTTATGTGGGTTTCCATCTATCATGGCAGCGGGCCGTTCACGCTGTCTGTTGTTCTTACCGACACACTCTTGGCACCCTTCCTCGTACCACTGAGTCTGCACCTGTTTGTCGGTTCCAATGTACAGGTAGATACATGGGGTATGATGACGGAACTGCTGTGGATGGTCGCGATTCCAGCTCTAGCCGCTATGATACTGAACAAAGTAACCGGCGGAAGGTTGAAAAATACGCTTTCACACAAACTTGCACCATATGGAAAAATTGCACTGATTTTGGTGGTCAGCGCAAATTCTTCGAAGGTTTCACCGTTTATCAAAAACATGACCCCTCAGCTTTTTGCGGTCACCGGCGTAATTCTTTTGATTGCAGCTTCCGGCTATGCAATCGGTTGGCTTGGTGCGCTGCTTCTAAAGCAGAAACGGGGGTTTATTATTTCGATGACATTTAATTCCGGAATGCGAAACATCAGCGCGGGCGCGGTGATTGCCGCCGCCTATTTTCCTCCAGCGGTCATGTTTCCCGTCATGATTGGAACGCTGTTTCAGCAGGTATTGGCCGCAACTTATGCGCAGCTTATCACCAAAAGCTATGGAAAAGAGGAAACGGAATCCTAAAATTGAAGAGAGCATCTTGAATTGATTAATAAAGCTCTGTACCGTTATTTTTACAGTAAACAGCCCATCATGCCTTAGCTCCGGGGAATGCTGTCTTAATCTTAATAAGGCAGCATCAATCCGTCGTGTTATCCAATATATGCTATCATGGTTATGAGTAATTCGTGAAATTAAGGATTGACGAACACGTCAGAATCATGTAAAATACATATTATAATTTAAATCGATAAAGCGTTTATAACTTTAAACCGATAAAGGATTTAGACGGCGAGAGGATGGGTATTATGAAAAAAGCAATGGCGCTCCTTTTAGCGGGTATCATGGCACTTTCTGCCACGGCATGTTCGGCAGGCACTTCCACTGCGGCGGCAAACAGCGGAGCTCCGGCATCACAGGCTGCTTCTGCGGCAGAGCAGAAACAAATAAAAATTGGTGTTGTTCAGCTTGTCGAGCATCCGGCTCTGGATGCAGCTTATAAAGGCTTCATTGACGGATTGGCGAAAGACGGCTATGTGGACGGAAAAAATATAAAGATCAGCTATGAAAATGCACAGGGAGAGCAGGCGAACTGCCAGACCATTGCAAGCAAGCTGGTCAACGACAAGTCTGATTTGATTTTGGCAATTGCCACGCCGGCCGCGCAGGCCGTTGCAAACACCACCAAAGATATTCCGATCCTGGTAACTGCGGTTACAGACCCGGCTGACGCAAAGCTGGTCGCATCCAACACCGCACCGGGCGGAAATGTTTCAGGCACATCCGATTTGACCCCTGTGGACGAACAGATGAAGCTTTTAAAACAGATACTCCCGAACGCGAAGAAGGTTGCGATGCTGTATTGCTCCAGTGAAGCAAATTCCAAGTTCCAAGTCGAAATTGCCAAAAAGAGTGCTGCTGCTCTTGGGCTGGAAACAGTCGACGCAACTGTTTCCAACTCCAATGAAATTCAGCAGGTTGTTCAGTCCCTTGTCGGCAAGGTGCAGGCGATTTATGCTCCGACCGATAATATGATTGCCGCGGGTATGGCTACCGTTTCCATGGTTGCAACGCCCGCTAAGCTTCCAATAATCGTTGGTGAGTCCGGTATGATTAAGAACGGCGGCTTAGCTACATACGGAATCAATTATTACAATCTGGGTTTGCTTACCGCAGAACAGGCGGTTAAGATTATGAAAGACGGCGCGAAGCCGGCGACTATGCCGATTGAATATTCTAAAAACTGCGATTTGACGCTCAACAAAGATGCCGCGGCAAAATTAGGAATTACCTTCCCGCAGGAACTGTTGGATAAGGCGGCGGCAGCTAGCTCTTCCTCTGCCACATCAAGCAAATAAATTAAGAATACTAAAAAATTGAACCGCATGGCGATAGGGCAACACCCTATCGCTCATGTTGCGTTAAGGAGAATTATTTATGGATTTCTCAACATTGCCGCCCGCACTACAGAGTGCGGTGGCGGAGAGTGTACTATGGAGCATTATGACACTTGGTGTGTATATTACCTTTAAAATTCTGAATTTTCCAGATATGACTGTTGACGGGAGTTTTGCGACCGGCGGTGCGGTTTCAGCGGTTTTGATATCTAAAGGTGTAAATCCGTTTCTGTCTCTTTTAGTGGCACTTGCTGCTGGTATGGTTTGTGGGCTGATTACGGGGATTTTACATACTAAACTTGAAATCCCGGGAATATTGGCCGGAATTTTAACGATGATCGCACTATATTCTATTAATCTTCGAATCATGTTGGACCAGCCAAATATTACCCTTCTTGGGGCATCTACCATTATGACAATTACTTCCGGATTGCTTCGCGGTTTCAGTGCAAGCATGATTTCCCTTCTTTTGGGTGCAGTTTTCGTTGTAGTTTCGATTGCATTTCTTTATTGGATTTTTGGGACGGAAATCGGATGTGCTATCCGCGCAACCGGAAACAATGAGTACATGGTGCGCGCACTTGGTGTGAATACAGACAAAACAAAAATTCTTGGTTTAGCACTCAGCAACGGTTTGGTTGGGCTTTCCGGCGCGATGGTCGCGCAGAGCCATGGTTATGGCGATGTTGGTATGGGAACAGGTACCCTTATGATTGGACTTGCATCGATCATCATTGGAGAAGTACTGATGGGCAACCGTTTCTCCTTCGCCTATAAATTGATTTCTGTGGTGGTTGGTTCTGCAATTTATCGTGTGATTATTGCTTTTGTCCTGTGGCTTGGGCTAAAAGCCTCCGATTTGAAGCTGCTTACTTCCATTATGGTCATCATTGCTTTGGCAATTCCGGTAACAAAGCGAAAACTGCAAAGGAATCGGCAGTCAACCGAAAGTGAGGAATCCGCACAATGATACAGCTGACGAACGTATATAAGACCTTTAATGCCAATACCATTAATGAGAAAAAGGCGCTGAACAATATCAGCCTGACGATTGAAACCGGCGATTTTATCACGATAATTGGCGGGAACGGCGCAGGAAAATCCACATTGTTGAACTTGATTGCCGGTGTGTTTCCGTGCGACGGCGGCCAAATTGTGCTGGACGGTATCGATTTGACCAGACAGCCGGAGTATCAGCGTGCAAAGCTTTTAGGACGCGTTTTTCAAGACCCGATGATGGGAACCGCCGCTGAGATGGGGATTGAAGAAAATCTTGCTATGGCATTCCGCAGAGGCAAATCACGCGGCTTGCGATGGGGAATTAAAAACGAGGAGCGGGCGCTCTATCAGGAACGCCTTAAAACTCTGGAGCTAGGCCTCGAGACCCGCCTTTCCAGTAAAGTCGGGTTGCTTTCCGGCGGTCAGCGCCAAGCGCTGACTCTGTTGATGGCGACTTTGCAAAAGCCGAAGCTTTTGCTGCTGGATGAGCATACTGCCGCGCTTGACCCGAAAACAGCGCGCAAGGTGCTTGAACTGACAGACGAGATCGTAAGCAAGGATAGTCTTACCACAATCATGGTGACACATAATATGAAAGATGCCATTCGTTTGGGCAATCGCTTGATCATGATGCACGAGGGCAGAATCATTTTGGACATTAAAGGTCAGGACAAAAAGAATTTGCAAGTTAAAGATTTGCTTGAAATGTTTGAAACGGCAAGCGGAAATGCAATGGATAACGATAGGATGCTGCTTTCATAAATGGTAATGGGATAAATGCACGGCGAGTTTTTTCGCCGTGCATTTTTATCGGATTTAGCCGATGTAATTGACTGATGAAAGGAGTATAATAAGAAGATAGAAAATAATTCAAGAGATTAATGCAGTTTGGAATCTGTGTCAATTTATGAATTAAGTGTTTTTTCTACTGTCAGCCGTAGGCGGCAGGTAATAAATTATCATATTTATATACTAAATCGCAATAAATATAAATGGGTTACAGGTATTTTCTGATTCCCTCAATATGAAGATAACGGACAGTGTGATACACATAGCTGCTCAATGGTTTCATATAGGCATCGTATGTGTGGGCGGCCAGCAAAATGTCTTCAGGAGTGATCCCTACTACAACAGGGCTGTGATAAAAATGATGATTCTCGTTGCCAAGCTGAACAATATCGCCTATTTCTATGTCTTCAGCATCTGTTTCAACCGCAAACGGGCCGGCGGAGTCATTGGTAGTAAGAAAGTGATATAAATATTCCACCCCGCTCCATGAGGCCGTCCGGTTATAACTGCTGATGTAATACCATCCCGTAACCGGGGTGAAATTCATTACTTTACTGCCTGCAAAAATGCACTGTGAAGCAAAGTTGGTGCAGTCTCCGCCAAGGTCTTCAAAACTGAGATAGGCCGGATTTCTTTTTTGCGCCCATGTTGCAGCATAATCCAATGCGCCGGACCTGTCATATGGTATTTTAATAAACATAATCGCCGCCCCCTTGAAACTTATCATAATAAAACGCTGTAATATCATTTTATTATTAAAATCGGAGCGGCATGACACTGAATTGCATTTTAGCCAAATATCGCGAAGTAAGCATAAAGAATATACATAAATGTGTGATATAATAGACCAAATTGATCATGGAGGGTGTTTGGGTTGGGGTGTGTGGGTAATTTTCTCTGGTTTATCTTTGGCGGCGTAATTCTGGGGCTGAGCTGGGCGTTGATAGGGTTTTTATGGTGTATTACAATTGTGGGTATTCCGATTGGCGTCCAGTGTTTTAAATTCGCGGGGCTGGCGTTTTTTCCGTTTGGAAAAGAAGTATACTTTGGCGGAGGCGCAGTTTCCCTGCTGTTGAATATTCTGTGGCTTATTTTTGGCGGATTCGCTCTGGCAGTGGAAGCGGCAGTAATCGGCGGGCTGTTCTGCATTACCATCATTGGAATTCCTTTTGGAATTCAGTGCTTTAAAATTTGCAAGTTGGCGTTATTGCCGTTCGGAGCGGCTGTACGGTAACATAACGTTTTCATACGGAAATAACATAATCGTCAAAACGGAGGGGGAATTATATTGAAGCGCTGCATTGTAGTGCAAGGAATAGTACCCTATAAAATTTAATTTTAGGAGATATTATATGGCTATTCCAAACTTAAAGAAGATCTATCCAAGAAGCAATGACAATCAAACAGTGTATCTGAGAAATGTAATTACCAATCCCAATATTGAGGTTGGAGATTTTACAATTTATAACGATTTTTGCAAAGACCCACGTGATTTTCAAACGAATAATGTGCTATACCATTATCCGATCAATCAAGACAGGCTCGTAATCGGGAAGTTCTGCTCCTTTGCATGCGGGGCAAAGTTTTTAATGACCAGCGGAAATCACACGCTAAAATCTTTGTCAACCTATCCGTTTCCCATCTTCTATGAAGAATGGGATGAGAATTTACATCCAAAGGACGCTTGGGATAACAAGGGAGACATTCGTATCGGCAATGACGTCTGGATTGGGTATGAGGCAGTGATCCTGTCCGGCGTGAAGATTGGTGATGGCGCGATTGTTGCAACCAGAGCAGTGGTGACAAAGGACGTTCCTCCCTATGCGATTGTCGGAGGAGTGCCGGCCAGAATTGTGAAGCTGCGTTACAGCGATGAGAAAATTGCAACATTACTCAGAATCAAATGGTGGGACTGGCCGGTTGAGAAGATCGGCAATTCCATTGAAGCACTCCGCAATGGAGATCTTGAAGGATTGGGGGAGAAATCAAAATGAACGGACAAATCAGGACCAATATTAAAATAGATGCGTTGGTGGATATTATCTTAAAAAAAGACCAGCCTACCGGTAAGCTGACGCGCGGTCATGTCAAGCGGATTCTTACCAAAAGCTCGACGCATCCTCACGGTATCAAAGTAATGCTGCAGGAGGACGACATGGTTGGCAGAGTTCAGGCCATTCTCGGCGGATCGGATCAGATTTAAAATTCAGTAACTTTTAGCGGGCAGGTTTCGGCATTTTTTGCCATAGAGCATTAATATATATGCATGAGAGTAACATAATAATCAAAACTGGAGAAATGGCGGATTCGGAGATACGTCTTGCCCGTATGGTTATTTTGTTTACAAAGAAATATTATAATATAAAAAAGTAAGGGGTGCATTGGTTATGGCAGATGAAAAAAGGTTATCTGTGCTAAAGATTGTGAATACCATTTTGTTTTTAATTATGGTAGCGGTCAACATTCTTGCAAACGTTCTGCCTCTTAACGGCTTGAATACAGGCGAGGTTTCCAATTTGTACCCCAATCTTTTTACACCAGCAGGGATAACTTTTTCCATTTGGGGACTGATTTACCTTCTGCTGGCGTGTTTTGTCCTTTATCAGTTCGGCGCATTTAAAGGCAATGAGAGTACGTATCGGAATGATTTAATCCAGGAGATTGGGCCTTACTTCGCAATTTCATCGCTGGCGAATGCAGCATGGATATTTGCGTGGCATTATAGGATGGTCGGCGTTTCTGTTGTATTAATATTTATTATCCTATATTGTCTGGCGGTAATTGTTTCCCAAATCAGTAAATATGATTTGCTTCCAGTCAAAGAGAAAATATTGGTAAAAATTCCGTTCAGCATTTATTTTGGCTGGATAACGGTTGCAACAATCGCGAACATTGTGGCGTTTCTGGTTAGCATCGGCTGGAACGGATGGGGAATCCCGCAGCAGACATGGACGGCAATTATCCTTCTGGTGGGTGTGGCGATTACCGGGCTTATTATGCTGAAAAATAAAGATATTGCATATGGACTGGCGGTCATTTGGGCATATGCAGGGATTTTATATAAGCATCTTTCCCAAGCCGGGTTTCATGGTCAATATCCGGCAGTTATTTGGGCCGTTATCATCAGCCTTGTCCTGCTTGTTTGCACTGTGGGATACCTTATCGTTTTAAAGAAAAGGGAATATGCTTAAGAGTTGAGCAAAAGATAAAGAATATAAATACTGTTTTCTGATAAAAGAAATCAGTATAAGGACAATGAATGATTAAGTGAGGAACAAAAATTTTGAGTCGTCGAAAACCTGTTGGATGGAACCGGCTGGATCATGCAGCTAAAATATTTCCTCCCACAAGCAATAAAAGAGATACGAAAGTATTCCGCTTTGCCTGTGAACTTTTAGAGCCTGTTGAACCGGATTTTCTGCAAGTCGCTTTGGACAGAACCATAGAAGTATTCCCTGTATACCAGTCAATCTTAAAGGGTGGATTATTTTGGTACTATCTTGAAAACAGCGATATAAAGCCAATGGTAAAACCGGAAAGTACGCCGCCTTGCGCCGCTCTCTACGATAGAAACAGCAAAAATCTGCTGTTTGAGGTTACTTACTATAAAAACAGAATTAATTTTGAGGTTTTTCATGCTTTAACGGACGGAACCGGCGCACTTCAGTTTTTGCGTTCTCTTGTGTTCCATTACATTGTCCTGCGTCATGCAGAGGATTTTCAAGGTAAGATTCCGGATTTCGACTACGATGCCTCCCTGACGCAGAGAGCCGACGATAGCTTTGAGAAATACTATTCTAAAAATGATAAACAGAAGAAAAAGAAAAGGCACATCGCATACAAAATCAGAGGCCTGAAATTATCGGAAAGCCGGATCAGAGTAGTTGAGGGAACCGTTTCCGTTCGCAGTGTGCTGAATGAAGCGCACAAATACCATGCCACCCTTACTTCTTTTCTGGCAGCCGTTCTCATGTGCTCTATTTATCAGGAAATGGCAGAATGGGAGAAAAGAAGACCGCTGGTCTTGAATGTTCCGGTGAATTTGCGTCAATATTTTCCGTCGGAAACCATGCGCAATTTTTTTGGGATTATTGAAGCCGATTATGACTTCAAAAAGAACCCAGCGGGTCTGGAGAATGTAATTGCGCATCTGACGGAATGCTTTGAACGGGAGCTGACTCCGGAGCGTTTGGGCGCGCGGCTGAACGAGCTTGCAGCATTGGAGCATAATATTTTTGCGCGTGCAATACCAAGGGTATTCAAGGATATCATTCTAAAAACGGCATACAAATATTCCGCAAGAGAAAGTACTGCTACCATTTCAAACGTTGGAAAGGTAAAAATGCCGACGGAGCTCGTCCCGTATATTCGCCTGTTCGATGTTTTCCTAAGCACGTCAAAGTATCAGCTGTGCATCTGCTCTTTTCAGGACAACCTCAAAATTACATTTACCACGCCGCTTGTCAGTACGGAAATAGAAAAGAATTTTTTTAGAACCCTGACCGGTATGGGAATTGAAGTGGAGCTTGCATCAAATCAAATTGTTTAAAAAGCCAATTATCTTCGGCTGAAACCGATGTCCCGGAAAGGTTTCAATCCGTAATTGACCTTATAAAAATAGTAAAAGGAAAGAACAATGAAATACTGTAGCAAATGCAGAGTGTCCGTTGCTGGCCAAAGAAAATACTGCCCGCTTTGCCAGACAGAGCTTCAAAGCCTTGATACGGACGATAATGAAATATTTCCGGATATTCCGACCATTTTTCATCAGTACAACGTATTTTTTCGCATTTTAATTTTTTTGTCGGTTATTGTTTCCATTGCTTGCCTGCTGATTAATTTTCTCCTGCCGGCCAAGATCTGGTGGTCTTTGTTTGTTATGGGCGCAATTGCTTGCTTCTGGCTCAGTTTGTCAATCGCAGTTTCCAAACGCAGGAATATCCCTAAAAATATTCTGTACCAAGTTGTTGTCATTTCCTCACTGGCCGTTGTTTGGGATTGGTGCATCGGCTGGCGCGCATGGTCTATTGATTATGTGATTCCCATGGCCTGCACAATCGCGATGATTTCTATGGCAACGATTGCAAAGGTCGCCAATTTACGAGTTCAAGACTATTTGATTTATCTGGTGATTGACGGTCTGTTTTGCGTTGTTCCGATTAGTTTCATTTTTATCGGATTTCTCACAGTGCTGTATCCGACCTTGCTCTGCGCGGCTGCGAGTGTAATTTCACTGACGGCGCTCATCCTGTTTGAGGGTGATGATATGTGGTCGGAATTAAAACGCAGGGTGCACATATAATTTGCGATTCCATAATAAAGCACCCGTCAATTGCTTTTGCAACAGACGGGCGCTTTGTAATTTATTTTGGAGATGGCTACAGGATAAAATTAGACTTTTTCGAATCGGCCTTTCATATCGGCGATTTCTGCATCAATATTTTCCAAGTACCATAAACCCATCTTTAGGCCGGATTGTTCATTGTAAATCTTGTTTAAATATGGCATGCTCTGAAACGCCTGATCCAGCGCGGCCTGACTTTCATCCAAAACGGCAGTACCCTTAATTCGAATCCATTCACCCGTTGTGCTCGCGGTGCAGACTTCCACATTTGGATTTACCAGTAGTTGCTTGTAGGAGGCTTTATGTTTACCCATTCCAAAGTAAAGCCTGCCCTGCCATTCCATAAAAAAGCCGAACGGTCTTACGCGTGGTTTATCGTTCTCAACAGTCGCAAAATAA
>WSSedL1CaDRAFT_10001059_pt1 | contig 17264 bp, 15 predicted proteins | sample WetSurSL1Cattail_FD_9464 | JGI IMG/M metagenome (IMG submission 9464)
TCCAGGTTCAGTGTATTATTCTGAGGCTTTTTCCCAAATATTTCTTTGATTTGTAAAACAGTAACCTTACTCCCTGCCGCTCCGGTTGAAGGCAGCAGTATTGCCAGGTGCCGCTGATCCAATCTGCATAAGATATCTGATTTACGCAACCTCTGATAGACGATTGACTCTAAATCTTTCAAACATCCTAGTGAATTTCGGTTAAGGCTCCCCCCTCTGCCCTCCAATTCCAGAATAATTAAACTGGATTCCCCGCCATTACGGACTAGACGCCGGCGTTCAAGCAACAGGAAATTCCAAAAAAAATCCGTCTCGCAGACCAACGGCCCGTTCTCTTGGGTCAGTATTTCAATATTGCCGTCCAAAATTCGCTTGTCCGGCGACTCAATTCCGGGTCCCCGCAATTGTTTATAGAGACTTTTCCATTCCTCCGAAGGTTTAACCCCCAGTTCTTTATAGAGAAAGCTTGAACAGTGGCTGTAATGCTCGGCGGCGGCTTTTAAATTACCCATTCCCAGCAACGTTTTCATCAATAGTATTTGTAAGCCCTCGACATAAGGATCAATTTTAATTGCTCTTTTTAACAGCGCTTCAGCCTTGGGATATTCTTGGAATTCCAACAACCATGATACTACCTCGGTAATAGAGTCAATAAATAGACACCGGTAATGTTCACGCGGAACCACGGCCCACTCCAAGTCAGGGTCCTCGACTAGGAAATCTCCCTGATAAAGATCGAGAGCCTGTAGATAGAGTTCGATCGCAGCTTGACGATTATCATTTCCCAACCGGTGAGCGCTGGCGCATAAATTCTCAAATTCTTCGGCATCCAGCCAAAAAGGGGCATGTAAATTAAAGGCGCAGCTCTCTTTGGAGTAAATAATATAGGCCGAACGTTGATAGCCGATATGCGACGGTTCCAGCAATGATTTAAGCCGGGAGATTGTGGTACGCAAAGTCGCGGTATCGCTGGGGTCATTATTTCCAGGCCAAAGGAGTTCCATAATCTTTTCCGTTTGGATCGCCGACCCTTTGTGGACCACCAAGTATTTAAAGAGCAACCACATTTTATGTCTGCTTACAGTGCCGATAGCCTGCTGCTCGTCGGGTCTTAACACCCGGAATACTCCTAAACAATAGATCCTCAATGTAGATTGCTCTCTGACAGCCCTTTGAAGCAATTGGCCATCCATCAATCGGTTCGCCTCCCAAGACATATGCTTTATCAACTATACTAAGTTGCTTCTTGATTTATTATCCAATTGAAAGCAACTTAATATTGGAGTTCATTTAAATCTCTATTAAATTACCATATTTTTCAATATCTTCATGTCGTTTCATAAGAGAATTCAAGTCCTTTATTCCGGGTATATCAATTATTCTCCGCCAAAAAACAGTAAAGCCCGCCGTGAAGGCGGGCTTTTTGAGTTTATGATTTTTTAATGGAATCCGGCAAGTAACTTCAAAATCCTTTCAACGTAGAGCTTGCCGGAGTTTAACCGCTCACCAAGCTCCATAAAAGCAATAGATTGAAACTCACTACGATGATGGCAATCAACCATAACATGATCCGGTCCAGCCGGGAGTTGGCGAACTTACCCATCACTCGTTTCGACGAAGTAAGATAAAGCTGTAGAAATATGGTTAGCGGTAGTTGGATGCTGAGTAACATCTGTGAGTAAATCAAACCCTGCAGCGGGTTATTAATAAAAAAGATGGCCATTAGCGCCGGGATGAATGTTGCCAATACTCCCAACTGGGTATGAAGGTCATGAATGTTATAAGGTTCGCCAAAAATTCCGGCAAAAATCGACCCCCCGGCCATTCCAGCCGTAACCAAGGCTGAAATACCGGCAAATAACAAGGCCAGGGCGAAAACGAACGAAGCGGAATTGCCCAACAAAGGGCTTAGCAATTGCCCAGCCTGTTCCAACTCGGCCACCTGAATATGGTGTTGAAAAAAAGTCGCGGCAGCCACCAAAACCATTGCACTATTAATCGCCCAACCCACCAGCATCGAAATCGAGGTATCCCAAAATTCATACTTTAGTTGCCTGATAACGACCGACTCATCAGCTAGGTTGTATTGCTTGCTCTGAATAATCTCCGAATGCAGGAACAAGTTATGCGGCATGACGATCGCTCCCAAGACGCTCATCACCAGGAGCATTGAACCGCTCGGAAAACCGGGCGTAATCCATCCCACTGCGGCTTGATGCCAATGGAGATGAACCAAGCTCAGTTCGAAGATGAAAGAAAGGCCAATGAGTGAGACTAAACCGATGATCCAGCGTTCCAATTTTCGGTATGAATTGGAAAATACCATCCAACAGACCAATAGCGTCACCAATACCGCACCGAACTGTACCGGCAAGCCCATCAACATCTTCAGCGCAATCGCTCCGCCCAAAATCTCGGCCAAGGCAGTGGCATTGGCTGCTATCATTGCTGATATTAAAATGCTTCGACCAAGCCAAGGCTTAAGGAAAAAAGTGGCTGCCTCCGACAGGCAATAACCGGTTGCGATACCCAGATGAGCCGCGTTATGCTGTAAAACAATCAGCATCAAGGTCCCCAGTGTGATCACCCACAACATCGAGTAGCCAAAAATAGAACCCGCCGCAATATTGGTGGCCCAATTGCCGGGATCGATAAAACCGACGGTAACCAATAAACCCGGCCCGATGTATTTTACAAAGTCCAAGGCCATTAATTTGATGCCGGGGTGTTTATGCAAGTGCTTTTTTATGGATGAAATACTCATCAAAACGGCTCCTCAAAATTCTTAAAATATCAATTATTTAGGTATTATCATTTCGATGAGCAATTACATTATTCCTTCGTATCGATATAAGGCATCGGCGTTTTTATCAACTCTCAGAACCCGAAACCAATTTTCCCTCTCGCCTTTCGAAGCGGAATATGATATCTTAAACTGGGTAATATGCTTGACACGAACACAAGTTCGGTATAAGATAAAAATATATTTGCCTTAAGCCTAATTTTAAAGGAGCTTTCTCTATGGCGATATCAAAAAACAGCACTGTCTACGATAACAATAGTATCTCGTCGCTAAAAGGCGCCGACCGGGTCCGTCTCCGGCCGGGAGTTATCTTTGGTTCCGACGGTATTGAGGGTTGTGAACACTCTTGCTTCGAGATTCTCTCCAACGCCATTGACGAAGCCCGCGAAGGTTTTGGCGATTTAATTGAAGTAACCCGGCATCTTGATCATTCGATTACTGTGAAGGATCAGGGACGCGGTATACCGCTGGACTTCAATCCCAGAGAAAACCGCTATAACTGGGAGTTAGTCTTCTGTGAGTTATATGCCGGCGGTAAATACAAAAACAATAGCGGTGAAAACTATGAATTCAGCCTGGGCCTCAATGGTTTAGGCAGTTGTGCCACACAATACAGTTCGGAATTCATGGATGTAACGGTATACCGGGATGGCTGCCAATTCGCCTTGCACTTTGAAAATGGCGAGAATGTCGGCGGATTACAAAAAGAAAAATCCAAATATGAACACACCGGGACCCTCATTCACTGGAAACCCGATCTTAAAGTTTTTACGGATATTGCCATCCCTTTGGAATATTACCAAAATACCATGAAGAAACAAGCGGTAGTCAATTCGGGACTGACCTTCAAACTGTATGACGAGGCTTCGACTGAGACCTATACCTACTGTTACGCCGACGGCATCATTGATTATATAAAAGAATTAAATCAGGATAAAGGGTTTACCGAAATTCAGTTTTATGAAACCCAAACCCGGGGCCGTGACCGGGAGGACAAGCCCGAATACCGGGTCAAACTGCAAATTGGTTTTTGTTTCAATAATGAAATCAATCTATTGGAATATTATCATAATTCCAGTTTCCTAGAGTACGGCGGTTCGCCCGATAAAGCAGTCAAAACGGCCTTTATCTACGAAATCGACAAATGTTTAAAGTCCCGCAATAAATACAATAAGGACGAGGCAAAATTGACATTCGCCGATATCCAAGACAGTTTGATTCTGGTCAGCAACTCCTTTTCCACTGAGACCAGTTATGAAAATCAGACCAAGAAATCAATTACCAACAAGTTCATCCAGGAGGCCATGACCGATTTTCTCAAACAGCAACTGGAGATTTATTTTATTGAGAATAAACTTGACAGTGAAAAGATTTTAGAACAGATTCTGGTCAATAAACGCAGCCGGGAGACGGCCGAGAAAACCCGCATCAATATTAAAAAGAAACTTAGCGGCAGCGTGGATATTTCGAACCGGGTCAAGAAATTTGTGGACTGCCGGACCAAAGACTTGAACAAGCGGGAGCTATACATTGTAGAAGGTGACTCTGCTCTCGGCTCCTGTAAAATGGGACGTGACGCCGAATTTCAAGCCATCATGCCGGTGCGCGGGAAAATTTTAAATTGCCTGAAGGCTGAGTATGAAAATATTTTTAAGAATGAAATCATTGTTGATCTCTTGAAAGTGCTGGGTTGTGGCGTGGAGATCAAGTCCAAACATAACAAAGATTTGAATACCTTTGATATGAATAACCTCCGTTGGAACAAGGTTATTATCTGTACCGATGCCGATGTGGACGGATTTCAAATCCGCACCTTGATTCTGGCGATGCTTTACCACTTGACACCGACTCTGGTCGGGTCCGGTAAGGTTTATATCGCAGAATCCCCTTTATTTGAGGTTATCACTAAGGATAAGTCCCTTTTTGCATACAGTGAAAAGGAAAAACAAGAAATCATCGCTAAATTAACCGGAAAATTCAGTATCCAGCGCTCCAAAGGCCTAGGCGAAAATGAACCGGAAATGATGTGGGAAACCACTATGAATCCAGCCACCCGCCGCTTGATTCAGGTGTTACCCGATGATGTAGTCCGCACCGAGCAGGTCTTTGATCTACTCTTGGGCGATAACCTGCAAGGCCGCAAAGACTTCATCGAGGAAAACGGCTATAAGTATCTGGATATGCTGGATGTGAGCTGAGATTAGTTATTTGTTATTCGTTATCAGTTATTAGTTGAACCGCCAAATATTCCAGAAAATTAGTTGAAATAAATAATTGGAGCAAAAATGAAAATTAGCTAACCGCGATGCCTATCGACCTAACCCTTGCCCTTCCCCTTAGATGCAATTCAAAGCGTTTATTCGAGTGGAAGGGTAACCCTGGTCTTTGCAGCTCTTAAACCCAAAATTTTTTACCCCATAAACTTGCCTTAGGCGCGAAGCATTCAGGTTACCCTTCCACCTGAGAAGGTTAAACAAATCATCTCCCCGGGGGAAAGGCAAGGGTTAGGTGCCATTAGTCGTCGAAGCATTCGGATTCTTCCACCTGAAAAACTTATAAAATTATCTTCTTGGGGAGACCGACCTTTCAAGAAATAACCAATAACTAATAACCAATTACCGATCGGAGGCTTTATTGTGGCTACAGCCAATTTTACCGAACAAAAGATCATCACCACTCTGGAAGAGAACTATATGCCCTACGCGATGAGCGTGATCGTTTCCCGGGCGATCCCGGAGATCGATGGCTTTAAACCTTCCCATCGCAAACTGCTCTTTACCATGTACAAGATGGGTCTGCTCACCGGGGGACGTACCAAATCCGCAAACATCGTCGGTCAAACAATGAAACTTAACCCCCATGGCGATATGGCCATTTATGAGACAATGGTACGCCTGACTCGGGGTTACGATGCGCTTCTCCATCCATTCGTCGACTCTAAAGGTAATTTTGGCAAACAATACTCCCGCGATATGCATTTTGCCGCCCCTCGCTATACCGAGGCCAAACTGGACAAGCTCTGTGAAGAAATTTTTAAAGATCTGGATAAAGATACCGTGGATTTTATTGATAATTACGACGGCACTCTCAAGGAACCCACCCTGCTTCCCACCACCTTTCCCAATATTCTAGTCAATTCCAATCAGGGAATTGCGGTGGGTATGGCCAGCAACATTTGCAGTTTTAACCTGAAAGAAGTTTGCCAGATCACTATGGAATACTTGAAAGATCCGCAGGTCGATCTGCTTAGCCATTTGAAAGCGCCGGATTTAGCCTCCGGCGGCCAATTAATATATAACGAAAACGATATCCGGGAGATTTACGAGACCGGTCGCGGTAGCTTCAAACTGCGGGCCAAATACCGTTTTGATCAGAGTAATAACTGTTTGGAAATTTACCAAATTCCTTTCACCACCACATCCGAGGCGATCATCGATGGGATTATCGATTTAGTGAAAAACGGTAAAATTAAAGAGGTCGTCGATGTCCGTGATGAAACCGATTTAAACGGTTTAAAAATCACGCTGGATCTTCGGAAAAACATCGATCCGGAGTCTTTGATGAATAAATTATTCAAACTGACTCCACTCCAGGATTCGTTTAGTTGCAATTTCAATATCCTGATTCATGGCCGGCCGCGGGTTATGGGAATTCGTAGTATTTTAGAGGAATGGACCAATTTCCGGATTGAATGCATCAAGCGACAAACCGCCTTTGATATTCAGAAGAAATCGGAAAAGCTCCATTTGTTGTTGGGATTGGAAAGAATTTTGCTGGATATTGATAAAGCCATCCGGATTGTCCGTGAGACTGAGCAGGAAATTGCCGTAATTCCCAACTTAATGCAGGGTTTCGCCATTGATCAACCGCAAGCGGAGTTTATCGCCGAGATCAAACTGCGCAATCTGAACCAGGAATATATCCTAAACCGGGTGGCCGAGATCAAGGGATTACAGCAAGAAATTGCGGTCTTAAAGGATTTACATGGCGACGAAGCCAAACTTAAGCAGCTAATCGCTAATCAATTACGGGAGATTGCCAAAAAATACGGCGGGCCCCGCCGAACCGAGCTGATTGGGGAAGAACATATCGCGGAAGTGACTACTGAGCATCTGATCGAGGATTATAATTTAAAAATTTTTCTTAGCGAACAAAACTATTTGAAGAAAGTCGCTCTAACCTCGCTAAGGGCCAATCCGGAACAGAAGCTTAAGGATGACGATCGGATCATCCAGGAAATTGAGACCCATAACAAGGCTGATCTACTGCTCTTCTCCAACAAACATACGGTCTATAAGTTAAAGATTTATGATATCAACGACGGCAAAGCAAGCAGTCTTGGCGAATATCTGGCGAATATCCTGGAATTGGATAATGATGAACGAATCGTATACCTGGTGGCTACCGATGATTACCGGGGTTATCTGCTCTTTGCGTTCGAAAACGGCAAAATCGCCAAAGTCGATCTGGCAAGTTACGCCACCAAGACCAACCGCCGCAAATTGGCCAATGCCTATTCCGATATGGCGCCATTGCTCAGGATGATGCTTTTGGAACAAGATTTGGAGTTGGTCGCTTTCAGCAACATCCAAAAAGTTTTAATTTTTAATACTGAAGCGATTAGCCCCAAAACCACCCGTGATTCGCAAGGGGTTCAAGTCTTGGCATCCAAGAAAGGCAGCCGGATGGTTGAATTAAAAAACCTCACCGAAGTGAATTTGAGTGACCCTGATTATTACCGCACCAAGAATATCCCGGCCATCGGCTGCTATTTAAAAGATGAAGACCGGCAAGTGCGGCAGGGTGCGTTGGGATTGGAGATTTCCGCTAAAGAATCCTAACCGTCACCTTTATTATTTAGGCTAAAACTTTCTGCTGCTCTCTAACGTCCAGCGCCTCCCGGTCCGGGCAGGGTTCACTGACAATTGCATTGGCCCACTTACCGCATTTATCGCCCCAGCGGGCAATGGGACGTCCATTTAGATCGACTTGAATGACTTCACAAACGTTGGGGCAACCGTTACAATTAAAAGTTTTCGGTACAAATTGCAAATCGGCGGTATTAAAACCCGCAAATCTGGTTTGAAAACCGGTTTTCTTGATATAATCCTCGGCCAGCAAGGCCGCGCCGATCGCTCCCATTACATTGAAATACTGGGGTATTATCACTTCATGTTGCAATTCCTTCTCCAAGGCCGCTACAATTCCCTTATTGGCCGCTACTCCACCCTGGAATACATAGGGCGGTTCTAAGACCTTGCCACGGCAGAGGTTGGTAAGATAATTACGGATCAATGCTTCACAAAGCCCCTTAATGATATCAGCCTTGGAAAACCCATATTGTTGCTTGGCGATCATGTCTGACTCTGCAAAAACCGTACATCTCCCGGCAATCCGAATATTTTCGGTAGAGGAAAGCGCGAGATCCCCAAATTGCTCAATGGGAATTTTAAGCCGTTCCGCTTGATGATCCAGGAAAGACCCGGTGCCGGCCGCGCAGACGGTATTCATAGCAAAGTCCGTAACCATCTGGTCCCTAAGTAATATAACTTTCGAATCTTGGCCGCCAATCTCAAAAATCGTTCTTACATCGGGATAATTCTGGATCACCGCACTGGCATGCGCAGTAATCTCATTTTTTACGATATCCGCTCCCAGAACGATCCCGGCCAATTGCCTGCCGCTACCGGTGGTACCGACTCCAATGATCTCGAGCCCCGGATTTCCAATCTTTAATTGTGTAAGCCCTTTTTTGATGCATTCCAAAGGTTGCCCATTGGTCCGAATGTATTGTTGATGTAAAACCTTCCCTTCCGGACCTAAAGCAACGATATTGGTACTGACCGAACCCACATCGACTCCTAAAAACGCCTTCATCGTATTCCTCCTAGGCAATCTCCTTATGTAATTTCTTGCTCCGCAGCAATTCCACAAACGCTTCCAAGCGGGTTAGATTATTGGCAATCCCGGATTGTTCATCGAGTGCCAGCGTCAAAACAGGAATATTGTGATCACGGGATATTTGAGGGGTGATACTTTGGGTGACCAGCTCCGGCAGACAAGCGAAAGGCATTAAATGAATAATCCCGTCAAAGCCCAGATACTTGTATTCGATGATGCTTCCGACATTTTCATTTTCATGGCCGCCGATTTCGATCTCCATATATTGCCTACTGGCTTTGATGATCTTTGAATTGGATTTCCCAAAGAAATTCGGCAAGTTATGGTCAACCCATTTTGAAATACACATGGATCGAGTTACCTCACAACCTAGATTACCCATCACTTCAGCAATATTCATATTGATGGAGGATTCCATCACTACAAAAATTTCCCCCACAATACCAATGCGCAGCTTCTGAGCTTCCGGCACATCTTTACGAGGGACTGCCGTAAGCATAGCCAACCCTTCCCGGTAAATTCGATCTACATCGGCTAAAGTTTTAGCCTCTTTATGGAAACGCTCCGTAATTTCTTCGAAAACCTTGGTAAAGGACCCGCGCTTTAATTCATAGGCTCTTTTCTGTTCCACGATCGTTTGCAGATGATCAACGGCATGGGCTAGCCGGTAAACCGTAAAAAGCACTCCGGCCAATTTAGCCCAAGAATTTTTCCCTTTTAACAACCAAAGATTACGCCAAAATTGACCGATATCTTCAAAAATACTATTGAAAACGATAATATTTACTTCATACCCCAGGCTTTGAAGCGTGCGGCGGTGTACTTCATTATAATATCCGGCCCGGCATGGACCATTTCCTCCGGAAGTAACAATGGTATCGGCCCCCAATTCCAATGCCTCGATGTACGAGCCTAAAATCACTTTATAGGGAAAACAGGCAAATTCCGGACTATATTTAACCCCAAGATTAATTGTATGCTGACTAGGGCGGGGAGGCTCAATCACCTGATGCCCTAATAGTTCGAAAATCTTGTAATAGACGATTGTCGAGCCCATATATGGAAAGGTTATTTTCATCTAAGCGCACTCCATTTTTGATTTCTTCTTGACAATCATATCGATAAAGGCCTCAACCCTTGTCTGCAAATGATTTTCTCCGGTATGCTCGTCTATCCTGACCGTCATAAAAGGTTTCTGATATTTCAGCGAATCCAATTCCAAGATTTTGCCCAAGAATGAATCAGGACCGCATCCGAAAGCGGTAACATGGATTACTCCATCAAAGCTTGAATCCTCAAAAAAGTGATAAGCCCCGGCTAACAATTTATTGGAGAAAGTCCAAAACAGCGTCTTGGGGAACCGGCTTAATTGTTCATCGATCTCCTTGGGAGTCAACATTTCAAACGTGACTGGGCACGCGCCCAGTTGACGCAATTTATTTAAAACATCCATACTGATAAGGTTGTCGTAAACATTGTAAACATACCCGATGACCCCGATCCTTATTAATGGCAATTTGCCCATTTTCGGCTCGCTCCCGGTTAAGACTCGCTGGTTGGCTTGTCTGCAATCATACTGTTCTTTACAACAAAAATCCCGAAAAGCCAACCATTTTTCGTGGCCTTTCTCAATGGCATGTTCAATTCTACGGCGATCATCGGTAAAGATTTTGCCGATTGCCATATATTCCTGAATCCCGGTTATATCATCAGTTTTGGTTTGAATATGATGGGTCAACATTTTGGTTCCCAGTCCGGGAACGGTTTGTTTCAGCATATCCGGGAGTCCTAGAAATTTGGGACAAAATGTATCACCCCTGCCAATGGAAACAAAACGAGGGATATAGACATAATCTACTTGCCTGTCCAATAGCTCCACCACATGTCCGATATAAATCTTCATCGGCACACAGATTTCGGGAACCGAGTGGCGCACTCCCTTGTCTAAAATCGCTTTATTGGTAGCCGGTGTTTCGATGGGCTCCTGTCCAAGTTCCTCAAAGAAAGTTTTCCAAAAGGTCATATAATAAGAATGAAGCAATGCATTGGGTATGCCGATTTTCATGATAGGCCTCCGGAAGATTGACTAATTTGCGCAGAAGAAACCATAATAATGTCCAACACATTATCAATTTCTTTTTCAACCATTGAACAATCAATTCTTACCGATAAAAGATGCTTCTGAATAACAAACGTGACCACCGTGCCGAAACAAATCCGCAATACGGTTCTTGCCCTCTCAATGGTTATTCCCATTTTGCCGGCTATCAACTGCTCAATGAGGTCGACGATCTCATATGATTTTTCAAAAAGTTTATTCTCTACCAAAACCATTAGTTCCTCATTGTACTGCATTTCCATTAAAACTATTTTAACCAGTTCAAAGTTACTTTCCATAAATTCGAAACGATCCATCAGGATGATTTTTAAAAAATCCCGAGTCGGAAAGTCTTTGGATAATTCAACCTTTTGAACAAGTGCCGTAATATCAATATTGTCAAGCAACTGCCCCATTGCTTGTTGGACAATTTCCCGCAACAAGGTCTGTTTATCGCGAAAATACTTAAAAATGATGGTATCCGAAATGCCCGCCTCTTTTGCAATCGAGGCGGTAGTTGTGGCATTAAACCCATTTAAAGCGATCAATTTGATAGCCGCGTTGATGATTTTCACTTTAGTGGTTGCTTTCTTATTATTCATCCACCACTCCTAAAGTTTATCCCGCTATAAAAGAAAAAGTAAGTATCTACTTACTTTTTAGTATATCACCCAGTATTTATTATTGCAACTTCTTTACAGTTTCTTAATTTTCGTTTTTTTATGTAGTTACCGCGGCTTTTAGAGTATTCTTTCTATAAATATTTTATGCTTAAACTAATGTAAAGTTATTGATTTAAAATCGAACTGCGAATTTTTAATAAACATCAAATTAAAAATAGTTTTAGTTGGCTATAAAGGATTAACTAATCAAGGCAAATAGATTTGGGATTTGGAGGAGTCTTAGCAGCATGGATTTAGATAAGAATTTCAGCTGAGTTAATTACAAAAATCTCTCAAACCGTTCTTGCCCGGCTTTACAGATTGGGCATACTCCGGGCGGGTCCTCACGAGCGCATAGATAACCGCAAACTTTGCAACGCCAGACCGGAAAAGGCAGTGATTCCACTTTCGACAAAATTTCGGCTTTTAGGGTATCCTCTTTTGCCATTTGGCTCTTTCTGGGACGTCGCTCCGGGATGGAGGTAATTTTTTGAGTTTCCTGCAAAACAGCATCTGAAACATAAAGTCCACAAAAGCAACAACCATACTCATTCAAATCGGGATCCCGGTAATCGCAGGGACAAATAATATCCAAATCCTGATCTTTAGTGCCGGAAGCCAGCCGGCAGGGACAGGCTTGATATCCATAGCGTTGTTCATTGATTAGCAAACTCTTAACCAATTCCCGGGTGAACTCAAGGTCCGGGTTTAAATGATAGCCGGCAGCTTCAGCATACTCTTTTAAAATGGTCAGTAATTGATCGATTTGGGCCTCACTAATTTCACCCGTTTTATTCAATGCCCAGTTCCCTCCGGATTTGTGCTTCATCAAAACCCGTAATGCATTTCTCATCATTGATAACCAGGGTAGGAAACGAAACTTTTGGATTCCATTTCATGATCTCTGTCTCCGTTTCAGACTGGGCATCCCCTTCCAATTGATCAACATCACAGTAATCGTATGACACTCCCAGACTATTTAATAAATTCTTGGTTTTACGGCACCATATGCAGGTCGATAATGCATATAAAAATATCTTCCCATGATTTTTACCGGAAACATGAGTGTAACTATCCATCGTCATTCCTCACAATCAATTATTGAAAACATCTATGTTATGATTGGATTATTGGCTGGAATTTAAGAAACTCCTTTATTACGTTTCATAAATTTTGCTGATAGTTTGCCATTTTTGAAAGAAATCATCCCGGCATTCCGTTATACTGAATATAAACCAGCCTAAAGTAACAATTTTCGGAGGTATCGTGGGTGAGTTTGAATCCAAATTTCAGTGACTCTGATTCGGAATTGATTTTCCAAGCTCAAAATGGCGTTAAGCAAGCTTTTGGAGAATTGGCACTGAGATATCGTAAAAATATATGCGGTTTAGCCTTTCGCATGATCGGCGATCTTCAGGAAGCGGAAGATATCACCCAAAATGTATTTATCCGGGCGTATCTGGCTTTGCCGAAGTTTACCCCTAACCGCGATAATTCATGTAAAGCCTGGCTTCTGACCATCACTTCGCGATTGTGTATCGATTATATTCGTCGGCACAAACAAAACAATATCGATATGGAAAGTATGTCGCACCGGGAACTTGAATTGATTGCAACAGCTCAAAACATCAGGGATACCGTTATTGATGCTGAAGAAAGAAACAGATTGTGTCAAGCTTTACTCCGGTTACCGCCGAACTATCGAATGGCTGTTGCCTTGAAATACATTGAAGACCTTGATTATCAGGAGATATCCCGAATCATGAAAATCCCCCTGGGAACAGTCGGTACTTGGATCAGGCGCGGTTTGGCAGAACTGAAGGCGGATATCATTCAGACTGAGCTTCATCCGACAATCCTTAATCAGAAAAGAGGTGAAGTGGGTGCAAAACCGGCAACCCGATGATGATTTTGGCCCGAAAATCGCCGCCTTACTGAAAATCGAGCAATTCCATGGCCTATCATCTGATATGGAGTTCATCCGAAAACTAAATCAAAATCTGTCAGCCCTGGAACAAACGCAAACCAGTCGTTCAATCCATCGAATCTGGTTTAAAGGAATCTGTAATGGTCTTGCTGCAGCCTCATTCGGAATAATCATTTTTATCAGTCTGCAGACTTTACCCTTGTTCCTGATCAACGCTTCACTTAGTGGAACAGAGTTGATTCAGACAAAAATCGTCGGTACCACCATTAGTCAAAATGTTTTATGGCAAAAGATAGTCCTGGACTTTCAAAAATTAAAATAAATAGTTCAATGAGGAGGAAATTCATGAACGAATATCATAAAAAACATCCTTTAATCAGCGCGGCACTCTCCTTTATTTTTCCGGGAGCCGGACAGCTTTACAACGAAGAATACAGTAAAGGTATCATCCTAATTGCTGCAGCAATTGCATCGATAGTCAGCATTGTTTACAACGGCCTATCCATGGGTAATGAAATCATGAATGGGGCAGCACTTCCACAAACACCTTTCATTTTAAGAATCATCACTTCAGCCTTGATATATTTCTGCCTCTGGTTATACGGCATTATTGACGGCGCTGTTTGTGCTCAACGCCTCTCCAACCAAAGTTTTGCAACTGCCGAAAGTGAAGCTCCTCAGCCCCAAACCAAAGAGACCTTTATCGGTTTGGGGGTGGTCTTGGTGGTCATCGGTATCCTAGGTATTTTAAATTTACTGGGCCTAAAATTTCATCTGGTAATCAAATTTGGTTGGCCGGTTGCTATAATCCTGCTCGGTTTTTACTTTCTGGCCAAGTCCACTGGCTTATTGAAAGGGGATAAATAAAATGCCGCGCAATTTAAATTTATCCGGAATCGGTTTAGGCATTTATATTATCGGCTTCGGGATCTGTTATATTTTGCAGCAAACTAACGGTTCCCATCTGATAGGCTTTTGGTTGCGTCTCTATCCCATTTTGGTAATCTTACTGGGTCTTGATTTTATATTGGCTAATAACAACCGGACCGCTCAACTTTTTTCTAAGCCCAGCCCATTAGTTGTAACAATAATCGTGCTCCTTATTATTTTTGGATCCCTCAATGTTTTTAGCTTTCAAACTATGAAATTCGATTTGCCAAAAATCGAGCGTTTCGGGTGTTTTAAAGATGGATCCTTCAATTGGAACCAAGGACCGCGATTTACAGTGAATCAAGATTTTAAGCTTCCCTTAGGAATCACCACTGTCAAAATCCAAAATCAATCCGGTGATATCCAGGTTGATAGCACCAGTGGCAATACGATATCAACCAAAGCCCAAATTAAACTGAGATTTAATCATAAACCCTTTTTACAAAACCAGTTTAGACTGGTTGGAGAAGTCCAGGGGGATACCTTTCTGATAAAACTAGACGCGCCTGAGGAATTTGAAAGTTTTACCCGGCTTGATTGCCATTCCAATATTATTTTAAAAGTGCCCAATGGGCTATCCGTAACAGTAGAAAACTCAGCCGGTAATGTTGAGGTGGCCACCATCTCCGGAAATCTTAATGTCGAAACAATATCCGGAAATGTCCAAATCAAGAATATCGGTCGGGACTTACGATTATCCAATAAATCCGGAGATGTAACCATTGATACCGTGATGGGTAATGCCGACATTAGTGTTAAATCAGGTCGGATTACTATTAGAAAAATTATTGGTAATTCCCAAATTGAGAACATCTCCGGCGATGTAACTTTGGAAGCCGGCGACGGATCGGTAAAAGCAGAGCTTATATCCGGCAACCTATTTATTCATCTTGCCAAAGTCAGCGGCAATTGCGATATCAATCTTAAATCGGGAAATATTGAGTTTGGAGTCCCGGCAGGGGCACGATTCGATCTAGACGCCCAATGTTTGTCGGGGAATATAGATTCAAACTTTGGAGTTGCAGTAAAGAGGGACTTTGCGGGAGCAACCGTCAGCGATAAGGTAAATGGCGGCGGTCCGTTAATCAGGATTCGCAATAAGAGCGGCAATATAAAAATCCGGAAATTTGAAAATTAAAAATTCGTATCGGGCTATTCTTCTGCGTCATTTGAAGTGGAGGAGGGATTTTCATTGCCTCCTCCACCCAACAGGCTCTCTAAACATTTTTTATATAAAAACCCGACCGTTATCAGACCGATCATCGGATCAGCAAGCCAAAAGCCAAAGTAATAGTTTAGGCTCAATCCCAATAGTAGTCCCAAAGAGAGTAACATATAAGCCCAAATATCTTTTAAACTCATTTTTAATGCAATCCTATCGGGCAACTGCTTGTGATAACTCCAAAAAGCCAATAACGGCATGAAAACTAACGAACTAATCGCGATGATAATCCCGAACAACGACGGTGCAGGAGCTGCCTGGGATAGCAAAATTTCTAACGATTGAATCAAAACATAGGAGCCGAAAACAAACGAGAGAATCGCACTGAAAATATGAGGTTTTCCTTCGAGCGCAGTCCGTAAAGAATCGGTAGTATTTCCTACCATTTTAGTCCGTCTAAGCAATACAAAATCCCCAAATGATTCAACCAGGCTATCCAGGCCAAACCCTGTTAAGGCAATACTATGGGCCAGCCAACCGCAGAGAATCGCAACAAATGCTTCGATTAAATTATAAGCAATGACGATAGCCTGGATCCGTACCATTTTGGGATCTTCACCCATCGAAAACCCTCTCTTCTATTTATTGCTATCCTATTTCGGCGTGATTCTACTCCAATCCTTTTATTGCATTCCTTTTTTTGACATGAATCCGGCAAGTAACTTTCGAAAGCATTTCAATTAACAACTTGCCGGTATTCTGTAACCAACTTTGTTGGTTAAAAGCACCGGTCCAGCGAGTTTCTGCGCCTTTTCAGAAAAATTGCAATGTACTTGCCGGATCGAGGTTTAACTCCTTTATGTTAAAAGTGATAAACACTTCTTGCTGAAGGTACAAGGTTAACCAATAATTTTGTTGAAAAGCTAAGGACTTTAGGAGTATCCACCTTATATGTCACCGACAAATACACCGGAAAAATTGATGCGATGTACTGGTAAAAGCCCAGACTAAAAAAGAGGCAATCAAAATCACCAAAGAAGTTATGAACCACATCCGGAAAGATAAAAGCTGGAACGGCCGGAAAATCGATAAGGTTATTGGTGAGTTGATTGAGGATTTGCTTAATCATCGCGAAGTCATGTATAATGATGTTTACGATGCAATGTCTACTGACCGGGTGTATCGAAAGCGACTGATGCCGCAAGAAGTAGTGGAATATATCCGTGATCAGGCTCAAATTCATTTCGACCCGAAACTATCCCGGATATTTTTAGAGAACATCGCCCTATTTACGATTGGCAGTACTGTTCTCCTTAACAGCGGCGAAAAAGGAATTGTCATGAAGGTTACCCCAAAAAATTCCCCGGCCCGGCCCGTCGTTAGGATTATTTTTGATAAAGACGGCCATTTGGTTAAAGAAACGTTTGATAGAGATTTAAAAAAGGATTTAACCTTGTTTATTCTAAAAACGTTACCCGATGATGCGACGTAATAATCCTAAAGTGAAACTTACCCTCACTGTAAATTCTCCGCACTCATTATGGTATTCTTCATTAGCATTGCAATCGTCATCGGTCCGACTCCCCCCGGGACCGGAGTAATCCATCCGGCCACTTTCACTGCGGACTCAAAATGAACGTCACCAACTAGTTTGCCTTCGGAATTTACACTGGTTCCCACATCAATCACCACTGCTCCCGGCTTGATCATATCGCCGGTAATAAGTCCGGCTTTTCCCACGGCGGCAATTAAGATATCGCCCCTGCCGCAAACCTCGGCGA
>WSSedL1CaDRAFT_10001060_pt1 | contig 17263 bp, 14 predicted proteins | sample WetSurSL1Cattail_FD_9464 | JGI IMG/M metagenome (IMG submission 9464)
AGTTTTCTCAGATATAGTAATTCGTCGTCCCTATGATTTTTCAGTGGCTTCTATCGGCGAAAAAGGAATTATTCAAGTGGTCTCTATTTTGCCACACAGTTATCCCGGGCATTCGCTTTTAACTGAGGATGAAGGTGTAATACTTGGTGAAGATGATTGCCTGTGTGGTAGAAGAGGAAAGTATTTTAAAATTTTAGGACGATTAAAAAATGCAGAAATAAGAGGCTGTAGTGATACTTATGCAACAAAATTTTAATGATATATCAGCACTTTTTCCTAAAGTACTGGACATCGATTTAGTAAAACAAATAAAACCAACGATTCCTTTTGATATTGAGTCGATTGGCTTTTTGAATCTGTTGTCAAAAGAACTAACATCTGATTTGCAAATTCGCGCTTTCCCTGATGTTGCAACATTTGCTTTTTTTTGCCGTAAAGCAAATATCCTTAAAATAAAAGAACAGTATAATGGTGAAGATACTATTCGTATTGGACGTGGATTAGTATTTCATATTGCACCATCTAATGTCCCAGTCAATTTTGCATATTCTTTAGTTTGTGGAATTTTGGCTGGAAATGTAAATATTGTTAGAGTTCCTTCGAAGGATTTTGATCAGATAAGAATTATATGTGAAGCAATTTCAAGAATTGCAAAAACCAATACTTATGCTGCTGTAACTAGTCGTATCATATTAGTTCGTTATGATCGATTAAGTAATTATACAAATCTGTTTTCAGGATTATGTGATGTTCGTGTGATTTGGGGTGGAGACGAAACTATTGCTGATGTAAGAAAAAGTTACTTGCCATCTCGCTCATTTGATGTTACTTTTGCTGATAGATATTCATTGTGTGCAATCAATGGAGATATCTATGTTGCTGAGTTAAACCCAGAAAAGATAGCTTTAGGTTTTTATAATGATACATATTTGTTTGACCAAAACGCATGTACATCTCCACATTTAATTGTTTGGACTGGAAATGAAGAGAATGTTAGAAAATCCAAAGAAATTTTTTGGGAGAACCTATATCAAATAGTACAACAGAAACAATATATGGTTTCTCCTGTTATTGCTGTTGACAAATTAACATCATTATTTAAACATGCCATTAAATCCTCTGGCATAAAAAAAATGAATACTAAAAGTAACGTTTTATGGCGTATAAACTTGAATGATTTGTCTGAAAATATTGATGATTATCGTTGTTCCAGTGGATATTTTTTGGAATTTCACGCTAATGCACTTTCTGAAATATCAGATATTGCAAACCGTAAGTTTCAGACAATAGCATACTACGGATATAACAAAGATGAATTAAAGAGTCAAATAATAGATGCCAAACCTTACGGTATTGATAGAATAGTGCGAATTGGGTCTACGACCGATTTTTCCATAATTTGGGATGGATATGATTTAATAAGAACCCTTAGTAGATGTTGTGAAATTTATTGAAATTAAATTATGACGAATAAACGTATATGGCTTTCATTGGCTCAGATGAGTGGCGAAGAGCAAAAATATATTCAAGAGGCATTTGATACAAATTGGGTTACATCATTAGGGCCTAACGTGTGCGGCTTTGAAAAGTCTTTAGAAAAATACTTACAAGAAGAAAAAAAGGTAGTTGCCTTATCTTCAGGTACTGCTGCTATACATTTGGCATTAGTGCAACTTGGAATACAATCTGGAGATGAAGTAATATGTCAGTCATTTACATTTGCTGCATCTGCTAACCCTATAAAATATGTAGGCGCTATGCCAATATTTGTTGATAGTGAAAAGGATACATGGAATATGAATCCAGTTTATCTTGAACAAGCCATTATTAGTAGAATGAAAAAAGGGAAAAAGCCCAAAGCAATTATACCTGTGCATTTGTATGGAATGCCTGCTAATATGAGTGTAATACTTGAAATAGCAAACCATTACGAAATCCCAGTGATAGAGGATGCTGCTGAGGCATTAGGATCAACTTATAAGAATCAGAAATGTGGTACCTTTGGTGAATTTGCATGCTTGTCATTTAATGGAAACAAAATAATAACAACTTCTGGCGGTGGTGCTTTAATATGTTCAGCTGAAGATCAGGCTAATAAAACAATGTATTACGCCACTCAAGCAAGAGATGATGCTCCCCATTATCAACATTCTGACATCGGGTATAATTATAGGATGAGTAATATATGTGCTGGAATTGGTTTGGGACAGATGTCCATATTAGAAAGACATGTCGCAAGACGAAAGAAAATACATGCAATTTATTCAGAAAGACTTTCTAAACTAAGTGGAATTAGTTTATTGGAAAACCCATCTGGGGAATATAACTCTAATTATTGGCTTACATGTATTCAAGTTGATTCAGATAAAACCGGTTATACTAGAGAAGATTTACGTTTGGCTATGAATAAAGCAAATATTGAGACTCGACCTCTTTGGAAACCTTTACATCTTCAACCTGTCTTCAAAGATGTTCCGTTTTATGGAGATGGAACTTCCGAATTGCTTTTTGATAATGGATTATGTTTACCATCGAGTCCAGTATTAACAGATGATGATCTTAGTAGAGTAATTCAAATTTTCAAAATCTAATGGCTAAGAAAGTTTTTGTAAGTGGTTGTTATGATATGCTCCACAGTGGACATGTGGCTTTTTTTGAGGAAGCTGCTTCTTATGGCGATTTATATGTAGGGATAGGGTCGGATAAAACGATTAATGAACTGAAAGCTCGTAAAACCATTAATTCTGATGCTGAACGACTTTATATGGTGAAATCATTGAAATCTGTTAAAGATGCCTGGATTAATCGTGGAAGTGGTTTGTTGGATTTTTTGGACGAATTGAAAGAACTGAAACCTGATATTTTTTTTGTAAATGCCGATGGACATACTCCAGCCAAAGAAGCACTTTGTAAAGAACTCGGAATACAGTATGTGGTAAGTCATAGAATCCCACACGGGGATCTTCCCGCGCGATCAACTACGGCTTTGCGAAAAGAATGCCGCATTCCCTATCGAATTGATTTGGCTGGAGGGTGGATTGATCAACCATATGTAAGTAAGTATGCTTCAGGTTCGGTTCTGACTATATGTATTGAGCCTGATTATGAATTCAACGACCGAAGTGGGATGTCTACAAGCAGTAGGAAAAAAGCCATCGAACTTTGGCAAACAGATATTCCCGAAGGTGATGCAGAAAAATTGGCTAAGACCCTTTTCTGTTTCGAGAATCCTCCGGGGACAAAATATGTGAGTGGATCGCAGGATTCGTTGGGAATTGTAATGCCGGGGCTGAACAACTTGTATTATGCGGGAGATTACTGGCCGGAAAGTATTGAAAGTATTTGGGAGGATGAAACCCTTAAATGGCTTGAGGAGCGTGTGTGGATGATTCCACTTTATCCGCGTCACGAATCATATGATGTGCTTGCCGATACGAAAATTGATGAGATTGGTGCAACAAATTTAAGTCTTGCTGCATCTAATTGTTGGAAGGCGATTCTGAAAAAAGATGCCATAGCTACAGGAAAGGCAATCTCCGATGGTTTTTATGCCCAGATTAGTATGTTTCCCAATATGGTAAATCAGGATATTTTATTCCAGATCGAAAAATATAAAAATGATGTTCTCGGTTGGAAAGTTAGTGGTGCCGGAGGTGGAGGGTATTTGATATTCTTTTCCGAAAAACCTATTCAAAATGCCATTCAAATAAGAATCAGACGAAAGAATCAGACAATATAATCCAAACCGTATGCAAATTATTGATGAAGAACTACTTGATACGATCACGTTAGAAGCTAAGGAAAATAATCGGTTAAGAAAGAATTACAATTTACATAAATCATTCGATGAGAAAGTACAACGGTTACTGAATGCGCTGGAACCGGGGACTGAAATTCCCGTTCATTGTCATAAACATACAGCTGAAACGTACTTTGTGCTAAGAGGACGTTTGATTGTACATTTCTATGACAGAAATAAAAACCTTAAAAGAAGTGAGATGCTTAGTCCGATCGACGGTAAATATGGTATCTCAATACCTGAAGGCGAGTGGCATTCTATTGAAGTATTGGAAAAGGGAACAATTATTTTCGAAGTGAAGGAAGGTCCGTACCGACCTTTGAAAGAAGAAGAAATTCTACTTTGATTTCTATTGATTCCACATATTCCATGCAGCCAACGCCTGTCCGTGGAGCATCGCTTCCCCATTCAATGTTTTTGCACCTTTTTCCAATCCTTTCTTCATAAAAAGGGTTTCTGCAGGATTATACACCAAATCATACAATAAATGTTCTTGGGTCAGAAACTCGTAGGGAATATGGGGACACTCATTTGTGTGAGGAAATGTCCCGATGGGAGATGCATTTATTATTAACTTATATTCATCTATTATAGACGCATTTAATTCAGAATAGGTGATCATTTTTTCACTTTTTGTTCTGGATACAAACAAAACTTCAATTTCTAATTTAGTCAGTACGTAATTTATGGCTTTCGAAGCTCCTCCTGTGCCAAGTATTAGTGCTTTTTGGTGGTATGATTTCAGATAGGGTTTGATTGAATTCTCAAAACCGATAGCATCCGAATTGAACCCCCTGAGCTTTAATTTATTTTCAGCTCTGATAAACTTGATAACATTCACCGCTCCTATTTTTGCCGCAACTTCATCCAACTCATCAAGATACGGAATTATTTTTTCTTTATACGGAATGGTTACGTTTAGTCCCATGATTTCTTCGTCAGTGGTCAACAAACTGAATTTGGAAATATCATCAATTTCATAAAGATCGTATCTGGCATCAATTTTTTCCTGATCAAATTTCTCCGAGAAAAATTTTCTTGAAAAGGAATGTCCTAAAGGAAAGCCAATTAGGCCGTACTTTTTCATTTCGTTTTTTTTCTTAAAAATTTGATCAAATAGAATAATATGACTGCGCCGAGTAATGCGAGAATAATTATACTTAACTCGTGACTGTATTTATTAATCAGGTCTGCTTGTCCGTGGGCAATATAACCAAGTAAAGCGAGTACTGTATTCCAAATACCAGCTCCCAAAATGGTAAATAATGTAAAACTTACGAAATTCATTCGGGCAAGCCCTGCGGGTAACGATATTAATTGTCGGATTCCGGGAACCAATCTCCCTACAAAAGTGGACACTTTACCATGGTCATTAAAGTACTTTTCAGCATGTTTAATTTTGTCGCTACTCAAAAGTAATAACTTCCCCAATTTACTATCAGCAAATTTGTACATGATGGGTCGCCCGAGCCACAGAGCCAGAAAATAATTGAAATAAGCGCCAATCAGTGCACCTAATGTGCCGAACAGAATGATCAGAAAAATATTTAATTTGCTGTCCGATTTACTTGCAATATAGGCTGCCGGAGGAATTATAACTTCAGAAGGAAATGGTATTAATGAACTTTCGACAGCCATTAAGGCAGTAATACTGCCATAATTCATATTGTTTTCATACCATTTTTCAATATTTTGCACTATAGTGAGCGTGTCGGGTATATTGGTTTCGGTTGTTGCTTTTGCCAAGGAAAGAATAAAAAATGTGGAAAATAAAACTAATACGAATTTCTTTATCATAATTTGTTATTGTAAAAATTTATTTTGGTCAGCATCCGGGCAAATTTCAAAAAACATTTTGGCAGCATCCAGATTCAAAGCCATTGCCTTTTTTAAATATAATTTAGCAGAAGTCATATTTTTGTTTTTATAAAAAGCAACAGAAATAAAAAGTTCAATGAATTCAAGAGTATTGTCTAAATCATAAGCTTTAAGATAATATCCAAGGGCTGTTTTATATTCAGATTTATCCATGTAAATATTTGCAATCGCCATTAGAGTGTCAGGCTGGATAGGGTCTAAAGAAATGGATTTCAGATACGCCAGTAGAGCGTTATCCAAGTCATCGAGGCCAACTAAACCTTCGGCAAGATATACCCATGCATCCGAAGCATATTCATTAACAACGATAGCTTTTTGAATGTATTTGAGACTTGTTGCGTAATCTTCTTTCTCAAGCAAGCATATGCCAATGCCGGTTAAGGCATCATAATTTTCAGGTTCTTCATTCAGTGTGAAATTATAAAAAACTATAGCCTCGTCGTAAAGTTCAAGTTTTTCGTAGCATTCGCCTATGAAAACATTTGTAGAAAGACTCTCTTTCGATTGTTCAGCATATTCTTTGTAAGCCTCAATCGCTTCCACATAGTTTTCTAACTGAAACAATGTGTGTGCCTTTTGTAAAAGGGTGAGGGAATCATCGTCGTTTATTGCCAGAGCAAAATCGTAGGCTGTTAATGCTTCGTTGAATTGTTGTTCGTTGAAATATATTTGTCCTAAGTTAAACCATGCTTCGGATGTATATGGTTCATAATCAACAATACGTTGATATATCCGTATCGCATCTTCGGTTTTTCGTAACTGTTCATAACAAAAAGCTAATTCGAAAAGTAACTCAATGTTTTGATTGTAAAACCGATCTCCTTTTTCCAAAAACTTAACAGCATGCTCAAAATCAAATTGACTTATAAAAATAAAAGCGATATCAAGACAAATATTATCAACGTCTTCTTCTTGATCTTCAATCAATGTGAATGCAATAAATAAAGCTTCTGCATTCCTGCCGGTTTTTGAATATAGTTCTATCCTTAAAAGTATGGTTTCGTATTCGTTATTTTGAGTTATAGAATCAAGTATTCTGATTGCCTTGGAAGTGTCACCGACAGAAAGGTAGATTTTTGCCCGTTTAATTTTAAGCTCATCGCTGTGTGGATGTAATTTTAGTCCGAAATCAATAACTGAAGAACAGTCTTTGGTTCTTCCATTTCGAAAATAGTATTCTACAATCGATTCCAGTTCTTCTACATCAAAATATCCACCGGCTTTACCGGCGAGATACTGCTCATAACGTTTTACTACGTCATTAGGCTCGTCATCCATCTGATAAGATAATTTTCGGCTCATGGAATCTTTTTTGCAAAAATAAATGATTAACTCTGATAAAAGACATGTTGAGGTGAAAAGTTATCAACAAACTTGTTTTCAGTCAGGAAGTTTCATGATTCTGTATGTTGAAAATTATGTATTTATGCTATCTTTGTGACAAATTTTTTAATAAAACCACAACTTGCCCGTTTATATCATATGCACTTTTCACAGCTTTTTAAATATTGTCCCGTGTGCGGATCGAAGGAATTTACGGATAACAATTTTAAATCAAAGAAATGTAATAATTGTGGATTCGTTTTTTATATTAATGCGTCTGCTTCGGTTGCAGCATTCATTGTAAATGAGGATAATGAATTGTTGGTATGTGTGCGTGGACGCGAACCAGAAAAAGGAACATGGGATTTACCAGGAGGGTTTGTTGACGACAATGAAACTGCCGAAGAGGCTGTGGCAAGGGAAATAAAAGAAGAACTCCATCTGACTGTTTTATCTGTATCGTATCTTTTTTCTGTTCCTAATAAGTATGAATATAGCGGACTTACTACACCAACCCTTGATTTGTTTTACGATGTTAAGATAAAGGCCTTTAATGAATTAAAGGCAGATGATGATGTGGAAACGGTCATGTTCTTACCTTTTTCTGAGGTTAAACAGGGAAAATTTGGGTTGGCATCAATTAAAAAGGCAATTAAGCGTTATCTTGAAAATAAAATTTAGGTCTGAAATTTGTACATTTGTGTACTGCTAAATTCTTATTATTATCCAAACTAAACGAAATCAACTTTACATATAATGAAAAAGCTAATTCTTACGGGTTTTGTTGCTCTATTCTTTCTCATACAATTAGATGCGCAGCAAACTCTTATTTATACCCACCCCGACGAGGTTTTTGAGCAAGGAAAAGAATTGTATACCCAGAAAAAATATGCTGCTTCGTACAGAAAATTTGAGGATTTTTTAAAGATAGCTGATAAAACGCAAGCAGGACAATTACAGGAAGCTGAGTATTATATAGCGGCAAATGCTTATGAACTTCATCAGAAAAATGCTCAGACATTATTAAAAAACTATTTAAAAAATTATCCATACACTCCTTTTTTCGACCGTACAAATGTGATGTTGGGTATGATTGAATTTGAAAAAAAGAACTATACTGAAGCCGTCAGATACTATCGCATAGTAAAACCTTTACGATTAGGAAAATATGAGCGAGTAGATTTCTTTTTCAGCGAAGGTTATGCTCTATTGGAGACCAGAGATTATAAGCAAGCCAGAGATATTTTCAAGACATTGAAAAACATGAATACCCGAAAAAATCTTTCGGCTACCTATTACTATGCTTATTCCGAATATAGCCTCGGAAATTATTCGGTTGCTCTTCCTGAATTTCTTAAAATTGAGGATAATCCTGAATATACTAACATTGTGCCGTATTATGTAATACAGATTTATTATGCTCAAAAAGAATATGATAAAGTTTATGACAGAGCAGAAAAACTACTTAAAAACAATCCTGACAATAAAAACAATGCTGAAATTTATCGTATTCTTGGTGAAATTTCGTACCAGAATAAAGATTTTACCAAGGCTGTTGGTTATTTGAAAAGCTACGAGAGTTTAAATCCACAGATTTTGAGAAATGATGCTTATCTGCTTGGTTTATCGTATTATAATATTAAAGATTATGCTAACGCTGCTGTCTATTTACAGAAAATCACTACATCGAAAGATGAAATGACGGAAAATGCTTATTTACATCTTGGAAATTCATATATCAAATTAGGTGATAAGAATAACGCTAAGATGGCTTACGAAGCTGCTTTACAGACAAAATTTAATTCAACAGTACGCGAAGAAGCTCTATTCAATTATGCGCTTACCACTTACGAAACTACTACTGCCTTTGGTGAATCGGTAAAAGCTTTCGAACAGTATATTAATGAATATTCGAATTCAAAATATACCGATAAAGCATATGATTATCTGGTTACAGCTTATATGACTTCGAAAAATTACGAAGCGGCATACCAGTCTATACAAAAAATTACGCGCCCTACTCCAGCAGTGCTTGAAGCCAAGCAATATATACTCTACCAATTGGGAACGCAAAGTTTTATGCAAAATAACTGGAACAAAGCCATTGAGTATTTCTCTCTTTCGCTCGGGAGTTCAATTACCGGAAAATATTCCGCAGAGTGTTTCTTTTGGCGTTCCGAAAGTTATTACAGATTAAATAATGCACTCAAAAGTATTGAAGATTTGAAATCTTTTTTCAATAATACAAATTCTAAAAATAGTAGCAACCGGAAAATAGCCAACTATTCGATGGCTTATGCTTATTTTTCGCAGAAAAACTACACCGAAGCTCAGAATTGGTTTCAGAAATATGTTGATTCTGAAACCAACACCAATGTCACTCAATATGCTGATGCATTAAACCGATTGGGAGACTGTTTTTTTGCAGCCCGTAATTTTGCAAAAGCCGAAACTTATTATACCAAAGCTACTCAGGTGAATCCTAATACAGGTGATTATGGGTTGTTTCAAAGTGCTTATGTTGTTGGTCTACAGAAAAATTACACTTCGAAAATTTCCAAACTTGAACAACTCATTAATGTGTATCCAAAATCGGAATATGTGGATGATGCCTTGTACGAAATGGGTAGAGCTTACTTAATGCTGAATAACGATGCCAAAGCAATTTCTACATATCAAAAATTGCTGAATACAAATCCTAATAGTTCTGTCGCACGAAAAGCAGCGTTAGAGATAGGTATGATTTATTTTAATGATAATAATTACGATCAAGCAATTATAGCTTTCAAAAATGTTGTTACAGTTTATCCCGGTAGTGAAGAATCATATACTGCACTCGAAAGTCTTGAATCGGTTTATATCGAAAAGAACGATGTGGCAAGCTATCTGGCGTATACCAAAACCCTGAAGATGACTTTGCCAAACACCTCAGCAACACGCGAAGACTCAATTTCGTATATAGCTGCCGAGAAGCAATATATGAACAGTAATTTTACCCAGGCAATCAACGGATTAAAGTCGTATCTTTCTTCTTATTGTCCCAGTGGAAGATATTGTATAATAGCTCAGTATTATCTGGCCGATAGTTATTATCGTTCGAATGACAAAGCAGGTGCCCTTGATGCTTACAAGGCTTTATTAAGTGTTTCTGGAAACCAGTATACTCAGGAAGCAACTACCCGTTGCGCTGAAATAACTTATGATCAGAAAGATTACGTTTCGTCCTTGCAGTATTTTAAACAACTTGAATATCTTGCGCAAAACACCGATCAAAAAAACACTTCGCGATTGGGAGTGTTGAGATGCAGTTATTTTTTGAATGATCATCAGACAACAATTAGTGTGGCAAATGAAATTTTGAACGATTTGAAATCGACAGATCAGTTGAAATCTGAAGCCCGTTACAACAGGGCAAAGGCTTATATTGCACTTGCTCAATCGGCTGATGCTGTTGCCGATTTGAAAATACTTGCTGCTGATACCAGAACTGCTAACGGTGCCGAAGCAAAATATCTTTTGGCAAATGTTTATTTTGAACAAAATAAACTGACAGATTCGGAAGCCGAAATTATGGCATTCGCTAAAATGAATACGCCATATCAGTTTTGGTTAGCACGGAGTTTCGTCCTTTTGGCAGATATTTATGTGAAAAAAGGAGATGATTTTCAAGCTAAACAATACCTGTTGAGTTTGCAGAAAAACTACACTGTTCAGGATGAAATTCAAACTCTCATCAATGATAGATTGATGGCTATCTCAAGCCGTGAAAATCAGACAATTGTTCAATAATGATAATTACTTACAACGATGAATACAAAAAATATATATATTATTTTACTGGTAATTACTTGTTCTATAATAAAATTGAATGCCCAAACTGTTGATCAAAATGTCACTGTTGAACGAGAATATAAACCTGTCATTCAGGATGCCGGGAAAATCACTTCTAATCCTGAAATTCTGGAGATTACAGTGGATAAAAAACAAGCTATTTATTCCGAGTTTAATTTGCCATTACCGGTTGAACAAAATTTGTCGACACTTGCTGCCGCTCAACTTTTGCGCGAAAAACGTGAAAACTTGGGATCCTTTGTCCGTTTGGCTGTAGGTAATTACTGGAACACTATGGCCGATCTGGCTTTACCAATAATTAAATCAAACGATACAAGGTTGGACTTCAGGATGACTCATTTCGGCACTTTTGCCGATTCAATAGCATTTTCGACAACTAAAGCCGATCTTCTTTTTGATCACGATTTTGAGAAAGCAACTTTATATGCCGGAATGGGAGCAGGTCACGAATATCAAACATATTATGGAAAAATTTTCAACCGTACAGGAATTGAAACCGTTGATCTTACAACTTTGAGTTCTGTAATGGGAACGGCAAATTATCTCGAAAAAAATCTTGTGAGAGTTAACCGTACGCCTCAGTTGTTTACTTTGAATGATATTGCCTCACTTCCAAGTAGTGATTATAGTTGGCGATTTAACACTTTTGTTGGCTTAAAATCTTTGCCTGAAGCAGAAGGTTTAAGGTATAATGGTCAGTTAAGATATGATTTATTTGATTCAAACAATGGCTTGACCGAGAATCAGATGAGAACCACAGTTTTTTTTGATAATCAAAATGAAAAAAATCGCGTAGGTATAAATGTGGAACTTGCCAATTTAATGTATAGTTCGGATAATGCTTCAGTATGGAATTTTTGGGATAGTTATTCCGTTTTTTCAGTAAATCCTTATTATAATATCGAACGGGAAAGCTGGAAAGTCCGTCTCGGAGTGAAATCCAGTTTTTCTTTTGTTCATGGTCGTCCGTTCAATCCATCTCCTGATATTTATGCCGAAATTAATGCAATACCTAAATGGTTAGCTTTTTATGCCGGAATTGGAGGTTCATACGATATAAATAGTTTGAATAGTATTTATGCCGAAAACCGGTACTTATATTCCGATTTGCGTGTGAAAGATACTTATACTCCGGTTAACATGTACTTCGGTGCAAAAATGAAGCCATTTCATAATTTGTTTCTCGATGCTTACGTTAATTACTGTTATATAAATAACCAGTATTTCTTTGTAAATAAGGAGTATGCTTATGATTCCTCTTCGTCGACTTCTCTTGCAAATTCAGCAGATTCAGTAATTTTTACTAACCGTTTTAATGTGATTTACAGTCAGGCTACATTATTGAAAATTGGTGCCAGACTAAATTATGATATCCGTAATGTTGTGAATATTGAGCTGACAGGTGCTTATAATGGCTGGAATGTGTCTACAGAGGATTACGCTTGGAATAAACCAAAGTTTGAATTAGCGCTTAATACTGATGTGAAAATAAATCGTAACTTCAGTGTGTCGGCTAATTTATTTCACGAGAGTGAACGTTTTGCAAAATTAGGAGATAAGGCTATTAGGATGAATCCGATATTTGATTTCAATGTAGGGGTGGCTTATTCTTATACCCGACAATTTACAGTTTTTGCCAAGATAAATAATTTGTTCAATGATCGTTACGAGTATTACTATGGCTATAAGGTACAGGGAATGAATGCCCTGGTTGGGGCGTCGTTTTCTTTTAAATAATAAACCAATTACCATAATAAAAAAAGGTGCAATAGCACCTTTTTTTATTATGGTAATTTCGGAAATTTACTAAAGTCCGGTTTGCGTTTTTCGAGAAATGCATTTTTGCCTTCGTGAGCTTCTTCGGTCATATAATAAAGCATAGTAGCATTACCAGCCAGTTCTTGTATACCAGCCTGTCCATCAAGTTCTGCATTTAGTCCGGCTTTTATCATACGCAAAGCCAATGGACTGTGTTCCATCATTTTTTTGCACCATGCAACCGTTTCATCTTCCAGTTGATCAAATGGTACTACCGTGTTAACCAATCCCATTTCCAACGCTTCGGCTGCTGAATATTGTTTGCAAAGGAACCAGATTTCACGGGCTTTTTTCTGACCCACAATACGTGCCAAATACGATGAACCGAAACCTGCATCAAAGCTACCAACTTTTGGTCCTGTTTGTCCAAAAATAGCATTTTCGGACGCAATAGATAAATCGCAAACTACATGTAAAACATGTCCACCACCAATAGCATAACCGTTTACCATAGCCACTACCGGTTTTGGAATGCTGCGAATCATTTTCTGTAAATCAAGAACATTTAAACGGGGGACGCCGTCTTTCCCAATATATCCGGCAATATTCTTGACATTCTGATCACCCCCGGCACAAAAAGCCTTGTCACCCTCTCCTGTTAGAATTATGGTGGAAATATCCTGACTATCACGGCAAAAAGCCATTGCCTGAATCATTTCTTTTACGGTGTCGGGTGTAAATGCGTTGCGGTAACGCGGACGATTAATGGTAATTTTTGCTATTCCTTCGAAGTATTCGAATTTAATTTCCTCAAATTCTTTAATAGTTGTCCAGTTTCTCATTTTTTTATATTATTAAAATACCCTTTGTAATTTTCTGTGTTCAAATCACTGTCTGTAAATACCTCCAGAACGGTTGATTCTTCTGAATTCAGTAGACTCTCCATTCTCGATTTGATATCTTCTGTTTTATAGCAATCTAAATATCTCAATCCGTAAGCTTCTGTTAATGCTTTAATTTTTACTCGATGTGGAGTGGTGAAAAACTCCAGACTTTTTTCCATCAAATCTTTATCGCCGATAAAACGGAAAATATTACCACCATTATTGTTCATTATTACAATTTTCAGATTGTTACCTATGTAATTATTCCACAATCCATTAGAATCGTAAATGAATGATAAATCACCAGTTAAAAATATGGTTGGTTGTTTCGAGCTATAAGCATATCCTGCCGCTGTTGACAAACTACCATCTATACCGGAAGTTCCACGATTACAAATGTAAGTCAGATCTGGTCGGGTAGGGAAGAGCTGTGTCCAGCGTACCGAAGTACTGTTGGCTAATTGTAATACTGATCCGGATTGAACTTGTGTAAGCAATTCGGTTGCTACACTCATGTCTGATAGAGATGCATCCTGAACAAACAGATTATGCAATTTTCCGACAACACTCATTTCTTCTTGATATGTCGCTGAAAATCTGCTTGGGATTTGCCCTAAAGGCATTTTTGTAAGGGTATCGACAGCTTTTCCCGGTAAAATAGTGGTCAAACTTTTGTATGTATCAACGTATGGCATCGACGACTCTATTTGCCATTGCTCGGTAGGCTGATGTTCACGTAAAAATAATTTTAGTTGTTTGCAAATTACTGAATGTCCAATGGTTATCAATAAATCAGGAATAAAGGCATCTGCATTTTCTTTTGAATTTATTCTTGAAAAAAGCGATTCCGGTTGTGTGACAATGTTTTCACCTGTTATATTAGACAGGTTTTCTGCAACAACCACTACATCTGGTTCATTTGACAGAGTTTGTGCTATAGCATTCAATGGATTGTTTTTCGGAAAAACGCCGAAAACAATTAATTTACGTTGATATTTTAGCCAACTGTTCTTTAACGTAGTCAGATCATTATTGTTTAAAATAGCAATACTGGCTATTGTTTTTATAATTTTCGGATAACTATGCGATTGGGGTATTGCGGTATAAATAGGTTCACGTAAGGGCACATTGATCTGTACTGGTCCTTGAGGAAACGAAACGGCTGTATCAATTGCTTGTGAAACCTGACGGTCGGAAAATAGTAAATCGGTATCAACAATAGTTTCTACAGGTAAATCGAAAGAAGCTTTAATATAATTTCCAAAGATATTGTGTTGTCTTAAGGTTTGTCCATCAGCCTGATCAATCATTTCTGCTGGTCTGTCGGCAGTAAATACCAGTAGCGGAATATTTTGATAATAGGCTTCTGCAATCGCCGGGGCAAAATTAAGGACAGCTGTCCCCGAAGTACAGACTAATGCGACAGCTTCATTGCTGTGTTGCGCTATTCCTAAAGCAAAATAAGCAGCTGAACGTTCGTCTGTGATACTCAGGCATTCCATTCCAGGTTGAGCCGTAAAAGCAAAAATTAACGGAGCATTCCGGGATCCAGGAGCTATTACTACCTTTTTAACTCCATGTCGGGCACAAATTTCGGGTATGTTTTTTATTCCTTGTCGGCAATGAAAAGCCATTATCTCAATGATTTAATTGTTTAAAATTTTTAGTTCTTGAATTTTTCTTCAATGGTTAGAAATTTTTAGTACATTCATCATAGTCATCATCTTGTTATCCGTTTCTTCCCATTCTTTTTCGGCAACAGATGATGACGTAATTCCTGCTCCGCTATATAAAACAAATTCTTTATCAAAGAGTTGCAAACAACGTAGGTTCACAAATATATTTGTTTTTTCATTAATATTTACTGGCCCCAAAAATCCTGAATAGTAACTTCTTTCATAATTCTCGGTAGCGAGAATAAAATCACAAGCTTTATCTTGAGGTAAACCACCCACAGAGGGAGTAGGATGTAGTTTTTTAAGTAAATCTATTAAAGGATTTTGTATCTGTGATTCTGAGAATTCAAAAGTAGTTTTTAAATGAACAAGATTTGCTGCCTGATAATTCTCTGGACCTTTTTTTTTATAAATATTTATTTCTGAATTTAAAAGAGTGTGCTCAACGAAGTCGGTAACAATTTTTTGTTCTTCGATTTCTTTGTGGCTCCATTCATAGGTTTTAATTGCTTTTCCGGTAGAAATCTGTGTTCCAGCCAATGACGCAGTCTTAATTTTTCCATTTTCTTTGATAATAAGTTCCTCGGGGGTTGCACCCATCCAACAACCTGTTTCGGGTAATTGCAGCAAATACACCATAGCATGAGGATATTGCTCACAAAGTTTCAAGAAAAATTCTTCTGCTTTAAAATTTACGGGAAGATTTTCCTTTCGGATCTTTGATATCACAACTTTATGAAATTGTCCTCTTTTTATGGTGTTCACAGCATTGTTTACGCTTTTAATATAGCTTTCACGCGAAGTGGAATTGAGTATAGATGACGTTTTTTTGTCTGTAGACAAAAAAAGATTATTGGCAGCTAACTTTTCCAAATAAATATCTTCAATTTTGTCAGAAAAATAAATACAATCCGGTTTAAGAATAAAAGTTGCATTGTCTTTTGATTCGATGAAAGGAGCTATAATAAAACCCGGTTGTTTGTCTATCAGTTGCAAGTTTGTCAGTTTTTCGGGCGTAGAATAATGTTGAACCAATGTTATAATTTCTGTCTCTCCGGGTAGACGGTACGATGCAAAAGGAATGTTTTGCGAAAGAAGTATTTTTTGTAACTTTTTTAGCTGATTGTATGTTTTGTTGTCAGTTGTCATTAATAAATTTACTGGAAAAGCCTGATTTATCTGATGGGCATTATTCTGCATGAAAGCCTGCAAACTGAAATGATTTTGTCGTGTTTGTCGTAAACCCTGATATCCCACAGATGAGATGTCTTTCCTCTGTAAGATAGAATTCCTGTTGCAAAAACCTCATTTTCATTTGTTGTTCCTATATGGGATCCGTTGATTTCTACCCCCAAAACATGATATTTTTCAGTGTCTATCAAATAGGAAGAACCCAAACTTCCGATAGATTCGGCCAAAGCCATGGTAGCGCCTCCATGTAAACGTTTCATAGGCTGAACTGTTCGTTTGTCAACCGGCATTTTTGCAATCACCTTTCCTTCTGTTACTTCAAGGAATTCAATTCCCAAATGTTCCATTAAGGTGTTTTTGCAAAGGGCTTTTATTTGATCGTCAGTCATCATAAGTTTTATTCTTATTTAAAAACAAAGATAATGATTTTACCATTAAAAGTTTTCATCCGCAAATGATTATTAATGTGTTTTATTTTTGTCTGAAATATAGGAAACATTAACTTTGAAAACAAAAAAAGATTGTTGCGAGAAAATATCCTTTTTCAATATCTATTGTGCTTTGTATATGTCTTTTTATTTTACTCGTCTTGACTTTTTCCAATGTCGCTCCTAACGGAGCATTTCATTAGCTTCGGAGAAGCTACATTATGGTAGAAAGATGGATGAATGAGTTTCTCATAGCTCCGTTAGGAGCGAAACAATATTGTTTGTAAAAAAGTCAAGACGACTTCATTGTATTGACATCGTTTTAAATTTAATCAATAAAAAATTTTCAGTATTGCTTATTTCTAATATATAATTGGTCATCGCAAATGTGATTGGTCAAAAAAAAAATATTTAAGGAATAAATTGATGAAAAATATCTTTTTTCAAATGATCTTTGGAGTAGATTTTTGTAAT
>WSSedL1CaDRAFT_10001061_pt1 | contig 17259 bp, 15 predicted proteins | sample WetSurSL1Cattail_FD_9464 | JGI IMG/M metagenome (IMG submission 9464)
CAATTTGATATTGATGAAATGTTAAAAACGACGCGGCAAGCACCGGTCTGGGTGCATTTTGGCGCGGGAAATATTTTCAGAGGGTTCATCGCGCGCCTGCAGCAGCAATTATTGAATAAAGGACTTGCCCAAAACGGTGTCATTGCTGCGGACACGTTTGATTACGATATCATCGATAAAATTTATGTACCGCATGATAATCTCACTTTACTTGTCAGCCTCAAGCCGGACGGTACCACCGATCGGGAAATTGTGGCGAGTATCGCAGACAGCATCCGCGCCGATAGTACCAACCCTGAAGAAATGGTGAAGCTGAAAGCTATTTTCGAGAATCCTGCATTGCAGATGGTTAGTTTTACGATCACTGAAAAAGGATATGCGCTCGCCAATCTGCAGGATGAATATTTCCCTATTGTAGAAGCCGATATCAAGAACGGCCCCACCGGTGCGCGACATGCGATGAGCGTTGTTACTGGGCTGATGCTTGCACGTTACCACGCAGGTGCCGCGCCCATGGCGCTTGTCAGCATGGACAACTGCAGCCATAATGGGGAGAAGCTGCGCTCTGCGGTACTTACCATTGCAGAGGCTTGGCGTAAAAACGGGTTTGTGGACGATGGATTCGTCGCTTATCTGAATGATGAAGCAAGGGTGGCGTTTCCTTGGAGTATGATTGATAAAATCACGCCGCGTCCTTCTGAGGCAGTTGAAAAATCCCTTGCTGATGCGGGCATAGAGGGAATGGCGCCAATTATTACAAATAAAAATACGTTTATCGCGCCGTTTGTTAACTCAGAAGTGCCTCAGTACCTTGTGGTGGAAAACACATTTCCGAACGGCCGCCCGCCGCTTGAAAAAGCAGGCGTTTATTTTACAGACCGTGAAACGGTAAACAATTCCGAACGTATGAAGGTGTCAACGTGTCTGAACCCTCTGCATACGGCTCTGGCAGTTTACGGCTGTCTTCTCGGCTATACGAGTATTGCGTCGGAGATGAGGGATGCCGACCTTAAGGTACTAGTATCTCATATTGGTTATGACGAAGGAATGCCTGTTGTTGTGGATCCCGGTATTCTCAGCCCGATGAATTTCATCCGAGAGGTAATTGATCAGCGGCTGCCAAACCCTTTCATTCCTGATACACCGCAGCGCATAGCGACCGATACGAGTCAGAAGATTGCAATCCGCTTCGGTGAGACCATAAAAGCCTATATCGCACGGGAAGACTTGGACGTGAAAAAGCTGACCTATATTCCACTCGCGATTGCCGGATGGCTGCGTTATCTGCTCGGTGTAGATGACATGGGAGAGCCCATGGAGGTCAGTAGTGACCCAATGCTGTGCGAGCTGCAGGACCATCTCGCAGGTATTGCAGTCGGAGAGACGAAGACCTATGAGGGTCAATTAAAGCCAATTTTGGCGAATTCTGTGCTGTTCGCCACTGACTTGTGCGCGGCAGGACTCAGTGAGAAAATCGAGATGATGTTCCGCGAAATGCTTGTCGGCCCAGGTGCGGTAAGGGCGACGCTAAGAAAATATTTGTAAAATTTATTCTCTATATACTTGCCAAAGTCGGATTTCCAGAGACAATCTTATTGCAATAAGTAAGACTAATTTAGAAGGATATCGTGTTAGCTAAATAAAGTAACCGTGTCTGATCCCGCTAACCATATACGAAACCCGCATGGCTCTGGGCCTTGCGGGTTTTTTGCTGCCTGAAAATAGAATGTGAAATCGGGACGTTTTGTCATTGCTTGGCGGTTATCTAAATAAGAATCAATAAAAAGTAACTCGCTGGAGATTAATCCAACGAGTTCTTTCAAATCCTCCCATACATCTTTCATAAGCTCATTAATATTATCTTTGCGTTTTTCAGCTTCGCCTTCTTTCGTTTTAGGAGGTATAAGCAATCGATGGTCTACCCGCCGTTTGCACTAAATTCCACTAGCTGACTGACCATAGTTGCGCTGATAACTCTTACACTCAGTCCAAAAAATCTTTCAGCTTTTTGCTGCGGCTTGGATGACGTAATTTGCGGAGTGCTTTCGCTTCAATTTGTCTGATACGCTCACGAGTTACTTGAAACTCTTTTCCTACTTCTTCCAAAGTTCGGGAGCGTCCATCCTCAAGCCCAAAGCGGAGACGAAGTACCTTTTCTTCTCGAGGGGTAAGTGTGTCAAGCACATCGGCAATCTGTTCCTTTAAAAGTGTATTAGCCGCTGCATCCGCCGGCGCTAAAGCGTTGTCATCTGCAATAAAATCACCAAGGTGGCTATCCTCTTCCTCTCCGATCGGTGTTTCAAGCGAAACAGGATTCTGTGCTACACGCATAACTTCATGAACCTTGTCTACGGGCATGTCAAGTTCTGCGGAAATCTCATCCACAGTTGGCTCGTTTCCATTGGCGTTCACAAGCTGTCTGGACACCTTTTTTACCTTATTAATTGTTTCTACCATATGCACTGGGATCCGAATCGTTCTTGCCTGATCTGCAATTGCACGGGTAATTGCCTGACGAATCCACCATGTTGCATAAGTTGAAAATTTGAATCCTTTTGTATAGTCAAATTTCTCAACGGCCTTAATCAAGCCTAAATTTCCCTCTTGAATCAAGTCCAGGAACTGCATTCCACGCCCCAAATAACGCTTTGCAATGCTGACAACCAAGCGTAGGTTCGCTTCGGAAAGACGTTTTTTTGCCGCTTCGTCACCTGCGTTAATTCGAACAGCAAGGCCAATTTCTTCTTCGGACGAGAGGAGCGGTACACTGCCGATTTCCTTTAGATAAACCTTGACAGGATCGTCAATCATGATTTCTTTGATGTTTAATGCAGCTTCCATATCCTCATTTTCATCAATCTGAGACTTCAAGTCAATATTTTCAAGCGGCACATCAACATAATCTTCAATGATTTCCACACCCTGTGCTTCAAGTGTATCATAAATTTCTTCAATTTGCTGTGGATCAATGTCCAATTCACCGAGTGCGTCTAAAATCTCCTTGGTAGTTATCTGACCCTTGCTTTTTCCTTGTTCGATTAATTTTCTTATTACCGTTTTCGTATCCGGTGCTCCTATCATATGTCCCCCTACTTTTTCTGCAGTATCAAGTCCCGCAGATAACACTATATATTCTGCGGTTGAACCGAAGTGATATTTTCCACATTTCTCTTTACACATTCCTGAGTAATTACATTCATATATGTTCATTCGCATCATGCTCTGTTACAGAGATAAAGTTAACCCTCATGAGCATCTTAGGAATCACAGGAAACTATAATTATGTGCTTTAATTTTAATGTTGTCAAATAGACGTTGGTTCATATCGTGAGAAGTGGTCAAATAAGCCAGCCCGTCAAATTAATATCCAATTGGATTTTTCCATATGTTGCTCTTTATCAGCCTGCTGATTTCATCATCAATCAAAGATTGTTAATTGTGGCTTGCTTTCCATGCTGTATGCAAAAGAACTATTTCCGATTCTGGCATTCCACAACTGGCAGCTGTTTCCTGATAATTTTTTTTAAAAAGTGGGTATCCTGTTCCAAAGTATCGCTAATTGAACGTATCCTTTTATCTAATTTCTTAAGTTCATCTTGTGTCATTGGATTTTTCCCTACTTATATTAATTTAAACACATTATTATTTCCATTATAATACATATTTTTATTAAAATGTAACATAAGTTACAATATATTCCTAGGAAGTCATCAAAAGTCAATCCGATTAGTACTTCTTTAATTTCTTGTGAACAATCTCCACAGTGAACTATCTCCACCTTTAGTTAACTTGTACAGTTGCTTGCCGATACTTTATTGAGGTGAATATGTGAAAGAGATAAGAGTTTGGCCCACTGGCTACGCAAAATTAGTCCGCGATATAAAAAAGATTCCGGTTCCAAATAAACTTATTGGGACATGTGATGGTTATCCGCTTTATCAAACGCGGCATGGCAAATACGCAATTAAAGAGAAAAGCAGCCCGGAGAGTTAATCCCCGGGCATGTCTTCGCACCTTTCAATCAGCTTATTAATAATAGCTCATGCTTCATGGCATGGGCTTTTATTTTCCCCTTGACTTGAAACATAATAAGTCCTATTGTTAGATGGATAAGATTGGTAATAGTGTTACAAATATACAATAGCCCATTAGAACAGAAAAGGAGATTTATTATGAAAGACTATGAGATAGCACGTCAGGGAAGCCGGTTCGTCGTTAAAGCACATGAAGGAAATGTTTCAGCACCGTTTCATACGCATGCAGCCGCACAGGAATATATTGACCATCGACGTACTGAAGCAGAAAATCTTGCGCATGATGGGAGAAATCAATCAGATAAATCAACGACCAATGCACAAGGGTATGATGCAGGAGAGAACAAATTCGGATTTACAGTTTATGAAGGCAATCAGTACATGCTGACAGAGGTTCCGAGTTTTTCCGGAGTTTATGGATTAGGCATCAGTGCGGATAATTACTCTGCCGCCTGTATTGACACAAATGGCAAAAAATACACAGCGTTTTTTGAAATACTTGAAAAAGGCGCAGACAACAGCATACTTGCCGATTGGGATAACGCAAGTCTCGTTGAAAGATCACAATAGCCAACAAATTTTAGAAGCAATAAAAGCCGCACCGGAAATTAATCTGATGCGGCTTAATTTTATGTACGCCCGCCAGCTTCTTCTTTTGTACATGATTGAATATAGTATAATAAAACAGTTGATTGACAGGCGGTTCATATTGTAAAACCGCAGCAGGAGGCAAGTCAGTGAAAAAGGTAATCATATTCTATTTTTCCGGCACAGGAAACACAGAAAAAGTTCTGCGCATGTTGGCAAATGCGCTGGACCACGAAGGAGTACATTCGGATTGTTACGCGATCGACGATTGTATAAGAAATGGAAAAATTCCAAGTGTTTCAGACTATGATTCAGTAGGAATTGGTTATCCGATTTACGCTTTTAATGTACCAAGCATAGTAGCTGCATTTATTAAGAAATTACCCAAAGCTGATGGGAAACCTGTATTTGTTTTTAAGACAGCAGGAGAACCATTCCTTTTAAACAGCGCCTCATCTTATTATATTTTTTCTCACCTTCGTAAGAAAGGCTACATTTTCAATTATGAAAGACATTTTCTCATGCCATATAATATCATATTCCGTTACAACGATGCAGTGGTAAAACAAATCTATCTGTTATCACAAAAAATGGCCCAAAAAATGGCGTCTGACTTGTCAAAGGGCATCTCACACAAACCCAATTTCAGTCCTTCTATTGTTTTCGTTTCTCTCATTTTTCGAATACAGTGGATAGGCGCCGCATTAAACGGCAGATTGCAAAGAACGGGAAATTCATGCAACCTGTGTCAAAAGTGCATTAAGGAATGCAAAACGGACAATATTCGCCTGGAACATGGAAAAATCCGGTTTGGCTGGAACTGCACCATGTGCATGCGGTGTATCATGTGCTGCCCACAAAAAGCGATTAAAGCCGGCATACTTGAGCCTTGGGCAATTCGGGGAGCCTATGATTTTGAACGAATTCTGAGCGACGCATCCATCCCAAACAATTACATACAGAAGTGTGATAGAGGTATGTTTCAGTATTTCAAAAAATATGTCAGAGAAACCGAGGCTCAGCTGAATGAGAATAGATAACCCGCACGATGATATCCTGCCGGGAACAGATAATAAAACTCGAATGTTTTGTTAATAATACTGTATTATATTCGAGGGAGATGATAATGTGGCTGTAAATGTAATATTGGGATTTATTATTCCTTGGATTTTCGGAATAATACTTTATAAAAAAGACAAGAAAACCTTATTAGTGATAGCTCCTTTTATGTCAGTATGGGCATATATTGTAAATGAAGCTCTATTTGATCTCAATTTCAATCGATTTGCACCTTGAATTAATGATGACATCACAACCATGACAGTAAATCTAGGTTTATACCCTATATTGGGTTCTTATTTAATATACTATATCCAAAAGAAAAAAACGTCACCGTATATAATCGTCTTTATTTTCACTTTTACGACCACAGCAGCGGAGTATTTGGGGTTGAAGCTCGGATTGGTAGCCTATGCCAATGGGTGGAATATCGGCTGGACCTTCATTTCTTATATACCTCCGTATTTAACTGGTTATTGGTATTATGCAAAGCTGAGAAAAATTGGAGTATTTAGTTCGTAAACCGATGAGGCCTAATATGAATAATGAAATTTAGGTTCACAACCTATTTTTACTCCATTAATATATCCTCCGCAAAATCCCTCTGCTAACCTAAAGTCAGGCAGAGGGATTTTTTCGTACGAGCTTCATTCTTTAAAAACCGGCATAGAATAATGAATGGCCACCTCTACAATGGTTCAGAATCCCCCTCTAATTCTCAAATATCCTCCCCCACGATTAAGACACCATTTCAAAGGACAACTGCTAAAGTAATATAATTATTCATAATATTCTTCTTTGTGCCGGTTCTTCCGACAATTGCTTTTTTGGTTCTGTCGGCAATTCTTTCAGCCGCTCGAACAGGGTTGTTATAGTACCATCGCCATCTAAGTCATGGTATTGCTCATACATTTTTGTTACATTCTCCATCTCGTAAATAGGACAGTACCCCAGTTCCATATAGCGATTGTAGGATTGAATGATTGCATTTCTCAAAAGTGCCTGCATAGCCAACTTCATTGTATCCTGTTCTTTAACACGCCCTAACAGTTTTTTATATGCAATGCTCAGCCCGGCTAAAACCGTACTGAATAGTGTCTGTAACCAATATTGCTTTAGCCAATCCAGCATTCTTCTGCCCCCCCTACTTGACTGTTATGACAAACAGCTTTTGCCCGTTTGCAAAGATTCCGGCACTATCCCCGATTTTTCCGACTGCTGTAATTTTAAAGAGCCAGTTATCACCGGATTGTGTAAGCACTGTAACGGCCACTCCATTAGTACCCACAGTCATTGTGGGCTTGGATGGTGCGCTGATCAGCGCTGTATAGGATTTCCCCTTTGCTATACTAACGGGCTCAGTTGTGTCACACGTAATTGCAGTCGATGCCTTTTTATATCCATTTAGCCCGGCAGCTTTAATTATGCTGGGATAATCAACAAAGGATGTATCCAAGTCAACCAAATTCCCATCGATACCCGGTACCGCTCCTGACCCTGATGTCTGCTGAATTGTGCATACATAATCCGGCCCGCCCGAGTAGTCGGCTAACCATATGGGAAAATCGTTCAGCGCAGATGTGTAAATAAAGTTTTTTATAAAATCATTATTGGTGTAATTCACAGGAAACCAACTATGTTTCCTCATATCAGTTAAGAATGTGAGCATTAATTCAGTGACAATCGCTTTTGAAGGTTCTACGCCCTTTACTTTGGTGTAATAGTTGCGCCCGGCATACTCGTAATCATACGCAACTGGGAACAGAAGCTTTCCAACATACGGCGTTAAAATTGAGCGGAATGTTGCTGCCTCAACGAGTGCGTCCGCAACGGAGATCGCATACCCGACATAATAAGCGCCTACGTAAAGTCCTGCGGCAAGGGCTCCAGTAACGTTCTTGTCAAACTGCGGGTCTTCCTGCGACGCGGAGTTTCCGTATCCTGCATTTACAAGAACAAACTCGTATCCGGCCGCCTTAACTTTTTTAAAATCAATACCCGTTCCCTGATATTTTGAAATATCTATCCCTTTCATACTGTTACCTCCTTTTGTAAAGCCCGTCTTTTCAGTATATGTAGACTCCTGTTACTCTGCTAAGCCACATACTTCTCCCCCGCTACCACCGGCTATTTTTAACGTATTTTTTTGTAGCTCTGTGCTTGTTCGCAAAATTTATTTAGATTCATTCGAATGCCCACTGATGATTCCCAGCGGGTGTTTTTCTTTTTTACAGAATGATTATAAAAAGGAAATAATTCTTTGCAACTAAATTCATTAGCAACATAAAATGGAAGTGAGAAGTTCTTTGGGAAAGAGTGATATATTAAATGCTATTACCTTATCCGATCTTTATGACCTGCATGACGGCTGCCCATGCAAGAGCCACTCTCCATTCAGCCCAACCACCGCGCGTCTTGTCTTTGAGTCTACCCCACTTATCCCCTGCGTAAATCAGATCCATACTACTTGTGCGTTATGAGGGATGCCATATGAAAACAGTCATCTTATGCGGAGGCAAAGGAACCCGTATGCGGGAAGAAACCGAATTCCGCCCAAAACCGCTTGTAAATGTGGGCGAAAATCCGATCATCTGGCATATTATGAAAATTTATTCCTATTACGGTATCAATGATTTTATCCTGTGCGTTGGCTATAAAGGAGATATGATTAAGCGCTATTTCATGGAAATGTGCTGGAGAAACAATGATTTTACCGTGAAAACCGGAGCAAAATCAGATGTGATTTATCACACTGCGGATGAAGAAAACTGGAATGTAACCATTGTTGACACCGGGGCAGAAACCCAGACCGGCGGCAGGATTAAACAGATTGAGCGGTATATTGAAGATGATGACTTTATGCTCACCTACGGCGATGGATTAAGTGATGTCAATATTCACGAACTGTACGCTTATCACAAACAGGCGGGCAAAATTGCAACGCTCACCGGTGTGAACCCCACCTCCCCGTTTGGGATCATCCAAACAACGAATGGTGTGGTCACTTCTTTCAAAGAGAAGCCGGTCTTGGATGATGTGATCAATGGCGGCTATATGGTTTTGAATCGAAAGATATTTGATTATTTACCTGAAGAAGACTGCGCTTTTGAGCAGGAACCACTGCGCAGACTTGCCCTTGATGCCCAACTTGCAGTGTACCAGCATACTGGATTCTGGACATCAATCGACACCTATAAAGATATTGAGCGGGTCAATTCGCTCTGGAAAGCGGGAGATACGCCATGGAAACGATGGGAATAGATTTTTCTGAACAATTTGACGGCGTTTACCTCGGTAAGAATGTTTTGGTAACCGGACACACCGGATTCAAAGGGTCATGGCTTTCTCTGTGGCTTCACTTAATGGGCGCAAACGTCATCGGATATGCTCTGGGGCCCGCCACGGCACAGGATAACTTCGTCCTGTGCGGGCTTCACAATAAAATCATTGACCTGCGCGGGGATATTCGGGACACCGCCCTCCTGAAGCAGGTGTTTGAAGTCTATCAGCCTGATATCGTATTTCATCTGGCCGCCCAGCCGATTGTACGCCATTCTTACGAGATTCCTGCGGAAACATTTGAAACCAATGTCATGGGAACTGTCAATGTCTTGGATGCCATCCGCGGCTGCAGCTCAGTAAAAGCAGGAGTAATTATCACATCCGACAAATGTTATGAAAACAGGGAGCAAATTTGGGGGTACCGGGAAAACGACAAAATGGGCGGATACGACCCTTACAGTGCAAGCAAGGGCTGCGCAGAACTGGTTGCTGCAGCCTTCCGTACCTCTTATTTTAGTGCCAATTCAGGGAAGGCCATCGCTACCGCGCGGGCAGGAAATGTCATCGGCGGCGGGGATTGGTCACAGGACAGATTGATTCCGGACTGTATACGGGCATTCATTAAGCAAGATCCAATTGTACTTCGCAATCCTGACTCCGTGCGCCCGTGGCAGTTTGTACTGGAGCCGCTTTACGGCTACCTGCTATTGGGAAAGAAGCTGCTTCATGACGGTGCCAAATACAGCGGCGCATGGAACTTTGGGCCGGATTTTGATTCGATTGCCCCAGTGAAAAAAGTGGTCAGCCTTCTCACGAACTTCTGGGGGAGCAGCCCCGGCATTCTTAGTGCGGCCCCTCAAAATGCACCTCATGAGGCGGCGTTGCTGAGCCTTGACTGCACAAAAGCAAAAAACCTACTGGACTGGAAACCTCGACTGAATTTACAAAATGCCCTGAACTATACGGTGGAATGGTATAAAAATGATCGTACTGAGGATGTTTATGCCCTGTGTGAAAGGCAGATTGCATCCTACTGTAAAACTTGTACATCATTGGTGGAATCCGACTTTTCTCCACCTTGATATTTTTGCGGGGTGAATCAATTGAAACTTTCCGATTACATTGTAGATTTTCTAATCCAGCGAGGATGCACCCATGTGTTTGGGTATCTGGGCGGAGCGGTTACGCACCTAATTGACTCTTTCTATCAGAGGGATGATATCACATTTATTGGGACCTATCACGAGCAAGGAGCCGCCTTTGCGGCAGAAGGCTATGCGCGGATGAAGAACGACATAGGTGTCGCTGTTGCAACCAGCGGCCCTGGTGCAACAAATCTGCTGACCGGAATCGGCAGCGCTTATTTTGACTCCATTCCATGCCTTTACCTGACCGGGCAGGTAAATACCTATGAATATAAGGGGGATTCCCCTGTCAGGCAGGTTGGGTTTCAGGAAACCGACATTGTCAGCATCGTAAAGCCGATTGTGAAATACGCTGTCCGCATTACCGACCCGTATCGAATCCGGTATGAACTGGAAAAGGCAGTATTTCTCGCTAACTCCGAAAGAAAAGGACCCGTTCTTCTGGATATCCCGATGGATATTCAGCGTGCTGAAATTGAGATTGCTTCTCTGGAAGGCTATTCGAAAAAGGCGTTGCCGACAGCGGATTTTTGCCTTGACCGTGTAGCTGATGATCTTCTTCAATCCTGCCGCCCCGTAATTCTTGCGGGAGGCGGAATTCGGCTATCCGGTGCGCAAGCCGCACTGAAAGATTTTGCTGAGCCATTGCAGATTCCGGTTGTAAGCACACTGATGGGACGCGACGCTTACAACAATGCAGATGAAAACTACTGCGGCATGCTTGGTTCTTACGGAAATCGATATGCGAATCTAACTGTTGCCAACAGTGATTTCATTCTGGCGCTTGGAGCACGTCTGGATACCAGACAAACAGGAACAAACCCCAAGAGTTTTGCCCGTGGTGCAAAGCTGGTTCGTGTGGATATTGACCCGAATGAATTGGAGAAAAAGGTCAAGGAAGACGAATACGGTATTGAAATGGATGTCGGTACTTTTCTAAGCCAATTGAATCAACTTGAAAAAATCCGTCAGATTCCAGCTCTCACTTACCGCTCTTGGCTGGATAGGATACAGATCTTCAAAGAGCGTTACCCGACGTTTTCCGAACAGAAATTGACCGACCCCAATTATGTCATGAGTAAACTGTCAAATCTATTGGGCGAAAATGATGTTATCTGTCTGGATGTCGGTCAGAACCAAATGTGGGCGGCACAGTCGATCACCCTCACAAAGAATCAGCGTCTTCTGATCTGCGGCGGTATGGGCGCTATGGGGTTTGCCCTGCCTGCGGCAATCGGAGCTTATTACAGCCGTATAAGCACAGGAAATGTGATTGCTATTGTAGGGGATGGCGGGCTGCAGATGAACATACAGGAACTTGCGCTCCTGAAAAGGAACCATATTCCAATAAAAATCATTGTGATGAACAACCACTGCCTCGGAATGATCCGACATTTTCAGGAAATGTACTTTGACGGCAGATACAACGGAACGGTGAAGGATTATGAAGCGCCTGACTTCTGCCGGATTGCAGATGCGTATGATATTCCATCCGTACGCATTTCCGGCATGGAGGAATTCTCGGAGCTCAAAGCCCTTTTGTTGTCCGATGGCCCCGCACTGATTGATATCACTCTTCCGCAATACACCTATGTATATCCAAAATTATCCGTAGGGCGTCCGATCGAAGATCAGGACCCCCTGCTCCCCCGCGACGAACTGGCCGAAAATATGCTCGTGAAACTGATCATGAGCAAACTAACCAACCAAGGAGGCAGCACTTATGAACCGCTTTAAGAAAAATTCGATTCAAATCCTGAATGAATATAAAAGTAAAAATTTGTTCACTCCGTTAAAATGCATTCCCATTTGGAATCAGAATATGGTTTTTCAGGGGTACTTACGCCCGGTTACGCAGGATTACCGGATTACGGTTCCCGACTGTGCGGTACTGCTCACAAAGTGGCGCAACGAAAACGCAGATATGTCGCCCGATCCGTTTGCTGCAACTACGGAAAGCACCCAAAGATGGCTCGACCATGCTGTTCTGGAACGGGAAGATCGAATCCTGTTTTTAATTCTGTCATCTAACGGTACAAAAGTCGGGCAAATCGGATTTTCCTCACTGGATGAAAAAGCGAAAAGCATGGAAATTGACGCAGTAATTCGGGGAGAAAAAGGCATCTGCCCCGGTATGATGTCATACGCTTTGAACTCCCTGATTCGGTGGGGATTCAGCACACTGAAAATGGAAAAAATAACACTGCGTGTCCTCTCCAGCAATCTGCATGCAATTCAGTTTTATAAGAGAAATCTCTTCTTCAAAACGGGCGATATTCCGCTTTATCAAACGATTGGCTCCCCCAGAGAACAATGGACGGCAGAAAGGCAGAATGCAGATCAGATGGCAGAGAAGTTCTATACAAGAATGCAGTTGGATAATAAAAAATGGAAAATTTATTGTGATTCATTGGATTCTGCCGAGGTGGTACTATGAACAAAAAAATCAGCTTTGCGGGGCCATCTATAACAGAAAAGGAAGTCGCCTATGTAATGGACGCGGTGAAAACCGGCTGGTATGAAAATTACGACGGATATATTAAAAAACTAGAAAAAACATTTGCGGAATATATCGGCGTGAAATATGCCGTCGCAACGTTCTGCTGTACCCATGCGCTGCATCTCGCGGCAGCATCGCTCGGATTAAAAGAGGGTGACGAGGTAATCGTGACCGATTTCAGCTGGGTGGCTACCTCATACGCCATCGCCTATACCGGAGCAACCTGTGTTTTTGCTGATATAGACCCCGACACATGGAACATCGACCCTGAATGCATCCGAAAAGCAATTACATCAAAAACAAAAGCAATCATGCTGGTGCATACCTTTGGCCATCCTGCCGAAATGGATGAAATCATGCAGATTGCAAAGGAACATAACCTGTTTGTAATTGAAGACGCAGCTCCCGCCGTCGGTGCGGAGTATAAAGGCAAGTTGGTCGGTGGTTTTGGCGATATTTCCTGCTTTAGCTTCCAGGGCGGCAAAATGACGGTCAGCGGAGAGGGCGGAATGCTGCTGACGGATAATGAGGAAATCTATGAAAAGGCAATCCTTCTGGCCAATATGGGCAGGACGGACAGCAAAGCAGTATTCTGGTCCGATTTTATCGGGTACGAGTATGTGATGAGCAATTTAACCGCTTCGCTTGCGCTGGCACAGCTTGAGCGGGTCAATGAGCTGATGGATAAAAAAAGACAGATTTTCGATTGGTATTTTAATCGACTGGATGGTGTGGACGGGATAAAAATCGTCCGGGAAAAGCCGGGCTGTAAGAGCAATTATTGTTATCCGTCCATCCTGCTGGAAAAATCCATAAGCACACCAAGGGATGATGTACTTGCCGGATTCAGGCAGCAAAATATCCACGCGCGGCCGGGATTTCCTCAGATGAGCCGTTTCCCCGTATTTGAACAGCGGTTTGAAAATCCAGTTGCAAGACTGGTGGAGGAACGGGGAATTTCGCTTCCGTCAGCGGCGAATTTAGAGGAAGAAGACATCGACTTTGTTTGCAGCAATTTAATCAGGCTGATTGGCCGTGACTGACCGGGAGGATACGAATGGATTTGGAACAGCAAGTAAGAGCAAAAATTTTGGAAGAGGTTGCTCTGATCTATCATCTCAAGGAGGAAAACCGACAATTCATACCGGGAAAATCGAGAATTCATTATTCCGGTCGGGTGTTCGATGAAAAGGAAATGCAGGCGTTGGTAAGCAGCGCGCTGGATTTTTGGCTTACGCTTGGCCCAAATGGCGGAAAATTTATAGAGGATTTTTTAAGCTATATGGGAATGCCGTACGGTCTTGTTCTAAATTCCGGCTCGTCCGCAAATCTCACTGCTGTAAGCGCACTTTGCACCCCATCTATGGAGCACCCACTGCAGCCCGGTGATGAAGTAATTACCCCCGCTCTGGCTTTTCCTACCACGCTGAATCCGATCGTGCAAAATGGCCTGATTCCTGTTTTTGTAGATACTGAATCAGGAACTTATAATCTGGATGCAACAAAGCTGGAGGAAGCGCTTTCCGAAAAAACACGTGCCATTTTGTTTGCCCACACCCTCGGCAATCCGGCGGAAATGGACGCTATTTTGGATTTTGCAAAACAGCATCGTCTATATGTAATTGAAGACACCTGCGATGCGCTTGATTCGCGCTACGACGGCAAACTGTGCGGTACCTTCGGGGATATTTCCACATTCAGTTTTTACGCGGCGCACCATATTTTCATGGGGGAAGGCGGGGCGCTTCTTACCAATAATCTAAATATATACCATCAGGCGCTTTCCATCCGTGACTGGGGACGCGCATGTTGGTGCCAAACGGGAGAGGAAAACCCAAACGGTGCATGCAGGCACCGCTTCGACCACAAGTACAAAAATCTTCCTGACGGATATGACCACAAATATGTTTATAGTAATATTGGTTATAATTTAAAGCCACTTGACTTGCAGTGTGCAATTGGAATTGAACAGCTGAAAAAGCTACCCAAATTTACCGAAATAAGAAAGCGTCATTTCAATACACTTTATAATGCGCTGAAACCATACGAATCCTCATTTATTCTTCCACGCACACTTCCAAAAGCCGATCCGTCATGGTTTTCATTTCCGTTAACCGTAAAACCGGACGCCACCTTTTCGAGAAGAGATATCGTCGCGTATCTTGAAGCGCATCAAATTGAAACCAGGATGCTGTTTTGTGGAAACATCTTAAAACATCCCGCCTATGAAAATATCCACTGCCGGATTTCCGGAACGCTCGACCAAACGGAAAACGTACTGGAAAATACATTTTTCATTGGCGTGTATCCCGGACTTACGGAAGAAATGCTCGATTATATGATAAAAACACTTGCTGATTTTATGGATCTGCACAGCAATCATTGAACGGGAGAAATAACTTATGTGCGCACAAGCGAATACTCAGATTGAAGAAGATCAGATTCCCCTTGTCAGTATTATTGTCCTTGCCTACAATCATCTTGACTATACGAAGCAGTGCATCGACAGTCTTTACAAGTATACTTCCCATATCAATTTTGAATTGATCCTAATCAACAACGGCTCCTCCGACGGAACAGAGGAATATTTTTGCAGCCTGCCCAATGCGATAAAAATCAGTTTCCCCAAAAACATCGGCGTGGATAAAGCGATTAATTACGGCTTCCGGATGGCGCAGGGGAAATATACCCTTAATTTAAGCAATGATATCATCGTTACTTACCACTGGCTGGACAATTTAATTCAATGTGCACAGTCCGACGAGAAAATCGGAATGGTGGTGCCGGTATGCGGCGCATCTTCCAATAATCAGCAGGTCGATTTAAACTATCATTCCCTGGGAGAAATGCAGCAGTTGGCGAAGGAATACAACACCAGCAACCCAAACCTTTGGGAAGAACGGATGAAGCTGGTTACTTATACCTGCCTTTTCCGTACACAGGTACAAAAAGCGATGGGCGGGTTCGATGAGGAGTTTAATCCCGGCGCGTATGATGACGACGCAATCAGTTTCCGGATTCGAAGAGCAGGTTACCGGCTGATTCTGGCAAAGGATACCTATGTGCATCACTTCGGTTCAGTCACCTTTAACGCGGAATATGCAAAAAACAATCTTGCACAAAGAAATCTCAATCTATTTTATTCCAAGTTTGGCGTACATCCATGGCAGGCCAGCTTTATTGATTTTAACGTAGTAAATCTATTTGAATACGATGGCCAAAGTGATCGTAACATACTGGGGATTGGTATGTCGTGCGGTTCCACCCTTTTACAAATAAAAAACAGGTGCCGAAGCAAGGGCGGCAGGAATATTAAAATTTTTTATCTATCCGGGCAGGATGTCAACATGATGGAGCTTCGCTCTGTGTGTGAAACCTGCATTCATGCTGAGAACAGCGAACTTCTTCACTATTTTGGAGAAAAACTTTACGATTATATTGTTGTGGAAAGCGAGACCGATATGCTGGAAAACATTCAATCAATTTTTCACAACCTTGGCAGCCTTCTGAAAGAGGGAGGTCAGTTGGTTTGTACCACAGCGAATGAAGAGCTTAACAAACTGATTCAATCCTCCTTGGCGGATGCAGGTTTAACGCTTACTAAAGCTCAGAAAACTTATTTTTGCTTTACGAAATCCCGTATTATGAAAGACTGATAAGACTTCCCTTCCTGTCGAATCTAAAATCAGAACGCACACACCGAAAGTAAAATTGATAGAGCATTTGGGATACCTCCCCTGATGCTCTTATATTTTCTCTTTGCAGTCAAAATAGAGATGGATCGTGTCAACCATTTGTTGGCGCGACCCATCTCTTTTAAACACGCTTTCTGAAATCAATCTTTACTAAGATACCACTATAACGCGATTCCTGATAAGCATAATGAAGTCAGATAAATTAGAATACGATCAGATTAAAATCTGTATTATTTGCAGTTGCGAGCGACACGTTTGTTACGGCAAATACAAATACGCGCAATTCATACAAACTCGTAGCATTTGTTACAGGCGCAGTATCCACATAAGTGTCACTTACCACAAATCTTTGTGTTCCTGCCTGCGTTGCCTGTCTGTTTAATGATCTTGTATGAATCAACGTTCCATCTCGGTACATCCGGAATTCTACATCAACACTCCAGTTTGCCGTGACTACTACTTCAAACCCTAATCCTTGATCCAGTTTTACATTGTCGCCTGCTGTAACAGGTACTGTTATTGAAGCAACCGTAACATCCGTTGCAAGTGGTGGAAATACCGGTGTGGCACCCACTGTCTGACTAGAGAGCACCGCACTAGTTCCGGTTGGACCGGTGTCTCCGGTTGCTCCTGTCGGTCCTGTTGGACCGGTTGCTCCGGTTGCTCCCGTTGGGCCAGTTGGTCCTGTATCCCCGGTATCACCTGTTGCTCCTGTCGGTCCCGTTGGACCGGTTGCTCCCGTTGCTCCCGTTGGGCCTGTTGGTCCTGTGTCTCCGGTATCACCTGTTGCTCCTGTCGGTCCCGTTGGACCGGTTGCTCCTGCTGTTCCGGCGGCTCCTGTTGGGCCGGTATCACCAGTTGCTCCTGCTGTTCCGGCGGTTCCTGTCGGACCGGTTGGACCGGTTGCTCCTGCTGTTCCGGCGGCTCCTGTTGGACCGGTATCACCAGTTGCTCCT
>WSSedL1CaDRAFT_10001062_pt1 | contig 17257 bp, 14 predicted proteins | sample WetSurSL1Cattail_FD_9464 | JGI IMG/M metagenome (IMG submission 9464)
CAAGCCGTTCCCTTGGCAGCCGGTAACTGGGAATTCCATAGCGAAGCATGCCGCCTAAATGAGGCTGCTTTTCATAGACGGTTACACTGTGACCCATGAGGGAAAGATAATAAGCTGCACTCAGACCCCCGGGGCCAGCCCCCACAACCGCAACTTTCTTACCGGTAGAATCCGCGCAGGCGGGAGCGGGCACCTTCCCTGCATGATCAACAGCAAAGCGTTTGAGTCCGCGTATATTGATGGAATCATCTATCATGTTCCTTCTGCACCGGGCTTCACACGGATGTTCGCAAACAAGTGCACAAGCTGTTGGGAAAGGATTATCCTTACGAATCAGACGAACAGCGTCGGCATATCTCCCAGAATTTACCAAAGCAATATAACCCGGAATATCCACTCCGGCAGGGCAAAGAGCAACGCAGGGAACGGGTTGGTTCAGACTGCAGGTACATCTGCCGTTGGCGATATGTTCGATGTAATCCTGACGAAAGCCGTGGACTCCCTTTAGCACCATATTGGCCGCTTCATAGCCAATGGCACAGTCTGCAGAATTAACGATGACCCTGGCGGTTTTTTCAATCAAATCGAGGGTATCCATAGATGCCTGATGATTCAGAACGTCCTCCAATAAATTTTCCAGCTGCGCCAATCCCACTCGGCAAGGCACACATTTACCGCAAGTCTGCGCCCGGCAAAGTTTTAAGAAAGACGCTGCCATATCAACTGGGCACAAGTTGGGCGGACTGGCAACGATGCGACGCTCCAAGTCGCGATAAAGGCCTTCCACTACGGTTTGAGCCTTATTGGGCGTTACTATTTCTAGTCTACTCAATTTTTTCTCCTCTCATATGCATAGCATGGTATATTGATAATTTATTATCAATAATTATACTATATAAATGCCCGCAAGTCAAAAGAATTTGTTGGTATTTGTCGAATTGCTATTCAGCAAAAAGACTTTCTCATTCTGCCGCCGGTAATGGTACCTATCGTAAAACAGATCGTTTTATTTCAATTTTCGCAGATATAGTCGATTAACTCCAAAACCATCCTACCATTGCGGTCTATTTTCCGCGCTGCTGTGTTGTCCTCTTCGTCAGGCGCCAGCCTGACTTCGTCGTCCGCCTTGCATCACGAAAAATATCCTCGCAAATATCAGGACATTTTTAAAGTTAGTCGACTATAAATCCCATTTCCTGATTAAAATAGCATTAATAAAATACCCTTCTCCCCCGCCGTAGGCGGGGGAGAAGGGTAAAACAGTGATTGGAATCGACACTCGAATCTATCCTATTTTAAAAGCTCATTATTTTCCACACCCATTTGGCTTATCACCATTTTAAAATAAGAGCCTTTTTGCTCCATCAGTTCCTGATGTGTTCCGCTCTCCAGAATTTCACCGTCGCCAATTACGATAATCAGATCGGCATCACGGATGGTAGAAAGACGGTGCGCAATTAAAAAGCTGGTATGGTTTTTCATTAAAGCCAGCATTGCCTTTTGAATTTGCTTTTCTGTTTTGGTATCAACACTGCTTGTCGCCTCATCCAAAATTAAAATTGGAGAATTGCATAAGATTGCCCTCGAAATAGAAAGCAGCTGCCGCTGCCCTTGACTCAAATTATCCGTGCCGCCTGATACAAGCGTATCGTATTTTTGCGGCAGCCGGGAGATAAAGGGATCTGCCCTCGCCAGTTTTGCCGCACCAACCACTTCCTGATCAGAAGCATCCGGTCTGGAATAGCGGATATTATCTGCAATGCTGCCCGTAAATAAACAAGTATCCTGAAGCACAATGGAAAAAAAGTTTCTCAGATCTTTTCGCTTGATCCGCGAAATATCTACATCATCAATTAAGATTTCCCCTTCGCTTAACTCATAAAAACGGGTAAGCAAATTGACAACGGTTGTTTTTCCTGCGCCCGTTTCGCCCACAAGAGCCACCACTTCGCCGGGATGTACCAAAAAATTAATGTGATGCAGCACTGCTTTTCCATTTATGTATGAAAAAGAAACATCCCGGAACTCAACTTTTCCATTTATGATTTTCTGCTCCACAGCATCATCGCAATCCGGTAATTCCTCTGATTCATCAAGTATTTCAAAAATCCGTTCAGCACCCGCTAGTGCGGACTGGATGGAATTGAACATTCCGGCAATGTTGTTCAGTGGCTGCCCGAACTGCTTGGAATAGGACAGAAAACTTACCACCACACCGACCGTAATGGAACCGGTAACGGAAAGGATTCCGCCAATACAGGCAATCAGGGCATAGCTGAGATTATTGATTACATTCATAAACGGCATCATCAAGCCCGCCCAAATCTGGGCTTTAATCGAATAATCCTGCATCTCAGAGTTGATGGTTTTAAAATTGGACAGCACTTTATCCTGAAGGTTAAACGCTTTCACCATTTTAAGGCCTTCAATATTTTCTTCAACCACACCGTTCAGTGCGCCCAATGCCCTTTGCTGGCCTAGAAAATACCTGCGGCTCTTCCCGGAAATCAACTTCGTCAGCAAGGCAAAAAGCGGAATAGATACCATTGCGACAAGAGTCAATAATGGACTGAGAATCAGCATCATAACAATCGACCCGACGATAGAGAAAATGCTGGAAATTAGCTGCGTGGTCGTCTGGCTGATGGTGCTGCTGATATTATCCACATCGTTGGTAATTCGGCTCATAATATCGCCATTGGGATGTGTATCATAAAAATTCAGCGGGATCTTTTGCAGTTTGGAATACAGCTGGGTACGAATCTGTTTCACAAGATTTTGGGTGATGTGGGCCATTAAGGCACCGTTCACGGTATCGATTACCCAGCTTACCAGATAGCATGCAACGAGTGACAAAAGGACAGTCGTTAACAGAGAGGTATCGACCGTATTTTTTCCGATGCGGAAGGTATTGATTGCCCTGCCAAGCAGCCAGGGGGTTAAGAGTGAAACAAAAGCAGACGATATAGTCAAAAAAGCGGCAATCAGCAGAGGCCTGCGCCATCCCATAAAAATCTTCACGAGGCGAAGCAGCGTACCCTTGGTATCCTTTGGCTTTTCCGTTGGCTTAAACCGGCCGCGCCCGCCGCCGCCGCCCTTCCCTAAACTTGGAATATTTTTATAAGTTTGATTTTTATTTTCCATCGCATTCACCTGCCGGATTCCCGATTTGAGACTCATAGATTTCACGATAAGTCATGCAAGTTTTCAGCAGCTCCCGATGGCTGCCGAAACCAACCTTCTCCCCGTTGTCTAAAACAAGAATTTTGTCGGCGGTCATGGCAGTCCCTATCTTCTGCGTGATAAGAATCACGGATTTGCCATCCCCTGCCGTTTTCAGCCCCAGTCTTACTTTTGCCTCCGTTACCGCATCAAGGGCACTTGTGCAGTCATCCAGAATCAAAATTGGTGAACTTCTGACTAATGCTCTGGCTATGGAGATGCGCTGCTTCTGGCCACCTGAAATGTTCACACCGCCCTGCCCTAAAGTGCTGTTGTATCCATCCGGCATCTTTCGGACAAAATCGTCTGCTTGGGCAATGACTGAAGCATTGATGATTTCCTGCTCCGTTGCATCCGATTTTCCCAAAGCAATATTGTCATAAACAGTACCTGAAAACAGCATGCTTTTTTGCGGAGCCAATGCGATATTTTCTCTTAATAAATTACAATCAAGAGAATTGATGTTCGTTTCATTATAGAAAATCGTTCCTTCATCTGCTTCATAAAAGTGCATGCAAAGCCAGGAAAGCGTTGATTTTCCTGAACCGGTTGGGCCGATTACCGCCAATGTCTCTCCGGGGTTCAACTGAAAAGAAAGGTTCTTTATTGCAGGTGTTCCACTCCCGTTCGGATAAGCAAAAGTAACGTTTTGAAAGGAAAGCCGGCCGGTGCGGTTTTTAAACTCACGCTGAGTCCCCTGATAATCCTGTTCCCCGTTCAGAACCTGCATAATCCTTTCATTTGAAGCCTTCGTTCTCACAAAGGTATTAAAAATATTTGTGATCATAATCAGGGAAGATAAAATCTGTGCCATATAATTGATGTATGCGGCAACTCTGCCCACATCAACCTGACCGGCGTTAAAAAGAATACTGCCAAAAAACAGGGTACCGGCAATGCCCAGACATACTGTCAGTGACATCAGCGGAGAAAACAGCACGATGATCATCTGAGATGATATGCTTTTCTCCGCCACATCCTGATTAACCTTTTCGAACTTTTTCTCTTCCTCATCATATCTGCCAAATGCCTTAACCAATCTTACACCCAGCAAATATTCCTGAACCACCGTGTTGACTTTGTCTACCGCGGCCTGAACTCTGGCAAACCGACTGTAACTCAGCCGCATGCTGATCAGAATCAAAACGAAGACGACGAAAACCACAGCAAATAATATAATACTCAAACGGGGGCTGAGCATGACTGCCAGAATGATACTTCCAATGCAGGTAACCGGAGCTTTAATAAAAATTCTCATCATCCCATTGACAAACTGCGTAATCTGCGAGGTATCGTTTGTAACACGGGTAATCAACGACCCGCTTTCGATATGATCCGAGCCGGATTCTGAAAAATGCATAATTTTCTGGAACAGGTCGAATCTGAGGTCAGCGCCAAACCGCTGTGATACTTTGCTGGATAAAATATTTCTGGCAGTCGCGAACACAGCGCCAAACAAGGTGATCAAAAGCATCAATATTCCATAATGCAGAATGACCGGGATTTGACCGTTTTTGACCCCGTTATCGATAATGTCGGCCATGATTGTCGGCTGCATCAAATCACAAAATGCTTCAAAAAGCACACAGATCACTGCCGTTATGAACATAACGCCATATTTTTTATAATAACGTTTGTAAATTTCCATAGATACAACGATTCCTTTCTTAAGCAAGCCGGAGAATAAACATAGGGACATTATATCACAAAAAATTGTTCCAGGCAAAATTACCCACATGACTCATATGCTTAGAAACGATACTTTTTTCTGCCCGTCAGTTCCGCCTGCGGTGAACTGACAGGCAATTATTTTCTTTTAATTTGTTGTACAGCCATCAAAATTCGAAACAAAAAATAGTTCGAATTTATAATGCCGAAACAATGGGATTAATTACTAACCCATAATTTTCTTAAATTCACTGTTCAATCACATTGCCCAACTATACTTTGGACATTCAATTTTAAGGTTGAACACATACAAAAAATCTAAATGGAGGAATCATGTTATGGCAAAAAAGAAACGGGTTAAGAAAATAGCCCTCCTTACTTCGGTAGCCATCGTAATCGTCGCCGGGGGCGTCATAGGCTTCACCGCCTTCGCAAAATCCGGTTCTTCAGATTCTACCACAACGTTCAAATCATCTCAGGCAAAATCAGGCAGCATACAGATTACGGTAACAGGAAGCGGAACGGTTTCCGACTCCACCGAATATTCCCTGACAGCGGTAAATTCCGGCACGATTGACAGTCTGCCGGTAAAACAGGGAGACACCGTTACGGCAGGCCAAACCATTGCACATATCAGTGATACCAATTCGTCCCAAACCATTTTACAGAAGCAAAATGCGCTGGCTTCCGCAAAAAGCGCACTGACACAGGCACAGCAAAATCTCAGCAGTCTTTCCATTAAAACTCCCGTAGCCGGAAAAGTGAAATCCATCATCGCTTCTGCCGGGGACGACCTGTCGACCATAAAAGCATTAGGCAATCTGGCCGTAATTTCGACGGAGCGTTCCATGACAGTAACGGTCAGTTCATCTTCACTAAAAATAGGAGATGCGGTTCGGGTGACTGATACCGCAACAAAAAAGACATACAGCGCCACGGTAACCTCCAGTGGTTCTTCCGGTTCAGCCCAGAGTGGAAACGGCCAAAGTAGTTCCGGCGGAATTACCATTACAATTGGTACGGATGATCCGGGAGTTGGAGACACAGTATCCGTTGCCGATGCAAAGGGAGTATCCGTAGGCAGCGGTACGCTGGCGCTTACAAAATTTATCCCCATATCATCAAATAGCAATGGCGTAATCTCTAATGTCTATGTAACGGAAAACCAAATAGTCAGCAAAAATCAAAGCCTGTTCAAGCTAAACAGCGATTCAGTGGAAAATGATATCCAAATGAAACAAAACGCACTGACAGCGGCACAGGAAGACCTCACCGATGCACAGACCACGGCAGGCAAAGATACAATTACAAGCCCGGTGGATGGGATTATTGCCGAACTTACCGTGAAAAACGGGGCCAGCGTAAATTCCACTACAACGGTGGCTACGATTATCGACCCGAACGCAATGCAGACCGTGGTATCCGTGGATGAACTGGATATTTCCAAGGTTCAGGTAGGTCAAAAAGCAAATATAACTTTGGATGCGGTGTCTGGCAAGACATTTTCCGGTTCGGTGGTACTGGTTGACCCAATTGGAACCGCGTCAAACGGGGTAACTACCTACAGTGTAACGGTTGTCATTGACAAGCCGGAGGGAATTAAAATCGGAATGAATACAAACGTGGCGATTATCACGCAGAGCAAGGAAAATGTAGTTGTGCTTCCCGCTAGCGCCATACTGAACAAAAGAGGGACGAGCGCCTATGTCTTGTCGGCAGATACGCTCTTTGACAGCAACGGAAAAAGTATTGAACTTAAAAACGTCAACACGGCTGCATTGATTGAAAAATACGGAAAAGAGATCACAATTGGTCTTTCAAATGCCGATAATGTTGAGGTCGTCAGCGGGCTGAACGATGGGGACAAGATTGCAGTGGCAACTACCATCAGCAAATCTGCAATCGCAAGCCTTAGCAATACCCAGAGCACCAATAATTTATCAGCCTTTAGCGGTATGGGGGGTGGCATGGGTGGATATTCAGGAACAGGCGGAACCAGAACCAGAACCGGCACGGGCAATACAGCAAGCGGCAGCAAGAGCACATCCGGTACAGATGCAGCCGGGACAACAGGCACAGGGGATGCCGGAGCGGGTGCTGGTACGGACAAAGCAAATAATAATGGCGGTACCGGCAACTGATGAATGCTGCGTATCAGAGGAGGTGGTTTCATGCCGCTTATAGAAATAACCAATCTTTTTAAAACATATGCGATAGGTGAAAATCAGGTTCACGCACTGAACGATATCTCTTTATCCATTCATGAGCATGAATTTACCGCAATTGTCGGCCCGTCCGGTTCGGGGAAATCAACGCTGATGAATATCATTGGCTGTCTTGATACGGCAACGTCGGGCAGCTATCAGATTAACGGTCAGGAAGTCGGATCATTTGATGCCGATGAACTCTCAGAATTCAGAAATAAGACAATCGGTTTTGTCTTTCAAAAATTCAATCTCTTAAATAAGCTGAATGCAATAGAAAATGTGGAACTGCCGCTTATTTATCAAGGTATTGGCAGCAGGGAACGCCATGAGCGGGCAACAAGGGCGCTTCGCAATGTGGGGTTGGAGGACAGAATGTATCATACCCCGCTGGAGCTCTCCGGGGGCCAGCAGCAAAGGGTAGCCATCGCGAGGGCGCTGATTACGAACCCGCCTGTCATTCTTGCGGACGAGCCCACGGGGAATCTTGACAGCCGGACAGGGATTGAGGTACTTCATGTTCTGAATGAGCTGAACAAACAGGGCAACACCATTGTACTGATTACCCACGATATGCATATTGCAGAACAGGCGAGCCGAGTCATTCGTATTATGGATGGCAAAATTGCGTCTGATGAGGAGGCAAAGAATGAAATTCACACAGGCGGTTAAGATGGCCACGAAATCCATTCTTACCAATAAAATGAGGTCATTTTTGACGATGCTCGGAATCATTATCGGTATTTCGTCGGTCATTGTCATGATTGCCATCGGCAGTGGATCGAAGCAGGCCATTACCAGCGCAATCCAAAGCATGGGCACCAATTTAATCACAGTCAACCTCACAGGAAACAAGGCCGCAAGCCTGACAGAAGAAGATATCGCGAAGCTCAAATCCGATTCTTCTATCAAAGCGGTCGCCCCACAGGTTTCAGGTTCCGTGACAGCAAAAGCGGGGACTAACAGCTACAGTACCTCGGTAGAAGCGTCTACTCCCGAATACGAGGAGATTCGTGATATTCATGCCGCACTTGGCCGATTTATCAGTCAGGACGATGTTGACAACCGGTATCAGGTGGTTGACGTGGGAATTGAAGTCCTTCAGAATATTTATCCGGATATGAAAGCCAGCGAATATGATTCGCTGATCGGGCAGAATCTCGCACTGAATGGCACAAATTTCAAAATTGTCGGTATATTGGAAAGCAAAGGCACCTCTTCTTCGGGATCAAATGACAACCGGGTCATTATGCCGCTTTCTACTGCAGAACGATTCTTAAAAAGCAACGATGTAAAGACCTATTACGTCGGGGCGAAAACCGAAGCTGATGTGAGTCAGGCATCGACCGCATTAAACCTGTTTCTGCTTCAAAAATACAGCAACGATTCTTCCCAATTCCGCGTGCTTAGCCAGAGCCAGTTACTCGAGACGAGCAGTCAAACTTCTGACACAATGGCTATGATGCTTGGCGGAATCGCTTCCATTTCACTGATTGTGGGCGGAATCGGAATCATGAACATCATGCTTGTTTCCGTGATCGAGCGGACGCGTGAAATCGGGATTCGGCAGGCTGTCGGTGCAAAACGAAAAGACATTATGCTCCAATTCTTAATTGAGGCAATGTTTATCAGTTTGGTAGGAGGTATCATCGGCGTCCTGCTGGCGGTTGCAATTAATCTGATTTTGCCCAGTTTCATCAATCAGGCGGTAATTATGTCCCCATCCATTGCATTGGCTGCATTTCTGTTTTCGGCTGTGGTTGGAATTGTATTCGGAATTTATCCTGCAAGCAAGGCCTCCAAGCTCAAACCGATTGATGCGCTGAACTATGAATAATCATATCGATCCCTTTTAAAAAATACTTCAATTATTTTATACTTCTCCCCCGCCTGCGGCGAAGGAGAAGTATATTTTTATTATCGCTGTTTTAATTAAGAAAAAGCCTCAGTCGCCGCATAACGCGTTTTTATTCTTTTGGCGTTTTCAGCAATAATTATCTCTGCTGCATTATTGCTTTGCCAATAATTGGTTGAAACTAATTATCTAAAGTAATATAATAATTTGGAGTTCATCGTTCGTGTCACGTACACAATCACCAACACAACTGATGGCATTAAAAAATTACTGTGAAATGGGAATCAATATGAAAGTAAAAAATGTTGCACTCATTGGAATGGGTGCAGTCGGAACCGTTTATGGTAAGCTTCTGTATCAAAAATACGACTCGAATTTTGCTGTGATCGCGAAGGGTGCCCGAGGCGAAAGATTAAAAACGAATGGCATTACCTTAAATGGAGCTGCTTTTTACCCTCGTGTGATCACCGGAGAAACAGAAAATTTCAAGGCGGATTTGATTCTGATTTGTGTTAAAAATTATCAGCTTGATCAAGCCATAACGGATATCGCAAGCTTGGTTTGCGAAAATACGGTAATACTCTGCCTTCTCAACGGCATTACAGCCAGAGACAGAATTTCTTCTGTATTTCCAAATAACAAAGTCCTCTATGGGCTTTCCATTTTTATCGATGCCGTGAGAACATCAGAGGGTGTTTCGAATACGGTCAATGGGATCATTCAATTTGGAAATGCAGATAATACCACCTTGACACCGGAAGTGGCTAATGTAAAAGAATTCTTAACCGCGGCGGGTATTGAAGCGCAGGTTTGCCCGAATATGATACAGACAATATGGAGAAAGTGGATGCTCAACATTGGCTGCAATCAGGTTTCCGCTGCCACCGGTGCGGCTTATGGTAAATTATGCAGCATTGAAACAAACCAAATTCTTTTCCACGAAGCAATGATGGAAGTCGTTGCTCTTGCAAAAGCCTCCTGTATTGATTTATCTGAAAAAGACGTACTTGAATTTGAGAACATGATGCGCACTTTCTCTCCCAACGGCAAAACTTCGATGCTTCAGGATGTGGAAGCAAAACGCAGGACCGAAGTCGATTATTTTGCCGGTACCGCAGTGGAGCTTGGTAAAAAGCTCCATGTTCCGACTCCTGTTAATCATGTGCTGTACTGTATCATCAAATCAATTGAACAGCTATATTAACCCTACAGCTCAAATCTCCGCCGGACAACATCAATGTTGTCTCCATAAAAAACCGTCCTGCTTCCAGTAAAGCAGGATGGTTTTTTAGAATGAATTCAAATTTAGTCTGATTGAGGTCAAGAGCTGACTGAACTGCTTGAAGACGAAACCGAGGCGTTTTGAAGGAGTGTGTTGATTTAACAAAAATCAGTATTATGCTTTTTGGCGGATGATACGTAAAAACTGCAGCCCATATTGCGCTGTTGGAAGATGAAAAAATTGCCGTCATTCGTATTACTGATGACGGCAACGGAATATCACCTGCGGATCTCCCCCATATTTTCGATCGATTTTGCAAGGGCAATAATGGTAATTTTGGATTGGGACTAGCTATTGCAAAATCTGCAGTAGAATTTATGTCCGGAACTATTCAGGCAGATAATGATCAAAACGGTGCTGTTTTTGAAATAACACCGCCGCAAGCCAAGTAACCAATTAACTCACAGTAATAGGATATTATCAATATGCCGCAGATTGCAATTTAGCGATCTGCGGCATAATACATTTATCCGGGAACTATTTCATATGACCCGGCAAGCAAAATATCTCACTCTGGAGAATAATTTACAGAGTACTAACTTCCAGACAGTTTTTCTTTTCAATTGTGAGATATAATTTTTGTCCATTTTCAAACAATTGGAAACTTCGGAACAAGACATCAACGTGAAACGCAACTTCGTTGGCGCACAGAGTATATCGCAAAACATTCCCGTGTAAAATGTGGGAATCTACGGTTGCTTCGAATTGGTAACTGTTTTCGTTGTGAGACAGTGGGCTCAGCGAAACCGCGAAAGTTTCAGGACGGATGGCAAAACTTTTCTTTGCGTTTCGTTCCTGCCCGATAATTTTTCCGAAATCCGCACCGGATAAGATATTGTAACTGCCGATAAAACTGGCCGCAAATTTTGTTTTTGGAGCGGTATAAAGTTCCGTAGGCTTGCCGGACTGCTCAATTCTTCCGTCGTGAAACAGATGGATTATGTCGCTTAATATCATTGCTTCATCTTGATCATGAGTGACAAACACAGTGGTAATTCCGAGCGTTTTGTTGATTTCACGAATCCTTTTTTGCAGTTCCTTGCGCAGTTTTGCGTCAATGGCGCTCAGCGGTTCATCCAGCAAAAGTACCCTTGGTTCAGTCGCAATGGAGCGTGCCAAAGCGACGCGCTGCTGCTGCCCGCCGGAGAGCTGGCCCGGATATTCGCGTTCCTTGCCGCCAAGATCAACCATCTCAACCATTTCTTTCACGCGCTGTTCTATTTCCTCCTTAGGAACCTTCTTCATTTTTAAGCCGAACGCAATGTTTTCATAAACACTGAGGTTAGGGAAAAGGCTGTATTGCTGAAACACCATGCCGATTTTACGTTCTTTCGGGCTTTTGTTTGTAATGTTTTCTCCATCGAGAAAGATTTTACCGGAGGTCACTTCCTCTAAGCCCGCCAGACAGCGCAGCAGGGTGCTTTTCCCGCAGCCGGACGGGCCAAGCAGCGTAACAAGCTGCCCGCGTTCCACCGAAAGCGTAATGTCCTTCAGCACCTCATTGCTGCCGAAAGATTTGTGGATATTTTGGAATTGTATATATGACATGAAATTCTACCTTTCCGAACTCTTATTTCTATTTTTCAAACTGAAAACTCCGGCGGAAATCAGCAGTGTGGTAAGAAACAGTACAACAATCAGCGCACTGGAAAGCTGACCGGAGGTAAACAGTGTCTTATAGAGGTACATTTGCGCAGTTTCAAAATAACTGCCGCCGATGGTGTTGACAATCACAAAATCCCCGAATACCATGGAAACCGAAAGCATCATTGAAATTACGATTCCGGGAAGGATGTTCGGCACGATGATCCTGAAAAACGCATGAAGCTTGCCTGCTCCCAATATCTGAGCGGTTTCAAGCAGGCACGGTGCGTTGACGGCGGACAGGTTGTTTTTCACACTCTGGTACATGTAGGGAAGAATCATCACACAATAAGCGGCTGTCAGCATAAATAACCGGTCGGAAAACGGTTCGGGTGCGTCAGCGTAGAGCGAAAGAATACTCACTGCCAGAATAACTCCCTGAATTGCATAGGGAATCATGCATAAAATCTGCATGATTTTATCAAGACCCGGAAGATACACCACCACCACATACATGGCAAGCAGCACAATCACAGTGCAGACCAGAATCGGCAGAATTGAGATGAGGACTGTCCTGGCCAATGCAGTTAAAAAGCGTGTATCTGTAAACAATTGCTGATAATATTGCGTAGTGAAGCCGCTTGGTAAAATATCATTCCACTGCTGAAACACGGAGTAGAGAAATGTGAGTAAAAGAGGAACAAGCAGGTAAATGCAGATGACTATGATGATGACAGCAGACGATTTTTTCTGTTTCATCCCCGTACCTCCCTATTCCTTTTTAGAATATAGTTGTTGATTCCAATGCTGATTACCATCAGCATCATCATGACAACGGCGAGTGCGCTGCCGAATTCCTTATGCTGTACAATATCGCCGGTGAACTGCTCCTGAATACGGATGGGCAGCAGGGAGAAATTGTTTTGCAAAAGCGCATAAGCGGTGGCGTAAGCAGCCAGAGCGTTGGCAAACAATACACTGAGCGTACCCAGAATACTTGGCAGCAGGGCGGGAATCCCGACTTTTCGCCAAAAAGTAAGGCCGCTTCCGCCAAGCAGCGCAACCGATTCCCTCCACTGCGGATGGATTCCGTTGAACGCGGGAATCAACAGCAGAGAAGCAAGCGGAACCTGAAAATAAATATAGGTAAACAGTAACCCCGTAAGGCTGTAAAGGTTAAATCCGGAAAGCGCCGAAATGCCGTATTTTTTCCCGATCATGATAAAGACACCGACATTTCCCAGCAAAATGATATAGGCAAACGCAAGCGGAATCCCGGCAAAATTGGAAGTCATGTTCAAAATGCTCAGAAAAAAACTTTTTACTTTTCCGCTGGCCGCGTGCGCCGCTTTTGCGGCGAAAAACGCAATGATGATTCCTGCAAGCGCCGATGCAACGGAAACAAAAACGCTGTTAAAAATGGCTTGTTGGTATAGTTTTTTTGAAAAGATCGCAACATATTGTTCCAGTGTAAAACCGATTCTGTCTTCCGGCATAAAACTGCGCACAATCACCGTGAGCAGCGGGGCAATTTCAAAAAACAGCACCAACAAACAAAACGGTGCCAGCGCAAGCAGATACAGCTTGGATCTTTTATTTGTCAAAAAACTTCACCCCTATTTCCTCAAGGCTCTTCATTTCATCGGATTTTTCAATTCCGAGCATACGGCAGAGCAGCGGCGCGATGGAAAGCTGAGAGATTAGCTTTTCAGAGAAGTCACCCGGCAGCACACCGTCCGCAAAGAGATACAGGGGTGCTTCCCGTTGCAGCGGAGAGTTGCCGCCGTGCAGACCGAATTCGTTCATGCCGTGATCAGCTGTAATCAGCACGCTGCAGCCCTGCTCCAGCCACTGCGGCAAGCAGGAGGACAGTACAATATTCGCTTTTGCGGTGGCGGTTTCATATTCCGGACTGTCTGAAGTAAACCGGTGCCCTGCATCATCGATATTCATGCTGTGAATCAGCAAAAAATCCGGATTGCTTCTCTCACGCAGGAATTCCGCGTCGGAAAACACATGGGAATCCGGGTAACTGTCCTCAAAATAATAGATACCGTCCTGAATGATACTGGTTGAATGAAGCTGTATCCGGTCAGTCGCATAGTTAAACGGCACTTTCACATACAGTTCGCTGATCCAATGATAAGCCGCCGCGGCCGTTTTCAGTCCGTTTTTGCGGCAAAGGTCAAAAATACTCGTACAATGAGAGCGTCTGACAATCAGATTATTTGTGATACCGTGACGGTACACCGGCAGCCCGGTGAGCAGCGTTTCATAAATCGGCCGTGACATTGAGGGGAGCTCACCCTGCACACGGTATTTGGCTCCCAGTCCCTGTTCAGTTAAATGCTCGGCATAGCCTAAATTGCGTTCTCCCACACCAAACCCACAGCCGTCCAAAAGGACAAAAATTGTCTTTGACATAATTTCTCCATTTCTATATCCATTCTCTAGATGAAAGGAAGTTTTTATTGACGCTGTTTTAGAATTCGATAGCAATGAAACACTTCCTTGAAAACAAAGAAGTGTTTCATTCGATTTATATTTATGTACTGGAAAACTTACTTTGCCGCGGTCACAACATCTTCCTGCCACTTGGTACCCAAAGTCTTTGCAGTGGTATTCCAGCCGTCCTGATCCTTAACCATTCTTGCATTTTTGTACTGTTCATCAGGAATCAACTTGGCTTTAATATCATCCGGTATCTTCACATTGCTGCGAATCGGTTTCGCGTAGCCTTTTGCAAGATTGATCTGGCCTTCGTCGCTGAAGATGTATTCTCTCGCCAAAGCCGCGGCATAAGGATGTTTGGTGTATGCGTTGATTACCGAGCAGTAACCGCTCTGGATGGAACCGTCGGAAGGCACATTTACTTCAAAGGAAGTGTTCGGGTTGTTTTTCTTAATTTGGTCGCGATAGTTCAGTGAGTTGTAGTCCCACAGAAGCGCAACCGCGATTTCCCCTTTTTCCAAGCGCGCAATTGTCAACTCGCCTTTGTCTAGTCTGCCTTGTTCCGCTATCTTTTTGAAGAAGTCAAGCCCGGGCTGAACGTTGGATTCTGAGCCGCCGTTGGCAAGGGCAGCGGAAAGTACGGCGTTCTGTGCCTGGCTCGCTTTGGTTACGTCGCCAACCGCAATTTTGTAATCGCCCTTAAGAAGGTCTGCAAATGACTTCGGTGCATTTGGAACTAACTTTGTATTGGTCATAATCGTGATCGTGCCATAGTAGCCGACCATCCAGTTGCCGTCCTTATCCTTTGCCCAGTCAGGAATATCATTCCAGTGGCTTGTTTTGTAGGCAAGTGTTAAGCCTTTTGCCACGGCTGTTGGGCCGAATGACTGGCCGACATCACCGATATCCTTGGTCGCATTGTTTTTTTCTGATTCAAATAATGCCAATTCCTCAGCGGAGGACATATCTGTATCAGCATGGTCAATTCCATATTTTGTTTTCAGGTCTTTCCATGTATCACCCCAGTCAGCCCAACTGTCAGGCATACCGACGGAATCCACACGGCCTTCTTTTTTGGCTTCGGCAGCAATTTGGTCTACCGTCATACTGTTCAGATCCTTTTTCGCTGCGGCGGAGCCTGTGGTACAGCCGGTCAGGAGTACCCCTAATATACAAAGACATGCAGAAACACAAATTAACTTATTTCTCACTTTTTTCTCTCCTTCTACTTTTTCTAAAACTAAGCTTACCCTTTTTATGTTAATTTTGAATTTTGGGAAAGTAAAAGGGGGATTAAGTTTGGTAAACTTTCGGCTAGGATTATAAAAACCCAGAGTTGGCTAGTGCCATTCCTGCCTCATAAAAACGAAACCCCGCATAGATGTTAAAGCCATCATCTATGCGGGGTGAATAATACAAGCCTAGAATGTCTTTGGAAATATTAAGACAAATTGAATTTGTTATTGACAAAACTGAAAAACTGATCTATTATTCTATATATCGATTCGATATATAGCTAAGTGATATAAAGAAGGAGGGTTGTGATGTTAGAATACATTATTCTCGGGTTTTTAATGTATGGGGGGAAAAGCGGGTATGAATTGAAACAACGTATGACTTATTCAACCTCGTATTTTTTTGACGCAAGTTTTGGCAGTATTTATCCCGCCTTGAAGCGATTAGAACAAAAAGGTCTTATTGTGTACCGTGAAAGTGTGGAAGGCTCAAAATATAAAAAGGTGTATCAAATTCAGGAGAGCGGAAAAGTCGTTTTTCTAAATTGGCTTGAGAAGCCTATTATTTTTGAAAAAGCCAGACAGGATCACCTGGTCCAGATCTTCTTTTATGAATTTCTTTCCAAAGAAAAGGCAATCGAAAATTTAAAAATGTTTGTAGAAGAGGTTGGGTCGGTAGCCAATCAGTTGAACGAGCAAAAAGAAGAAGCGACTGCAAAACACAGTATTTATCAGTTTTATTATCGTTATTCCACCATGCTGTATGGTATTGATTACTATCGCTTTGTAACGAGCTGGTGCAATGAACTGATTCATAAATTGGAAACCGACCCGCAAACAGCGCAAAGCGAGTGTTTCCGAAATATTTAATCTTTAAAGGAGTACTTATCATGAAAATAATAACAATTATGGGAAGTCCGAAGAAGAACGGAAAAACGGCATCCGCATTAAAACTGTTTGAGGAAAACATGTCGACTGGCGGCCACGAAGTAGAGCGGCTCAACATTACAGATTATAAAATAAATGGCTGCCTCGGCTGTTTTGCCTGCTTTTCAAAGCCGGAGGAACCCGGCTGCGTACAAAAAGATGACGCACAAATAATTTTTGAAAAAATTCTTGCTGCAGATGCGGTTGTCTATGCTTCTCCGCTGTATTCTTTTGATCTGACCGCACAATTAAAGCCTTTAGTTGACCGGCATTTTTGCTTTATGAATAAATCGCTGCTAAAAGGAAAGCGCATGGCGCTTTTAGTGACCTGCGCCGGCCCGGTAGAGGATAACGCTGATCTTGTGCAAATCTTTTTCAACAGGGCGTTTGACAGCGCGCACGGCGGCAAGTTTCCAACAATTTTGACAGGCTCTTATGTCGTTCCATTCAGTGACACACCGGACTTTTTGCAAAGGGCACAACGCACTGCAGACCAAATGTCTGCTGAAATCACAAGTAAACTATAATAATTACATCTTGATAAAGGAAAGCCCGCATAGATGATAAGCAATCTATGCGGGCTTTCCGACTATTCACTTTACGGCAAAATTTCTATTACGTCTGAACTGTGCTTTGATAGAATTCGCTTAATAGAGTTTGGATTTCCTTTGCTGAGTTCTTTCGCACCGCTAAATCCGCCAGTTTCTTACAGCGCTCAGTGCTTATTTTGCTGATAACATATTTTATTTTTGGTATTACACCGGCAGCCATACTAAGCTCATCAAGATTCAGTCCTACAAGCAGGGGCACTGCCACGGGATCTCCTGCC
>WSSedL1CaDRAFT_10001063_pt1 | contig 17256 bp, 19 predicted proteins | sample WetSurSL1Cattail_FD_9464 | JGI IMG/M metagenome (IMG submission 9464)
CAAAAACGAGATTGCCCCGACGCTGCCCTTCCGCCGCTCCTGCCGCGAAGGCGTTTGCGGCTCGTGTTCGATGAATATCGCCGGCGTCAACACGCTGGCCTGCACCAAGGCGATCACCGACATTTCGGGCCCGGCGAAGATTTTCCCGCTGCCGCATCTACCGGTGGTCAAGGACCTGGTGCCGGACCTGACGCATTTCTATGCCCAGCACGCGTCCATCAAGCCCTATCTGCAGACCAAAACGGCCGAGCCGGAAACCGAATGGAAGCAGTCGCCGGAAGAACGCGCCAAGCTCGACGGGCTTTACGAGTGCATCCTGTGCGCCTCATGCTCGACCGCGTGCCCGAGCTATTGGTGGAATTCCGACCGCTATCTCGGCCCGGCGGCGCTGCTGCAGTCGTATCGCTGGATCGCCGACAGCCGCGATGAGATGACGGGCGAGCGCCTCGACGATCTCGAAGACCCGTTCCGGCTCTATCGCTGCCACACCATCATGAACTGCGCCGCGAGCTGCCCCAAAAGCCTCAACCCGGCCGAGGCGATCGGCAACATCAAGCAGATGCTGGTGAAGCGGGGGGTGTGATCCCTGCCCGCAGTCACAGCATCCGCCAAACCGCGGCGCTCGCCAATTTGACGATCCAGCCTTGCGGGTTGGTGCCGATGGCCTTGGCGACCATGCGCGCAAGTTTATCGATGTGGCGGCGGCGGTAGACCTGCAGGCTGATGGCGGTCAGACGGCGCGAGTAGACACTACGTACATAGGGGTGTGTGGCGGTCATATGGGCGGGCACGATGGCGCAGTAATGGGCGAAGGCGATTTCGTCGTCCTCGCTTTCGCTGATGCGCCCGGCGGCGATGAAAAGCTTTTTCCAGAACGGCAGATCGGGTTCATCCTGGGTGTGAAGAGTTTCGTAGAACAGCTTGTAATGACGGTATTCGTCGGCGGCGATATGTCCGGCGATGTCCTTCAGAACCGGCTCGTTCGTGGCCTCTTTGATGGCGGTGTAATAGGACGAGGTGCCACTCTCGACGACGCAACGGGCGATCATCTCGCCGCGCCGTGATCCGCGTACCGAGGTCTCTTCCTGGCTGGCGAAATGGGCCGGACGATAACCGGCGCGGAACCGCGCGAACGCCACTTCGAGCTGGAACGAAGGGTCGGCCAGTTCCGCCCACCGGCCGAGGACGCGGCCGTGCTGCCTTTCCTCGCGGCCCCATTGCTCAATGACAGGATGGAATTCGGGGTCCGGGAACACGCGCTTCAGATAGCCGACGTAATCCGGTGCGTTGTACTCGACCAGGGCCGCCGACTTGATCACTTCGACCAGCCACGGCGCGCACCGGGATGCATCGAATTTGTCCCACGCGATATCGTCCGGTCGCCAACCCTGTCTGTATACGGGCTCCGCTGTCATTCTAGCCTCAGTTGCACCTGCAGCAGCAGATTATAACAAGACTAGAACGCAGGCGGAAATAGGGCGTTTCTTTCGCTATCAGGCGGCGAGGCGTTGTTGTGACTTGTTTTCAGGTTTCCGCGTGCGGAACTTGGCCACCAGACCGGCCAGCTGGTGCGCAAAATCGGCCAGAGCCGTGGAGGCCGCCCGGCCTTCTTCCGCCAGGGCGGCGTTCTGCTGGGTCGCCTGGTCGATCTGGCTGACCGCTAAGTTGACCTCGCTAAGGGTGAGGGCCTGCTGCTGACCGGATTCGGCGATCTCGTTGATGGCGCCGGTGATCTGGCCGACATCCTCGACGATCCGCGCCAGCTCGACGCTCGATTCCTCGACCAGGGCGACGCCTTCGTGCACCTGGCCTTCGCTGGTCTTGATCAGCGCCTTGATCAGCCTCGCCGAGTCCGCCGAGCGCTGGGCGAGCGCACGCACCTCGCTGGCCACCACCGCGAAGCCCTTGCCGGCATCGCCGGCGCGCGCCGCTTCGACGCCCGCGTTGAGGGCGAGCAGGTTGGTCTGGAACGCAATCTCGTCGATCACGCCGATGATGGTAGAAATCTCGCGGGACGACTGCTCGATGGCCGTCATGGCATCGCGCGCCTGAAGGACCACATCGCTGCCGTGTTGCGCGCGGCCTTTGGCGGTTTCGGCGGCGGAATGGACCGACTGGGCGCGGCCGGCGGATTCGTGCACGGTCTCGACGATCTGCTGCATTGCGACCGAGGTCTGTTCGAGCGCCCCGGCCTGGCTTTCGGTTCGCCCGGCCATTTCGATCGTCGCGGCGTTGATCTGGCTGGCGTTGGCGGCAATGTCCGTGACGCGTTCGGAAACGTCTCCGATCGCAGTTGAAATTGCCTCCATGGCGTTGTTGAAGTCGTCGCGCAGGTGGCGGTAGTCGCCCGGAACTTCGCTGTCGATGCGCGCCGAAAGATCGTGGTGCGCCAGTGATGCCAAACCTTGGCCGAACGAGCCGACGACCATCTCGACATTGCGAATGCGGATGCGTTCTTCGGCGGCTTCGCGCTCGATCATGCTGGTCTTGAGCTGCTGCAGGGTGGCGGCAATGCGGCCGGTTTCGTTGACGTCATCGAGGAACGGCACTTCCACCGTTTTGTCGCCAGCGTTGAGCCGCGACATCGCCGTGTCGAGACCGTGGAACCGGCGCGACAAGCCGAGGGTGACGATCAGGGTCATCAGTCCCGAGAGCAGAACCAGTGCGATGACGATGGCGATGTCGGAATAAAGCTGGTGCATCTGCTTGGCGATGCGGACATCGAGCAGGCGCGACAGCTCGGTATTGGTGGCGCGCCAGGCGGCGTCGAGTACGGCGGGGAAGGCCGTGGCGGCGTTCTGGAAGCCAGCGGCCTTGCCGTCGAGTTCGGCCTGCGCCGCGGCGATCAAGGCGTCGCTGGCGGCCTGCAGCGTGGCACGGTGCTGGCCGAGCGCCTGTTTGGTGAGGCCGGGCGCATTGTTCTTGATGCTCGCATCAAGTGAGCCATAGGCCGCATCGGCAGCAGCCTTGAAGCGATCGAGCGCCGTCGCGATCGTGATGCGGCGGTCGGCGACGGACGCGGGCGTCGCTATCGCTTTTTTGAGGGCGAGACTCATGGCGAGCAGATTCGGCAGCTTCACGGTTGATGCATCCATCGCGTAATAGCTGTCGAGATCGGGATCGAGGGTCAGGTTGGAACCATCGGCAACCGCAACAATCAGGCCGGTAACCGTGCCGACGCGATCCTCCCAAGTACCGGCCTTGGCGAACGTCGCATAGGCATCGGCGCTGGAGAACAGCGCATCGGATTCGGCGTGGCCCGCCAGAGGCGAAAGATCGCCGCTTTGCAGCGCATTCCAGATCAGCGCGTTGTAGTTCGCGCCGAGGAGTTCTTTCTTCGAGAAATCGGAGTTTTCGCTGCCGCGCTGGAACTGGATCACCGCGCTGACGGCCGCCGAGGCGATGAACAGGGCCGCGACCAGGGTCAGACGCAGACCGATAGACAGCCGTCCATTGACGAATCCAAACATTTATTTCCCCCGCAAGTGACTACCCGCATTGTGGGAATCATGAGGGAAAATACTTAGATAGTTCTAAACGAAAACAATTCCAAAGTTGCTCAGAATTTGAGCAAAGCTCATTCCCTGGGCCACCGCCCCCCGACATTTCTTGGCCGTTTGCACTAGAAATGATCAGATGTGCTGACGGAGGTGGGCGAGGGTGTCGAGCTGGGCCTGGATGGCGCCTTTTTCGGCTTCAGTCGCGGTCTTGGCGAGGCTCTCGGTGACGGTGGCGATGCGCGCGTCGAGATCGCTTGCCGGAATGGCTTCTTCGGCCAGCACCGTTACTTTGGTCTGGGTCACTTCGGCAAAGCCGCCGAAGACGATGAAGCGCTGATTGTCTTTGCCGCCAGTAACCGTGATGAAGCCCGGGCGCAGCGTGGTGATCACCGCCTCATGGCCGGCCATCACGCCCATCTCGCCTTCGGAACCCGGGATCGTGACCATATCGGCTTCCTCCGACAGCAGAAGCTGTTCGGGAGAGACGAGGTCGAAGGAAATTTTGTCGGCCATGATGATTTAGCGAATAGCGAATGGCGAATAGCGAATAGGGAACAAAAAACAAGTTCCAACTTCATACCCGCTCGACCGCCACTCCCTATTCGCTACTCCCTATTCGCTATTAGCTCGTACTTACGCTGCTTCCGCAGCCATTTTTTCGGCCTTCGCCACCGCATCTTCGATGGTGCCGACCATGTAGAACGCCGCTTCCGGCAGGTGATCGTATTCGCCGTCGATCACCGCCTTGAACGAGCGGATGGTGTCCTTCAGGTCCACGAACACACCGGGGAAGCCGGTAAAGATTTCGGCGACGTGGAACGGCTGCGACAGGAAGCGCTGGATCTTGCGGGCGCGCGCGACGATGACCTTATCTTCTTCCGACAATTCGTCCATGCCCAGGATGGCGATGATGTCCTGTAACGAACGATAGCGTTGCAGGGTCTCCTGCACCTTGCGGGCGACGTCGTAATGCTCTTGGCCAACGATGTGCGGATCCATGATGCGCGAGGTCGAGTCGAGCGGGTCCACCGCCGGATAGATGCCGATTTCGGTCAAAGCGCGTGACAGCGTGGTGGTGGCGTCCAAATGCGCGAACGAGGTTGCCGGCGCCGGATCGGTCAGGTCGTCGGCTGGCACGTAAATCGCCTGCACCGAGGTGATCGAGCCCTTGGTGGTGGTGGTGATGCGTTCCTGAAGTTCGCCCATGTCGGTGGCGAGAGTCGGCTGATAGCCCACCGCCGAAGGAATACGGCCGAGCAGGGCCGACACTTCCGAGCCCGCTTGGGTGAAACGGAAAATGTTGTCGATGAACAGCAGCACGTCCTGGCCCTGGTCGCGGAAGTACTCAGCGACGGTCAGGCCCGAGAGGGCGACGCGGGCGCGCGCACCCGGCGGCTCATTCATCTGGCCGAACACCAGGGCGCACTTGGAACCGGCAGTCGAACCCTTCTTGGGGTCTTTGTTGACGCCGGATTCGATCATCTCGTGATAGAGATCGTTGCCCTCACGGGTACGCTCGCCAACACCGGCGAACACCGAATAACCGCCGTGCTTCTTGGCGATGTTGTTGATCAGCTCTTGGATGAACACCGTCTTGCCGACGCCGGCGCCGCCGAATAGGCCGATCTTGCCGCCGCGGGAGTAGGGGGCGAGGAGGTCTACCACCTTGATGCCGGTGACCAGCACCTGGGATTCGGTCGACTGTTCGGTGAACGAGGGGGCTTCGGCGTGAATCGGACGGTGCTCGGTGGCGTTCACCGGGCCGCATTCGTCCACGGGTTCGCCGATGACGTTGATGATGCGCCCCAGCGTACACTCGCCGACCGGAACCGCGATCGGCAGGCCGGTGTCCTTCACCTCTTGGCCGCGGACGAGTCCGTCAGTGGTGTCCATGGCGATGGTGCGCACCGTGGATTCACCCAGATGCTGCGCGACTTCGAGCACCAGCCGACGGCCGTGATTGTCGGTTTCCAGCGCGTTCAGAATCTGCGGCAGATGTCCTTCGAATTGGACGTCCACCACGGCGCCAGTGACTTGGGTCACCTTGCCGGTTTTTGTGCTCGTCGTGTCGTTCATGGGCGTTACTTCCTCTCGAAACTGCTTTACGGCGCGCGCCGCGGTGATTTCGGAAGGAGGTCAGGCGGGATAATTCAGACGTTGACCAAATCGAGGCGCCGTTCGATGCGGCCGAGCCGTTCGTCGAAGCGGTCCATCCTACCGTTGAGCGCAGCAAGTTGGATTTGCTGCTGACCTAGCATGGCCTCTACAGACGACATGCGGGGTTTCAAATCCGCAATATCCTGTTCCATGCGCTCCTGAGATGCGCGCGTCCGGCGCAACAACTCCAGGACCAAGTTTTCGGTCTCTTCAGTCATAAGTCTATCTTATCCTACTTGCCTCCTTTGTTAAACCTCGTTTGTTAACCTTCAAAGAGCGGTCAAGGTGACGGGNATGTTGCCGCGCGTCGCCTTGGAATAGGGGCACATTTGATGGGCGTCTTCGAGCAAAGCCTTCACAACGGCCTTGTCCGCGCCCGGAACNTTGAGGCTGATTTCGGCGGCCAGAGAAAAACCGTCATCGCCTGCGTTCAGCGTGATCGCGACGTGAACCTGGGCGGCATTGGCGGTGTCGAGCGTGAGGCCGTGCTTCTTCGCGAGCGCAATCACCGCCTGATTGAAGCAGGCGGCATAACCGATGGCGAAAAGCTGCTCGGGATTGTGCGCATCGCCGTCGCCGCCGAGTTCCTTCGGGAAGCTCATTGACAGGGCCAGGGTGCCGCCTTCGATGCCGGCGCGGCCGGCGCGGCCGCCCTTGGAAATTGCTTTTGTCGTGTAAGCCATGATCGTGTCTCCTTTTCTAGAGCGCTTCGGCGCCCGAAATGATTTCGATCAGTTCGTTGGTGATCTTCGACTGACGCGTACGGTTGTAGATGAGGGTCAGTTTGCCGATCATCTCGCCGGCGTTGCGGGTGGCGCCGTCCATCGCGGTCATCTTGGCGCCGAATTCGCCCGCGACGTTCTCCAACAGCGCGCTGAAGATCTGCACACTGATGTTTTTGGGCAGAAGCTCGGCCAGGACTTCGTTTTCGTCGGGTTCGTATTCGTAGACTTGGCTGGGCGCGGCATCGCCGTCTTCGATTGCCGCCGGGATCAGACGCAGCGCCGTCGGCGTCTGGGTCATCACCGACTTGAAGCGGGCGTAGATCAGCGTGGCAACGTCGAACTTACCTTCATCGAACATGGCAAGCAGGCGCTTGCCGATGGCGTCGGCATTGGCGAAGCTGAGATAGCGCACGCCGGTGAACTCCACCGTGTCGATGATGAGGTCAGCGTAGAGGCGCTTAAGCTGATCGCGGCCTTTGCGGCCGACGCACAGAATCTCGACCTGCTTGCCGGCCGCCTTGAGCTCTTCGATCTTGAGCCGGGCGAAGCGGACGATGTTGGTGTTAAAGCCGCCGCACAAGCCGCGATCGGAAGTACAGACGACCAGAAGCTGACGATTGTCCTTGCCGGTGCCGGTGAGCAGCTTGGGCCCGCCGGGATTGTTCTTCATCCCGGCCGCCATGCCCGAAATCACTGCCTTCATCTTCTGGGCGTAGGGGCGGGCGGCTTCGTTCGCAGCCTTGGCGCGGCGCAGCTTCGACACCGCGACCATTTGCTGGGCTTTGGTGATCTTACGCGTCGCCGTGACCGAGGCGATGCGGTTGCGGAGCGCCTTCAGACTAGCCATTAGACAAACTCTCTCGCGTATTCGTCGATCACGGCCTTGAGCTTGCCTTCGATCTCGGCATTGAGAGCGCCGACGGTGCGGATGGCATCAAGGATGTCCTGGTGCTTGGTGCGGAACAGCATGAGCAGGCCCTTCTCGAAATCGCCGACCTTGGTGACCGGCAATTTGTCGAGATAGCCCTTCACGCCGGCGTAGATCGATACGACTTCGTCTTCCACCGGCATTGGCTGGTACTGCGGCTGCTTCAAGAGTTCGGTCAGCTTGGCGCCGCGGTTGAGCAGACGCTGAGTGGACGCGTCAAGGTCGGAACCGAACTGGGCGAAGGCCGCCATTTCGCGATACTGCGCCAGTTCCAGTTTGATCGAACCGGCGACCTGCTTCATCGCCTTCACCTGGGCCGACGAGCCGACGCGGCTGACCGAGATGCCGACGTTCACCGCGGGGCGGATGCCCTGATAGAAAAGGTCGGTTTCGAGGAAGATCTGGCCGTCGGTGATCGAAATCACGTTGGTCGGAATGTAGGCCGAAACGTCGTTGGCTTGCGTCTCGATGACGGGCAGGGCGGTCAGCGAGCCGCCGCCGTAGTCGTCGTTCATTTTGGCGGCGCGTTCGAGCAAACGAGAATGCAGATAGAAGACGTCGCCCGGATAGGCTTCACGTCCTGGCGGACGGCGCAGCAGCAGCGACATCTGGCGGTACGAAACGGCCTGCTTGGAAAGATCATCATAGATGATCAAGGCGTGCATGCCGTTGTCGCGGAACCACTCGCCGATGGCGCAGCCCGAGAACGGGGCGAGGTACTGCAGCGGTGCCGGTTCGGCGGCCGTGGCGGACACCACCACGGTGTATTCCATGGCACCTTTGTCTTCGAGCGTCTTGACGATCTGGGCGACGGTCGACAGCTTCTGGCCGATGGCGACGTAGATGCAATAGAGCTTCTTCTTCTCGTCACCGCTCTCGTTGATCTTTTTCTGATTGAGGATGGTGTCGATCGCGATCGCGGTCTTGCCGGTCTGACGGTCACCGATGATCAGCTCGCGCTGGCCGCGGCCGATCGGGATCAAGGCGTCGATCGCCTTGAGGCCGGTCTGCATCGGCTCCTTCACCGAGCGGCGCGGAATGATGCCAGGCGCCTTGACGTCGACGACGCGCTTCTCGGTCGACGGGATCGGGCCCTTGCCGTCCATCGCATTGCCGAGCGGGTCGATGACGCGCCCAAGCACGCCCTTGCCGACCGGAACGTCCACGATGGCGCCGGTGCGCTTCACCGTGTCGCCTTCTTTAATCGTGATGTCGGAGCCGAAAATCACCACGCCGACGTTGTCGTTTTCCAGGTTGAGGGCCATGCCCTTGATGCCGCCGGGGAACTCGACCATCTCGCCGGCCTGCACGTTGTCGAGGCCGTAGACGCGCGCAATGCCGTCGCCGACGGAGAGCACTTGACCGACTTCGCTGACTTCCGCTTCGGCGCCGAAGTTCTGGATCTCGCGCTTTAAGATTGACGAGATTTCGGCCGGTTGGATGTTCATCGTGTAAGTTCCTTTAGCATTTGCCGTTCTTGGGGGCAGACATTGTTTCTCGCGTTTGCGCGCGACAAATTCAGTTGGCTGTGCCTCGCATCGCGAGGCGGATGCCGTTCAGCTTCGAACGCAGCGACGAGTCGATCATGCGTGAGCCGATCTTGACCACGAGCCCGCCCAGAAGGGTGGGATCGATGTCGGATTTGAGCAGCGGGTCGCGGCCGAGGCTTGCCTTGAGGACACGCTTCAGTTCGGTAACTTGCGCATCGCTCAGCGCCCGCGCCGAGGTGACTTCGGCTTCGATCTCGCCGTTCTCGCGTTCGACCAGTGTGTTGAAATCGTGGATGATGCCGGGCAACAGGAACAGGCGGCGCTTGGCGCACAGCAGAAGCACGAAGCGCACCGTCAGTGCGTTGCCTCCCATGGCGCCCAGCAGGGCCTGCATGCCTTTGGCCTGATCGTTGCGAGCGAACACCGGCGCCGTCACCAGACGGGCGAGATCGGCGCTTTCCGCAAGGCTCGTTTTCAGGGCTTGAAAGTCCCGGCCGACGGCGTCGACCACTTTGGTTTCGAGGGCAAGCTCGAAGATGGCCAGCGCATAGCGCCCTGCGATCCCCGAAAGATGAGCTTCGTTTGCCACGCTTTGTCCGTTTCATCAGAGCCGGAGGGAGGGCCTCTGCGGCTCCATTAAACCCATGATGGGAAATGAAAATTTAACTGCGCACGCGAATCCTTAAACGTGCGCGGCGAGGGCCTTAGCATGGGAGGGGAAGGCCGCGCAATAAGTCGCCCGGAGCCTATGGTCGCGGGGTACCCCGAAGATGCCATTCTGCCGTTTTCATTGGCTGGAATGCCCCTTCAATTGCAGGAATGGCGATCCAATTGCCGGAATAACGGGCATGTGGAGCGGCACGCTATCGCACCACCCAGGGGATCAGACTCTAAGCCGTTCGTTTGGCCCGCCGCTTCACGGCTTTTTTCAACGTTGCGTTGATACGGCCTTGCCAGCCGGGACCGTCTTCCTTGAAGCCACTGACCACATCCGCATCCAGGCGAAGCGTCACCTGAACCTTGGGACGTTCAAGCTTGGGCCGGCCGCGTTTTCTGGCCCGGAGTTCTTCGGCGGCTTCCAAAATTGCCTTGTGCAACTCCGGATAGGCGCTGAGCGGCTTGGCCCGGCGGAACATCTCTTCGGTCCACTCCGGGTTGTCTGGATCATCGATCGGAGCATCGGAATAGTCAGCGGGGTCGTACTTTTTCTTTTTCATAACGCTTCACCTCCTTCCGATTTGCTCGCCGGAAACTGATGATGCGGACGTTGGCGCCACGCGTTGTGAAAACGATCGCATGGAGTGCGCCCGCATAACCGGACAGCGCGATCAGCCGTAGCTCCCCATAATCCTTCCGGTCGTCAGCGAAGGTGACGGGATCGCTCCAGTCGAACTCCTCCACATCGGCAAAGTCCAATCCGTGCTTGGCACGGTTGGTCCGGCGTTTCGCCTCATCCCATTCAAAGGCCATTTTGACAGCCTATTATTTGTAGTGCAGAAAATACCCAAAGTCAAGAATAAATGCACTACAAAATATGTGCGTGCGGCGGGCTACCGCACGCGGCTTAAGGTTCGCCGCAGCCGGAGCTGGAACGGCCAGGCCCAGATGCCACTGGCATTGACGAAATCGACTGAGGCCACCACCACCCGGGCCCGGCCGACGATGTTGGCGGCGGGCAGGAAGCCGACACCATTCTCTTCGGGGCCGACCCGGCTGTCGGCCGAGTCGTCGCGGTTGTCGCCCATGACGTACACATTGCCTGGCGGCACGACGACTTCTCTTGTGTCGTCGTAATAGGCGCCCCAGATCTTTTTGAAGATGGGATGCTCGTGGCCATTGGGCAGAGTTTCGACATAGCGGCCGGCGTCGAAATAGGTGCCGGGTGCAGCTTCGCCGGGGCCGTCTTCCACCTTGCCGCTGCCGTCGGAGCGCAACGCCAATTCGTGGCCGTTGATCCAGAGCCGGCCGTCCTTCATCTGGATATGGTCGCCGGGCAGGCCGACGACGCGCTTCACCAGGGTCTGGGCGGTGTTGCCCGGCTTGCGGAACACCACCACGTCGCCCGGCTGGGGCAGGCTAGCGAAAAGCTGTTGGGTCGGCGTCGGGCCAGAGGCAAACGGCAAGGAATAGCGGTTGTAGCCGTAGGAGAACTTGGTCGCGAGCAACAGGTCGCCGATTCCCAGTGTCGGCTGCATCGAGCCGGACGGCACGTAAAACGGCTGGGCGAGCGCGGTGGCGCCCATATAGACACCTGCAAAGATCAGCAACGGCTCCTTCACCCAGTCCCAGACCAGGCGAATTTGTGTGTTGGTCCCATGCTTCTTGATCGCCGCCCGGATACGCGCCGACGTCTCGACTAGCCAAGAATCCGCCATCAAAAGCCCTCCGACGTCCTTACCTGGGGTGAACAGCGGAAACTTTCAAGTGGGGACGCCATGTATCCAGGGTTCGTCGACGGCTTACCGCACCCGGTTAAACAGCCGCGAGAACCGGAAATTGAGTGGCCATTCCCAGATGCCGTCAGCGTTCTTGAAGTCGACCGAGCCGATCACGAGGAAGGCGCGGCCCACCAGATTGCCCAGCGGTACGTAGCCGACTCCGTTCATTTCGACCGACCAGCGGCTGTCCAGCGAGTTGTCGCGGTTGTCGCCCATCATGAAGACATGGTCGGGCGGCACGACATAGACGTCGGTGTTGTCCATCGGGCCATCCCAGACCTTCTTGAAGATTTTGTGCTCGCGGCCGCTGGGCAGGGTTTCGATGTAGGTCGGCACCATCGCTTCGCCGCCGTACTCGTCTTCGTCGGAAGCCAGGCCCGCATACTTCAGCGGCAGTTCCTTGCCGTTGATCCAAAGGTGGCCGTCCTTCATCTGGATGCGGTCGCCGGGCAGGCCGATGAGGCGTTTGACGAAAGTGATCTTGGTATCGCGCGGCAGGCGGAACACCACCACGTCGCCGGCCGTGGGCAGGCTCGCCAGCACCGGCTTGGGCTCGTGGGTCGATTTGCCGAGGAAGATGTAATCGAAGGGCAGCGCGTAGCGGGTATAGCCATAGGGGAATTTCGCGGCCAGCACGGCATCGCCGATGGCGAGCGACGGCTCCATCGATCCCGACGGCACATAGAAGGGCTGCACCACGATGGTGGTGAAGGCAAACATCAGCAGCACCGCGTAAAGCGGCTCTTTCACCCAGTCCCAAACCGCCTTGACGTCCTTGCGGGCGAAAAAGGTCGCGACCGGCGCCGGGATCAATCGTGCCGCGGTGGCACGGACCCGGGCCATAAAATTGGCCGGAGCTTTTGTCTGTTCAGGTTTCATCCGGCCGTCGCCCCTCGGTTTCCCATACGTATCTCATGGTTTTTGCTTTGATATTCAAGTCCGAATGGCAGTTGCCGTGAAGCGCCGGTCCCCCGATACTCGCAACAGGTTCGGCTTTAGAACGCGTGAAAGGAAGTACTCCATGAAGCTCGTTTTCGCCAGTATGGCGTTGATCTCGATGCTCGGTCCGGCACACGCCGCCTTGGCCGTTGGCGCTCCAGCTCCCGATTTTACGACCCAGGCCGCCATAGGTGGCAAAGAATTCACCTTCGCCTTGGCCGATGCCCTCAAGAAAGGGCCGGTTGTGCTCTACTTCTATCCGGCGGCGTTTACCAAAGGCTGCACCATTGAGGCCCACGATTTCGCCGAGGCGACCGACAAATTTGCCGCCATGGGCGCCACCGTGATCGGGATCAGCCACGACGGTATTGCCAAGCTGAAGGACTTCTCGGTCAGCGAATGCCGCTCGAAATTCGCGGTGGCGGCCGATCCGGACGGCAAGGTGATCGAAGCCTACGACACCAAGATCCCGCTGGTGCCTTATGCTAACCGCACCTCCTATGTGATCACGCCGGACCACAAAATCGCGTTTGCCTATACCGCCATGGACCCCGACAAGCACGTCGCGCTGACCCTGGAGGCGGTGACGAAGTGGAAGGGCAAACACTGATTTTCGCTGAATCGTTATGGCCGGGCTCGACCAGGTCATCCATGGCGACGATGTGCCAGATGGGGAAATGGATGGCCGCCTCAAGGGTGGCCATGACGGTTGGGGATTGGGCAGTGCTATAACTCACGCGCCGATTCACAAGAACCCCAACATGCGCCCGATCAAAACCAAGAAGATTGCACTCACCCAACTCGGCCATCGCGTGGCCATTCCGGCGTCGCCAGCCGAGGCCAAGCTGGAGGCCGTGCCCAATCCTCATCCGGATACGGACTATTTTGTGCGCCTCACGGCGCCGGAATTCACCTGCTTGTGTCCGATAACCGGCCAGCCCGACTTCGCCCATTTCGTCGTCGACTATTGCCCGAAAGCGGCGCTGGTGGAATCGAAGTCGTTCAAGCTCTACCTGAACAGCTTCCGCAACCATCCGGCGTTTCATGAAGACACGACGGTGATGATCGGCAAAAGGCTGGTGGCGGTGTTGAAGCCGAAATACCTGCGCATCGCCGGTTTTTGGTATCCGCGCGGCGGCATTCCAATTGACGTGTTCTGGCAGACGGGGCGCTTGCCCACCAACGTCTGGCTGCCTGATCTCGAAGTCGAGCCCTATCGCGGCCGCGGCTGAACCCTCGGTAGTGGCTTAGTGCGCCCCGGCGTGCGGGTCTTTTTCCCCGGCTTTCATCGCCAGCTGGATGAAATCGATCGCGACCGGGCAGTTGAAATAGCTCGAACGGGCGCAATTGGGATTGTAGGCGAAGTTGAAGTCGATCACGACCTTCGAGGGCGGGAACTTGCCGACGGGTTCTTCCACATCGACATAGCGCCCGGCGCGATAAGCACCTTTGCCAGTCAACTCATCGATGAAGAACGAGGTCATGCTCTTCACTTCGGCCGGTTTGTTCGAGTCGGCGTAGAGCGGCAGGGTGATGGGCTTGCCTTGCAACGTGAAGGTCGCATCGCCGGTGTGGAAGAATTGCTTGTCGAGCCCGCGCGAGGTGCGGAAGACGTGCGGCGCGAATTTCGGATCGGGCTTGAAGCTGGCGGTAACGCGATAGGCCGGATCATAGGGGAAGTAGTCGACGCCCTTGAACGCCTTGGCGGCTTTGTGGCCTTGATCGAACACCCACAGGCGCAGGCCGGTTTCGCCCGGAGCGATTTGCGTCGCCCCGCCGGTGACATCGATACCCGGGGCGATGTCGATGCCGGAGGTCAGCGCCTGCGGCGGTACCGGTTTGCCGGTTTTGGTCAGCACCGGCTTGCCTTTCGCAAAGCTCGCGATCAGCGCCGCATTCGGCACCTTGCCTTTGACCCAATGCCAGGTCGCTGGCTTCTTGGGGTCGCCGATCAGCGAGGTGAATTCGCCCTCATGGATGTAGGCGGCGTCGTTGATCTTGAGGAGCGCGTGCTTTTGGGTCGCCCAATCGGCATTGGCCTCTTTCAGCCCATCCTTCCACATCTCGGCGGGAGTCTTGGCTTCGGCACTGGCGATCAGCAAAACGGCGGCAGCGGCAACGGCGGCGAATTTCAGCATCAGTCCCTCTTTAGCGAACAGTTTCGGCGAGCATTTCGCATTCGCCATGGCGGCAACAGGTCACGACGTGATCGTTGACCATGCCGGTCGCTTGCGCGAAGGCATAGATGATCACCGGCCCGCAGAAATTGAAGCCGCGCTGCTTCAGGTCCTTCGCGAGACCTTGGCTCATCGGTGTTTCGGCTGGCACCTGCTTGATGGTGCGCCAATGATTGACCTTGGGCCGCCCGTCAACATGCTTCCAGATGAGATGCGCAAACCCGCCGAGTTCCTTTTCTTCGATCTCAAGCCAGAGCTGGGCGCCTTTGATGGCGGCGGCGATCTTGGCCGGGCTGCGGACGATGCCTGCGTTGGCCATCAGACGCGCCACATCGCGCTTGCCGTAACGGGCGATTTTCGCGGGCTGGAAGCCACCGAAGGCTTGGCGGAAGTTCTCGCGTTTGCGCAAGATCGTGATCCACGATAGCCCCGCCTGGAAGCCGTCGAGCACCAGTTTTTCGTACAACGCCCGGGCGTCGAACTCCGGCACGCCCCATTCCTTGTCGTGGTAGGAGACGTAAAGCGGATCGACGCCCGGCCATGGGCAACGGTTGAGACCGTCGCTCACTTCTTCTTGCCTTTCTTGGCGACCTTCTTCTTCGCGGCCTTTTTCTTGGCCGGCGCGGGCTTGGCTTTCTTGACGGCCTTTTTGGCAATTGGCTTTTTGGCAACCGGTTGGGCCGCCTTCTTGGCCGCTTTTTTCACCGGCGCGGCTTTCTTCGCTACGGCGGACTTTTTGGCAGGCGTCGCTTTCTTGGCTTTCTTCACCGCCCTTTTTACCTTTTTCGTTGCTGGTTCCGACTGCGGCAGCAGCGTGGCTTCGAGCTTGTTGCCGTCGATGTCGAAAACGAAGGCGCCGTAATAGTCCGGGCTGTAGTCGGGGCGCGGGCCGGGGGCGCCGGCATCCTGGGCGCCGAGTTCCACCGCCTTGGCGTGGAAGGCGTCCACGGCGTCCTTGGTGCGAGCGATGAAGCTGATGTGGACTCCGTTGCCCGCGGTCGCGACCTGTTGGTTGTGCGGCAGCTGGACCCAGAATTCGGGCGCGATATCGCCATACGCGACGGCATGGGGCAGGAACTCCATGACCCGCTTGTAGCCGAGCGCGCCAAGGACGGCGTCGTAAAACTCAGCGGCGCGTTCAACGTCGCGTACGCCTACGGAAACATGATGCAACATGGGTGTTCCTCCAGAACATGACAGGCGCACTGTGTTGCGCCCGGGTGATGCGTCAAGTGAAAAGCCATTCGGGTTTGATGATGAAAACGGCGGCACCGCCGACGCTGACCGGGGCCGTTGCTTCCGCCAACCGGTCGAGGCGAATGAGAGCATAACCGGCATCGCCATAGGATGACATCACGGTTCCGAGTTCGACGTCTTCCGCGGTGACCGGCGCACCGGTCGCAAGCGCGGCGCCGGGTGCGTTGACCGGCAACAGGCGTTTGCGATCGGTGCCGCGGTGTTTCATGCGCGCCGTCAGTTCCTGGCCGACATAACAGCCCTTGGTGAACGAGATCGCATGGAGTTCGTCGAGCCCGCCGTCCATGGCGAAGATCTTTTCGGTGCCGAAATCGAGCCCTTCCGGCACACCGAGGCCCCAGCGCCATTCGTGATAGGCGGCGGTCCCGTCGGCCGTCTCGAGTCCAGCGGCCACGATGCTGCGCTGGCCCAAAGTGGCAAGCCGTGGGTCGTCAGGGCCTTGGCCGGCGATGACGCTGCGGTCGTCGCGGGCCGCAATGTCGATTTTCGCCCGCAGCTTGTACATGGTGAGGCGCTTGATCAGGGCCGCGCGCACGTCCTTGTGGCAGTCGATCAGAACCGTCTCGCCCTCGGCGAACAGCAGGAAATCGAACAAGATCTTACCCTGCGGCGAGAGCAGGGCGGCATACAGCGCGCGCTCCGGCGTCAGGGTGGTGATGTCGTTGGTGATGACGCCCTGCAGGAAGCTGCGCGCCTCTGGTCCCGATAGGGCGATGACGGCGCGGTCGGCGAGGATGCAAGGGGTGCGAATCAAGATCGCCTCATGTGTGCTGTTGCCAAGAAACCCAGCCCAGCCTACTGCTTGGGAGATGGAAAGCTACGATCTTTTGCTCCGCGGAGGAATGTGTGCGACGCCGAACGGCATTGCACAAGTCGATCTTGGCATTCGCGCCGGAAAGATCGCCGCCATCGGAAACTTGCCGGTTGCGGCCGCTGCAGAGGTGTTTGACGCCAAGGGGCTCCATGTTCTGCCGGGCGTGATCGACACCCAGGTCCACTTCCGCGAGCCCGGCAACGCCCACAAGGAAGACCTCGAAACCGGGTCCAAAGCCGCTGTGCTGGGCGGGGTGACGGCGGTGTTCGAGATGCCCAATACCAATCCGCCGACCACGTCGCGCATTGCCATCGAAGACAAGCTCAGCCGTGCCGCCGGGCGGATGCATTGCGACCATGCCTTTTATGTCGGCGCCACCCCCGCCAATGTCGGTGCCCTGGCGGCATTGGAGCGCTTGCCGGGCGTTTGTGGCGTCAAGGCGTTTCTGGGCTCATCCACTGGCACGCTGCTGCTGGAGCAGGAAGAGGCGATTCTGGCGGCCCTCAAGGGCGGCACGCGGCGCCTGGCGGTGCATTCGGAAAACGAGGAACGCTTGCGCGAGAGGAAGGCGCTGGCCGTGCGCGGCGATGTCCGCACCCATCCGGTCTGGCGCGACGCCGAGACCGCCCGCAGGTCTACCGAGCGCGTCTTGCGCCTGGCGCGGCAAGCCGGGCGGCGGCTGCATGTTCTGCATGTCACCACCGCCGACGAACTGCCGCTGCTGGCCGCATCGCGCGACTTCGCGACAGTGGAAACCACGCCACAGCATCTGACGCTGGCGGCACCCGAGTGCTACGAGCGGCTCGGCAGCTTGGCGCAGATGAACCCGCC
>WSSedL1CaDRAFT_10001064_pt1 | contig 17255 bp, 14 predicted proteins | sample WetSurSL1Cattail_FD_9464 | JGI IMG/M metagenome (IMG submission 9464)
GCCCGCCGCTATTGGCTTGAATTATTTGATTGCCTTTATTGGTCGAGGCATTATTACTCATCGGATGAAACAAACCGGTACGTCCAATCAAAAATCCGGCAATTCCTATGATCACCAAGGAAAGGATAATGACCGGGGTAGTAAAACGACGCATCACCTAGCCCCCTATCAGCTGTCATCTATCAGCCAATAGCTATTGNCTANNAGCTCTATTAGCNATTAAAATTTATGCTCGAACCCCAGTCGGTATTTAAGGTCCTGATCGTAATAATCGTTAACATTTAAGACAATATCCGTGCGATCATTCAATTTATACCGAAAGTCGGTATCCGTCAATATATGCCCCGTCGCATACAACAATGGACGGAACTTCAGATTAAATTTCCCCCATTGCCAGCCGAAATCTCCCCGCATGAAAAATAACGGGTCATTATCTTCATTATAATCATAGTTCTTAAAGCCATTACCGCTATCTCCTCGGACTCCGGTGTAAATATATTGGTTCGGGTACATCTCAATCCGCCATGCCGCCTCATAATCATTCCATTCTTTACCCTCATAGCCGTGATTATAATATCCGCCAAACCGTAAATTATTGGACCCGAAAGGCAGGCTAAAATCAAATCCTTCATAAGGTGTGGTATCTTTGTTTGCGGAATCATACCGACCGCCGATTTTAATCCCCAAGCAATCGCCAACCTGATAATGCAGATCCGTCCGGACAAAATAATTCTCTTGCCCCGGAAAATAATGATCATTCATAAAGTCGCTGAACTGCCCGAGATCAGCATTCCAGGTCAAACGGTTCGTCAGTTGATAACTGCCCTTTACCAGACTGTTATTACCGGCTAAAACGGTAACGTCTCCTTTAGTATTCTCCGCTGATTCGGCTGATACGGATAAGGTGACCCCGAATAATAACAGCATGGCAACAAAAAGCGAAATAATTATTCTTTTCAATATAGCTACTCCTTCCATTTTACCTTCATTTGAGCAAAACGTGTTCCTTTTGAATTTCGTTCCCTGAATTTCATTTCCTTAGAATTTCATTCCCCAGAAATTTCATTCCCTTTTTAATAACAAAAATATTTCGCGAAAAAAGCTGATATTCCTCTTTAGTGTTGTAAAACGATGGTTAGTAATAATTAACCTAAAAAATAAGATTTGGATATCTTCCCCTATTTCACCGGATTCTCCAACCAAACCAAAGTGCCTTTTCCGGTATCGACCTCCGCCAATACACCCTGAGGAATGGTCCATTGTTCCGGGATGTGGCCCCAGGGAAAGCCATAGCCTGAAGGACAGGACAAAGCTTTGAGTCTTTCATGAAATACTGCAATGAGAGCATCTTCCGTTTCACCGGAAGTTGGAATACAGCAACCGACCAAAACCGCCGCCGCCATATTTAAAATCCCGCTGATCGCCAGCTGGGTTAACATTCGGTCGATGCGATATGCTGGTTCACCAACTTCTTCCAAAAATAAAATTACCCCTTCAAAATCCGGCAAAAATCGGGTACCTAGGAGTGAGGTTAACGTAGTCAAATTACCGCCCAACATAATTCCTTGGGCTCTCCCACCACGAATCGGCGTATATCTAGTTATACTTTCTCCCGGCCATTCCAGCCCGGTTAAATGTCCCTGTCCCCCACCATCCAAAGTTGCAAATGCCTGAGTTTGGGCAAATTCGCTTTTCATAGCGGTCAACACCGGGCCATGAAAAGTTATTAACTTTACCTGAGACCAAATGCCGAGTTCCAGAGCAGTGATATCACTAAAACCAATCAAAAGTTTGGGGTGCTTCGCCATCAATCCAAACCATAAATGCGGTAAAATTCTTAAACTGCCATAGCCGCCCCTTAAACACCAAATAGCTTGAATTGTCTCATCTTGCCAAAATCGTTCCAAGTCTGTCTGCCGGATATAATCGGTTCCGGCCAAATCTCCTGTCATCGGCACTACAGTAGCGCCCAGCGCAACAGAATAACCACCCCTAATCAACCTGGAAATTGCCTGGTCAATTTGTTCAGCGGATTGCACCGGACTTGCCGGGGCTATAACGGCTATTTTAGCTCCTACTGTCAAAGCTTGACCTTTAAGTTTTTTCATGGTTCCTCCTTATGGCTTGAGGCTAATAACCATTCTGTAAAAGCACTGCTTGAATATAAAAGATTCAAACTGTAAATAATGACAAATGCCAACATGGGAGGTTATTAATGAATATCCGGAGTTTATTAAAAAGGATTTTTAAATTTGGAACTCACAGTGATCAGTTCTCGATCGATAACCCATCTTTCCAACGCCCGCCGTTTAAAGAATCCCAGTCTGAACGGGAATTATGTAAAAGCTTAAAAGACAATCGCCATCTGTTGGAAGAGATTTTTGATCTCCCTACCAACATGGATGTCATTATCCGGGATTTTAAAATACCGGTTTTAGATCTAGATGCTATACTTATATATATAGACGGTATGACTGACCGTAATACCCAAAACTTTGCCGTTCTCCAACCTTTAATGTTACTAAGTCCAAAAGAGCTATCCACCAAAGATCCGGTTGAAATCCTTTATCAACGACTGATTCCTGAAAACCAAATCACGAAAAACATCAAACTCAATGATATAATTAACGGAATTTTGGATGGTTCCAGTGTCCTGTTGGTTGAGAACTCTGCCAAAGCTTTAATTATTGAAACCAAAGGGTGGGAACACCGCAATGTAGAAAAACCCGCCAACGAGCATGTAGTCCGCGGCCCCCAAGAATCCTTTACCGAAACATTCCGGACTAACACAGCGAGTGTCCGGAGATATCTCAAAGACCCCAAGTTAATCACGGAAATCTTTCGAGTGGGCTGTCGTAGCCGCACCATTGTCGGCATCATGTACATCAAAGATATCGTCAACCCTAAATTACTGGATGAAGTTAGATACCGGATTCAAACCGTTGCCAACTCCACCGATTATATCTCGGAGACCGGCGCTTTGGAGGAATTATTGGAAGACCATCCCCGTTCCTTAATCCCGCAAATGCTTTCCACTGAACGGCCTGATCGTCTGGCTGCTCACATACGGGAAGGCTACGTCGGAGTAGTAATGCAAAATAGCCCTTACTCCTTAGTAATACCGACAACCTTTGCCATCTTTTTACATGCCGCCGAAGATTACTATATCCGGTGGCCTTTCGGTAATTTTTTGCGCTTAATCCGTTCCGCCTCAATTTTCATAGCCCTTTTTTTACCGGCCTTTTACATCGCGGTAGTTAACTATCATCAAGAGATGATCCCCACCGATTTACTGTTGGCAATGACGGCATCCCGCGAGACAGTTCCCTTTCCAGCTATTGTGGAGATTCTATTCATGGAGTTCTCTTTCGAATTAATTCGTGAAGCCGGGATTCGCATTCCGGGTGTCATTGGACCAACTATCGGCATCGTGGGAGCCTTGATCTTAGGTCAAGCCGCCGTTTCCGCGTCAATTGTCAGCCCGATCTTAATCATCGTAGTTGCTATTACCGCTCTGGGCTCTTTTGTAGTTCCCAATTATAACGCCTCTTTTACCATTCGCTTGCTGCGATTTGCTTTTACATTACTGGGTAGTATTTTAGGCTTTTATGGAATTGCCTGGGGAATATTTATCATGGCTCTCCATACCGCCACCCTGATGAGTTTTGGGGTGCCGTTTCTATCGCCGATAACTCCCTACCGCGCTAAATCCGGCGACCGCATTATTCGCCCTCAAGCATTTGAACAGCGTTTCCGGCCTTGGTTCTTAAGACCATTAGATTTGATCCGTCAAAAAAGTAACCCTCGCCCTTGGGATCGACCCCACCCCAATTCAGGTCAAGAAGGTGATTCCCAAAATGAATACTAAAGAAAATATTGGACACCGCGAAGCATTAACTTTACTGATTATCATGATGTCCGGAAAAATATTTTTATCTTTTCCCCGTGACATGGTAACACTGGGGGAAGCAGCCGGCTGGTTTATTGTTATACTGGCGGGGATTCTGAGCCTAATCGGCTTCGCCTTTATTTATCTGCTGATCCGAAAATTCCCGGGTAAAAATATTATCGAAATAGCCCGGGTAATCTGCGGCCCAATTTTTGGCAGCTTGATCGGCTTAATTTTTTTTCTGTTTTTCCTGACCATCAGTTCATTATTTTTACGACAATTCGTTGAAAGTTTTATCCTGGCTATCTTGCCGCGAACTCCCATCAGTGTGATTACTGTCGGCTTTTTAATTTTACTCATCTATAGTTGCTTATTGGGTATTCAAACGATATCGCGGGTAGCCTGGTTCTTCGGTCCATATCTGTTGGCGGGGTTGATTATTATCCTTTTTTTTAGTCTGAAACGGGCTGATCCCCAAAACCTGCTTCCTATTTTAGGAACCGGTCCAATATCCCTGCTCAAATCCTCCCTCCCAAACATCTCCCTGTTTGCGGAGATCCTCCTGTTTGGCCTGCTTGCCCCTTTGATTACTAAAAAACAGAAATTATTGGGTGTGGGGGTTTACAGCCTAATCATTTCTATGGCCATTAACGCCGCCATCGTGGTCATTGTAATCCTGGTTTTTAACTACATTGCTGCCGCCAAACAAATCTTCCCAGTCTTTCAACTGGCGCGATTGGTGGTTTTGGAGGAATTTCTACAACGGGTAGAGGCGGCGTTTGTGTTTCTATGGTTTTTTACAGGCGCCATTCAATTAAGCGGATTGTTCTATGGAGCAGTCACCAGTTTTGCCCAGGCTTTTCGCATCCAAGATTATCGCCCGCTCAGTTTTCCCATTGCCGTTCTAATTTTTACCCTAAGTTTACTCCCGGCATCGATGGTTAAAGCAGTTGAACTGAATGACTTTATTGTGGGAAATTATTATCCGCTGATAACTTTCGGGATCCCGTTATTGTTATGGTTAATTTCATTAATAGTAAAGAAGAATTCGAGTGCGTGCGATGTTCAATAAGAAATTTCTTTTAATAATCATTCTAATATGGATAATCGCTTTGAGTGGATGTTGGGACCGGCGTGAACTGGAGAATCTGGCCTTTGTCCAATCTCTGGGGCTGGATCTCGGGCCCGGCGGCAAAGGAGTTACCATTACCGCCATGATTGCAATCCCGCCCAAATTAAAGGGCGGTAGCGGAGATTCCGGTGGCGGTACTGAAACCGGTGTCTTCGTACTATCCGTTGCTGCCCCTACGATTTTTGAGGGTTTTAACCTTATTAACACCACGGTTAATCGTGAAGTCACCCTGTTACAAAACTCGGCGCTGCTAATCGGTGAAGATATCGCCCGCCAAGGAATGCGGAAATGGATTGACTCTTTGGTCCGCTATCGTGAAATGCGCCGGACATTATTGATCTTTGTTTGTCAGGGCAAAGCGGCGGATATCATGAAAGTAAAACCCAAACTGGAACGCAATCCGGCGGAGTACTTTACTGACTTAGCCCGCATCACCAAGCTTTCTGCAATGTTTCCTATGATGTCCTTAAATGAATTCCTGGATCATTATGAAGCGTTAGCCCAAGAAGACTATGCCCCGATACTCGCCCCTTTTCACCGTCATGATCCGGATGAATATCCAGTCTCCGGTGGCTCAGAAGGAGGCGATCCCAAATCAGGCGCTGATTCCAAAAAGGCCGCTTCCGGGAGAGGGGAGCAGTCCCAACAAAAGCCCAAAGCTGCTGCTCAAACTGCACCCGAAGCCAAAGATGTTCGGATGATTGGAACGGCCATTTTCAAGCAAGACAAAATGATCGGCAATTTCGATATTTATGAAACCCAAGTACTACAGATACTCACCCATGAGTTTAAGGAAGCGCTATTATCTACCCATGATCCAGTAAGAAAAAATAATCAAGTGGTTTATCGGCTGCTTGCTACTCGCCCCCCCCGGATCAAATACCGGAAGCGTGGAAATACCGATAATTTTAATGTCAAAATAGCCATGGAAGCCGATTTGATAAGTATACAAAGTGGCATCAACTATACAAATCCCCGCCAGGAATCCGTGCTAGAAAAACATATCGCATTGGAACTCAAAAAACGCATTGTAAGGACTATTCACAAAGCTCAACAATACAACGCCGATGTCTTTGGCTTTGGAATTAAAGTGCGAAATACTTGCCTGACAGGTTCCGAATGGGACCGCTATAATTGGCCGAATAAATTTAAAAAAGCCAACATAAGGGTCCAGGTCAAAGTGGCGATACGTCGAATTGGGGTCCAGTTCCAACCGCCTTCGCTACGATAGAACAAGAAAATGTCAAAGCTGCCGGAAAGGCAGTTAACTTTTTAAAAATAAAAGATAAAACGGCAAAATTAAAATTGATATGACCAAAAAAAGTACCGCGAAAAATCCGTGGTAATTTTTTTTCGCCAACTCCTCAAAGGCAAATAGGACTGAATAAAAGCTGATCACCAGAACAATAAAAAACGCCAAATAAGTCATATTTTAAACCTCCTCTAAATTATTTTTACCCAAATATATTTTTTTATAGAGGAATTATGTAGCAATCGGTGAACCATAAAATCGGTTAAATGATAAGCGATGAAAAACAATATAAAAATAAGGAGCGAATCCCAAAGATGAACGGTGTCCAATTTAAAACATTTTTTTTATTGCTCTTTACCATCAAAATTTTTATAAAATTAGGGCTGGATCTGATGAATTATTGCTATCTAAAAAAACATGCCGCTATTATACCCGCCGAATTAGCCACCGTCATCGCAACCGAGCAAATGCATCGGATCAATTCCTATAACATCGCCAAAATCATCTTTCACTCCGGACGTTTTTTATTTAGTAGTCTCTTATTATTATTTTTTCTTTTTTCTCCCCTGTACTCAATCTATACCAATTGGTTTGTTTCATTCCCCATGCCCTATCTATTCCAAGGGTTGCTCTTTTTCTTTACCATTCATATCACCACTTGGATACTGGATCTCCCTTTTGACTACTTTTTCCATTTTCGGATTGAAGCCCGCTATGGCTTTAATAAATACACCCGAAAGTTGTGGCTGGGCGACCAATTAAAAAGCATATTTGTGGGTTCGTTGGTATCAGCCGTCATCTTAAGCTTGTTCTTCCTCCTTTGGGGAGAAAATTTCATTTTCAACTGGAGTTATGTTTTTATCGGCTGGCTCGCTACAGTGCTATTGGTGGTTTTATTAATGTACGTAGTGCCGATTTTGATGTTGCCAATCTTTTATCAATTAAAAGCTCTGGTCAACGAAACCTTGACCGCCAACATCAGCGAATTATTTTCAAGATCCGGACTTAAAGTTCGCGGAATTTTCTCAGCCGATGAAAGTAAAAAATCGACCCATGCCAATGCATTGATTACCGGGATTGGCCGCAGCAAAACCATCATTCTTTTTGATACTTTATTGGAGCACTATTCAGACGAAGAAATCTTGGCCATGACCGCCCACGAAATCGGACACGGTAAAAAAGGGCATCTCTTCAAATTAATGAGTCTGACGATTATCGAATTGTTTCTGTTCATTTTATTTGTTAGTTATTTTTTAGCGGCGGACTTCCCATATCAAGCGATGGGTATCACTAAGATTCTTTATAGCGGGCTCTTTGCTGCTTATATTTTCTTTTTCGATCTGCTGACCTTTTTTGTCCAGCCGTTGTTTTCCTCATATTCCAGAACGCTTGAGTACGAAGCCGATGATTACTCCAAACAGTTATTGGGTTCCGGCGCTCCTCTCCAGTCATCGTTTCAAAAATTAATCCGCAATGAAATGGATAATATCAATCCTCATCCATGGTACGAAGCCTATTATTACTCCCATCCGACTCTTTTAAAACGGATTCAAGCCCTCAATCATTAAGCGTTTCAGAATATAAAATCCAAACCAAAAACTTGGTGAAAATAGCTATTTGGTATAAATTTAAGCTATGTTCTTAAGAATGGTTGATTGAGATATTTATTTGATAAATAAAAATGCAAAAAACAATTCTCGCGCAGAGGCGCTGAGACGCAGAGGAAATCTGAATTCTTATTTATTTATGCCTTTCGGCCTTAGCCCCCTTGCATGAGTCCATGATTTTTAAAATATCCCAACCTCAAGCCAGTTTATCTCAAACAATTCCTCATTTATTTGCCTAAACTCTGCGTCTCTGCGCGAGAATAAAAATAAACCTATAGGATCAATCCTTATTGAAAACAGCGCCTAAATTTAAAATAAATATTTGAATTAGTTGGAAATTGCAATATAATAAAAGTATATTCTAGGGGATTTTTTATCATCTTCCTGTTTTGAGGTTAAGTTTATCAAAGGAGTGTAAATGTCGATGCGAAAACAAACCTGGGTCTTTTTTGGATTGTTGATTTTTTTAGCCGTTATCTTCGCTGTAAATATTATGGCGGAAGAAGCGGCCCCCTCAGCTAGCGCAACCCCTATCAGTCAAGGGGCTGCAAGTGAAAGCGATCTAAATGCCGCCTTATTAAGCAGTTGTCAAACCGGGGATATGGGACAAGTTGAAACTCTACTCGCTCAAAATGCCGACGTCAATGCCAGCGACAAAGACGGTCGCACCCCCTTGATTAATGCCGCAGAAAAAGGCGACCCTGCAATCGTTAATCTTTTGTTGGAACATCAAGTAAACGTTAATGCCAAAATCAAAACCGGCTGGACTGCCTTAATGTTCGCGGCCAGTAATGGTTCAAGCGAAATTTTAAATGCCTTGATCGATAAGGGCGCCGCGATAAATATCAAAGTCCGTAAAGGCGCTAGCGACATAACCACCCCACTACTTACCGCTGCTGAAAACGGCAATGCTGCCATTGTCGGTATTCTATTGGAAAAAGGCGCCCCGGCTGATGACTATAATCAGGCTCTGGTCCTCGCTTCGGTTAAGAACTCGGTAGAGACAGTCAAATTATTACTGGCGAAAGGCGCCGATGTTAACAGTAAAGATGTGAGCAATCAAACGCCTTTAATTTTAGCCGCCGCCAGCGGAGCTGCCGAGGTTGTTCCGTTACTGATTGAGAATAAAGCGGATGTTAACGCCAAAAAGAATAACGGTCAGACTGCTCTGATGTTAGCCGCTCAAAACGGTTCGCCGGCAATTGTAAAAATACTGTTGGATAAAGGCGCTGATGTAAATGCCAAAGGCAATAAAGGCGAAACCGCCCTGCTGTTTGCCGTTCAAGCCAATCAGCCGGAGATCGTTAAAATCCTGCTTGCCAAAAATGCCGATGTTAATGGTAAACAGACCTTGGGAGAACCGCCGATATTGATTGCCGCTACCAAAAATTATACTGAAATCATTAAAGCCCTCTTGCAGAAAAATATTAATCCGGAAGATTATACCGCTGCACTCAATATGGCTGCTGTAAATGGTAACCGGGAAGTTGCCGAAGCCCTGTTGTCCAAAGGAATTAACATTTCCCAATGTGCTGAAGCCCTCTGTCTGGCAGCCCGTTACGGTAAAAATGAAATCATCGATCTTTTCATATCCAAAGGGATCGATATTAATGGTAAAGTAAATGACAAAAATTTCCGTGAAAAAGCCATGGGCTTCTGGACTCCTCTCATGTATGCAGCCCAATATGGTCAGACAGAGGCGGTCAAACTGCTACTGGCTCAAAAGAAAATCAAGGTCAATGAGAAAGATGATTTTTATGGTTATACCGCGCTCATCAACGCCAGCGACAAAGGCTATGCCGAAATAGTCCAATTACTAGCCGATGCTAAGGCTAACCTCAATGCCAAAGACGGCAACGAACAGACTCCTCTCATGCTGGCGGCGAAAAAAAATAGTGTCGAAGTCGTTAAAATACTAATCGCTAAAAAAGCCAGTGTCAATCAAAAGAATTCCAAAGGTGAAACCGCTTTATCGATTGCTACCGCGAGTAATGCAACAGGGGCCGTTGAATTACTCAAAGCGGCAGGAGCGAAGTAAGTATAAAAAATCTAACATAATAAAACAAAAGAACACTGGAAAAATCAGTGTTCTTTTTTATGTGGTTTTATTTCTACTTCTATACTTCTTTTTGCAACAACGGCGTCAGCTCCCCGGTATAATAAATGAATAACTGATGCAAGGGCCGGGTTAGGGCCACATACAACAGCTTGATATCCAACTCAATAGACTGATAGGCATCCTTATCGGCGTTTGCCAAAAATACCGCATCGAACTCCAAGCCTTTTACCAGATAAGATGGAACCACCACCAATCCGTTCTGGTATTCCGACTCCCGTCCGCTGATTAAAATCGCTTGGACTCCGTTTTTCTTTAAATAGTCCATAACTGATCGGCATTCGGCCGCTGTTTTTCCCACCACGGCAATTGAAATAATCCCTTTTTTGCGTAATACTCCGATCGTATCGGCAATATCCTCTACCGTCTCCGCTAGGTTTTTTTTATGAATGATTTGCACCGGTTCACCATGACGCATCACAGGCTTGGCTTGGGTCAGATGCGGAGCCTGCCAATGTCTGATGGCCAGGTTAGCCGTTTCCATGATCTCCACCGTAGTCCGGTAACTTTGTTCCAGCGTCTGCAGATCGGCCTCGCCCCCAAATACTTCCCGGCGGACTTCCTCCCAATCAGTCGTTCCCCGGTACGAGTGGATTCCTTGCGCCAAATCACCCAGGATAGTAAAAGAACTATTTTTAATCATCCACCGCAAGGTAAAGAACTGAAACGTATTAAAATCTTGAGCTTCATCGATCACTACATGTTTAGCCCTGATCCGTTCATTGAGACCATCCAGCCGGTATTTGATGTATAATACCGGCGCCAAGTCTTCTAACTCCAATTGGCCTTTCCCCAGATCATCCAACGTAGTCTCCTTCAGCCATTGTATCAACTCCGGAGCGAGTTTACCCTCAGCCGCTGTTTCAAAATAAGCCGGGTTGGCTAGAAAATCCCGGTAACACTGCAACGCGCTCCGAAATGTAATTTGTTTGAGATAGTTTTTAATCCCATCCTTCAGGAAACTTTTAAGCATTTGGACCCGCTCATTCTTGCGGTCGATAATCGCGATGATCTCCTGCTGACGCCGGGGGGTATCCTCCTGGGTCATTTTGAGCCGATCAATCATTAAGCGGCTTTCCAGGTCAAGCTTGGGAATTGCCGTCTCCTGCCAATCTTTGAGTCTTCTTTGAAAATGCTTTTTAATCTGTTCCGTTCTTTTATAAATCGGCCAACTACGGTAATCCTCAAAAAACAAATTGCGGATCTCCTGATTACTATAGAGCACCTTATTTTCAAAGTGAAAATCACTTATCGGCAATAAAGTTTCCTCTACTTGACCCAAAAACACATCGAGCAACTCCTTGAAGAGCAGTCCCGACTTAACCATAGCCGCCTGTTTGATCAATTCGTTCTCCGCAATCTGCTTTGCCTTAAGATTTTGCTCCACAAATCGCAACAGTTTCTCATGGGGGTCTTTCACTTGATATTTCTCAGCAATGACCTCCCGGGCAAAGTCTTCAAAAGTAGTCTGTTTGACCCGTTCGACTCCCAACTCCGGCAGGACTTCTGAGATATAATTCAAAAAAAGCCGATTGGGTGCGATGATCATAAAATTTTCCGGTTGAAAAGACTGGCCGTAATTATAAATTAAGTAGGCGATCCGGTGCAAAGCGATGGTGGTTTTTCCGCTGCCGGCCACTCCTTGAACGATCAAAGGCCTATTCATATCAGCCCGGATCACCCGGTTCTGTTCCGCCTGAATGGTCGAGACAATATCCTTGAGCCGGTTATCGGCACTGGCCCCTAAATAAGACTGCAGAAATTGATCATTGGTGGTGATGTCGATATCAAAGATCTCTTCCAATTGACCCTTGTCAATTGAAAACTGCCGTTTGAGTGAAAGTTGCCCCTTAATTTCGCCGTCGGGGCATTGATAACCGGCCTCTCCCAAACGGCTTTCATAATACATATTGGCAATCGGCGCTCGCCAATCCACAATGATCAATCGTTGATCTTCGTCCCGGGTTAAACACATTTTGCCGATATAGAGCTGTTCCTTTTCAGGTTTGCCGTCTTCATGAAAATCAATCCGGGCAAAGTAAGGCTTCTGCCGGGCAGTCTCCAGATTACGCAGTTTCAGATCAGCGCCGCTCAGGAGCTGGGTATTGACCATCAGGTCAATAAACTCCTGGCTGTTTCGATCGAGATAACGCGGGTCCCGCTGGGCAACCTCCCGGCCGACCTGTTTTTTCCTGGAGATGGTAGTTGCCAAACTTTTTTCGACATAATTTAAAGTATAGTTTAAATGGGCGAGTTCTTCCGGGTAAGCGGGATGTTGGTTGGCGGGCATAAGGTTCTCCTTTGAAATGTATCTATATTATGGCTCTTTTAATATATTTCTGCGTAAGAATCTTTATTTTACTAGAAAATTCTTCTCAAACCAAAGGCGGTCAAATCCTGAAAAGAGCTGCCAGTGATTATCTAAAGCAAAATTCAATGATTATCCCTAAAAAGCCTGGTTTATTTATGACGTTCGGCAGGAAAAAGAAGGCAATTGGAGAAAACGGATTTATTCTTAAGTGATTTCGACGGAAAAACCGAAAAACTTGATAGCTAACATTAATTATGTCAATTCATTATCTGCTATACTTTGAGAGAGATGATAAAATGGAGCATGAAAATAAATTGGGCATCTTAGGCAGCGTTATGTTTCAAGACTATAGAAAACAATTGGACTTTAGGTGACGTATCGCTGCGGCATTCTCCGACAGTATGAAAATCATGTCTTTGGCTCACATTCGTATGGAATAGCTGCAACTAACGCATTGGAGGAAAAATGAAATTTAAACTTCGCGACCCGGTTAGTGGCCTAACCCATCTCTTCGGTATGTTTTTATCCATTGCCGGTCTGGTTTTACTGGTCTATTATGCCGTTTTAATCGGCACTGTGTGGCATGTCGTCTCCTTCAGCATCTTCGGCGCCAGCTTGATCCTGCTCTATGCCGCCAGTGCTTTTTATCACATGTTGCCGGTACCGGAAAAATGGCAAAAGATCTTACAAAACATCGACCATATGATGATTTATATTTTGATAGCGGGCACTTATACCCCAATCTGTCTGGTGCCCTTACGCGGAGCTTGGGGTTGGAGCCTTTTCGGGGTTATCTGGAGTTGTGCGGCGCTGGGAGTCGCTTTTCACACCCTTTATAAGGCCCCCCGCTGGCTTTCGACTTCAATTTATGTGATCATGGGTTGGCTGGTGGTGGTGGCTTTCTGGCCACTGGTTCAGGAAGTACCCTTTCAAGGAGTCCTTTGGCTGGCGGCAGGCGGCTTCTTTTATAGTGTGGGTGCAGTGATCTATGCCCTCAAATGGCCGTTTAAAAATGCCAAATGGTTCGGCTTTCATGAAATATTTCACTTGTTCGTAATCGCCGGGAGTCTATGCCATTTTTGGTTGGTGTTTAGGTTTCTGATGAATCTTTGAGGGCGGACCAGCATTTCATTCCATTGCATTTGTAATCTTTTCAATCACGCCTTGAAGGTTTTTCCGGATCTCTTCGTTACGAACCCTGAGAATCTTTAAACCTCTGCTTTCAATCTCTCGCTGCCGTATCTTATCATATTCTATAACATCAGGCAGATCATGAATGCTACCATCAATTTCAATAACCGACTTTTTTTGATGACAGTATAAATCCGCAATATAGCGTCCAAGTGGATGCTGATTACAAAACTTTACTCCCAATTTATTATTGCGAACTGCTTCCCACAATACAGCTTCCTCCGGAGTCGGTTCTTTCCGCATCTTCCGGGCCAAATCTGTTATATACTGCGGTGTATCGTACGACATGAGACATCCAATCCTCGATTTCATTCTCTGGTTCTAACCCTCATACTTGCTTTCTCCCACCATTGGGAGAAACGAAGGTCTTGTCAAAGGTACCTAAATTCAAAACAATCAGAAACCCGCAACGCCCCACAGTTCGTTTCTCCCCGGGGGAGAAAGATAGAATGAGGGCGGACGGTAAACATAAGGTCATTGTTCCGCATGGGATTAATATGGGCATTCAAAACTAATAGAGTTTTCCACTTGAGGATATTGGCGTGCAGCAATACTTTATGGAATTCAACTTTGCAGAGGATTGAAAATTGAGTTTATCAATAAAAAAATCCATACTTCAAGCAGAATCAAGCATATGGCGAATTTTTGTCAAATCATCCTTCCGCATAACCAACCTCTGCCGAATTAATGACTTCCTGCCGGAAATAGGGGCTTAAGTCTTCAATTGGACGAAGGTCGGCTTTTCTGGAAAGTATCTCGGATAATTCCCCTTCAATACCAGATAGACCAAAAAGCTCGGGAATATGTTCAGGCTGAAAATCAACCAGAATATCGACATCGCTTTCCGAACCGAAGTCATCCCGTAAAATCGATCCGAAAAAAGAGAGTTTTTTGATATGATTCTTCCGGCAAAATTCGGTTAAAATTTCCGGTTTTAGGTTAATAGGTAGGTCCTTGCGGATGTCCATTTTTAAAATCCCTTTAGGAATTACTATGGTTCTATTATAACTTATTTTCTTCAATCTTTTCAAATTTTTAGACGAAAAGGTTGCACCGGCTTTTGCAATAAAGAATCTATTTGAGTGTGTATTATCATGAGGCTCTAACCCTCAACCTGCGGCTCCTAAGAGCCGAGTTTTCTCCCGACATCGGGAGAAACGAAGATCCTGTCAAGAAAGTACACCAAAACAACCAGCACTAAGCCAAATGCCTGCGAAGCACTAAAGATCATGAAGGACTTGAAGAAATAAAAAATCTTTGAGGCAATAACTTCATGCTCTTCAGGTTCTTCATGGTCAATAATAGAAACCATGGATGAATGGAAATGGAGATACTCAATCAACCATTCTTACGAACATAGCCATAATTTAAAATTATCAATAGGTAATCTTACAAGTAAAAGCAGGAAAAAGACTGGAATGGCAGAAAAAGGATCTTGAAATAATCCTCGATATAAAGTCATCCCATGAAATCGGTTTGGTATGAATGACGCAATATCAGAAAGGTTGTCATGAATAACAACAAAACTTTCATCAGCCTCAACGTAGCTGTTTTCATGATGATGCTCGGTGTGGGTATGATCATGGCGCTGCTGCCCCAACGGATCATCACCCTTACCGGCTCCGGAGCCACAGTCGGCTATTTGGCTGCGGCATTCGCCATCAGTTATATCCTACTGCAGGTACCGATCGGTAATCTCTCCGATCGTTTCGGATTCAAATATTTTTTAGTAGCCGGATACGTCCTTTGCGCCTTAGCCGGGGGCCTTTATTACTTTGCCAACAGTCCCCATTGGTATTTCATCGGCAGAATATTACAAGGAGCCGGGGAAGCGCCGGTCTGGGCTTTGGCGCCGGCTTTATTATCCATCCAGTATGCCGAGTCCAAAGGCAAAGTGATCGGCATTTATAATGCCTCAATCCACGTGGGGTTAACCCTGGGGCCGATCTTAGGTATCTTGCTGGGGCAAACATTAACCGGAAATCAACCCTTCATTTTCTATGCTCTCGCCTGTCTAAGCGGGGCCTTAATGATACTGTTTTTAATTAAAAATATAAAAAGTGAAGGATTGTCTAAGCAGCCAACCCTTCACTTCCGCAGCATTCTAAGTTTATTAACCACCGGCCGGTCACTGATCACCTTGATCGGTATCGCCTTATACGGCGCCGGTTATGGCATGTTTCTAACCACGATTCCTGCTTTTCTAATCCGTTTCAAAGGCTTTAATCAATTGTGGGTCAGTCTGTTTTTCACCCTGTTTTATGTAGCCATTAGTATTTCACAATTAATCACCGGTGGCTTCTCCGACAAGTTTGGACGGAAATTCTTTATGACCTTTGGTTTAATAATTGCCGCAATCGGTTGCGCAACATTTCCCGGTTTAAGCCAACCGTGGATTAGTATTGTATTGACAATCAGCGGTCTCGGCTTGGGAGTGTTTTATCTATCCTCCATGGCTCATCTGAATGAAATCGTGCCCAACTCATTGAAAGGGACCATTACCGGCGCCTATTATCTTTTCTGGGGCATCGGTTTCTTTTTTGGGCCGATTCTAATTGGCAAACTAAGTGAATCCAATCATTCCGGCCTTGGTTATCAGCTATTCGGATCAATGCTAATGATTGAATCCCTCGCCTTAGTCTTTGGCATAACCAACCAGAAAACCTCGACCGGCACAAGTCCTTTCAATTAAAGTCCTTCCGCATACTTCAAAAAATCTTGATACGTCCCCTGATAAGTACTTTGTATCGGCTCGCCGGTCCGGTGGATTAAATAATCCGTGATCAGATAAGTCTCCAGGCCCAGTTTCCCGGCGATTAAATCCTCTTGTACATCATTGCCGACCATCAGGCACTGTTCCGGGGTTTTATGAATTGCCTGCAATACTTCCTGATAATACTGGATCTGCGGCTTGCAATAATGGTTTAGCTCATAGTAGGAAACATAGGAAAAGTCGGACGGCTTAAATCCGGCCCACTCAATCCGGCGGTAAATCGCCTTCCGGGGAAATAAGGGATTCGTCGCAATGGTCAGTTGATAACCTTTATCCCGCAATACCCGGACACTCTTTTGCATCGCAGGGCTTTCCGCGACCGCCTCCCGAACCTTTAAAAATCCCTGATCGTAATACTCATCAAATCGTTGTTGAAAGACTCTTAAATCGCTCCCCTCAATCAATTGCCCGAATTTTTCCATAAAAACCTCTTCGTTGGCACGGGGCTCTATATTCTTTACCATCACTTCGGTGGCCGCCCAAATATGGCTCGCCAACTTTTTCGGTTCGATTAGGTCGTAAAACTTCCGTCCCATCTCTTCAAAGTAAATCTTGATAAACTTGTCCATGTCTAGTGGTAACAATGTACCATCCAAATCAAAAAGAACCGTATCAATCATCTGATAACCTCCAAATTTTCCGCCCCAAAATGCGCAAACAAAAATAATGTTCAATTAATTATTTGTATTTTCGCGCACTGCCGGTTCAACTCCTGCCGGTAATCTTCTAAAATGGAGGTTCTTTCATTTTCCTTGGCGCATTGTCCTTCCCCTCGGATGCATTTCAAAGCAGCTATTTCAGTGGAAGAGTAACCCTAGTTTCAGGTAAGATAGACATCCATGCTGAGCTAATTATCTCACTGTATCCCGATACTGGTTCGGGGTCATTCCGGTAATCCTTTTAAAGATCTGGCTAAAGTACTTTTCATCCTTGTATCCTACCTCAATGGCGATTTCATAGATTTTGGCGTGAGAATCATGTAAC
>WSSedL1CaDRAFT_10001065_pt1 | contig 17238 bp, 12 predicted proteins | sample WetSurSL1Cattail_FD_9464 | JGI IMG/M metagenome (IMG submission 9464)
TATATTCCTTTATTGCTTTTGACATCATTTGCTATTTTTTATGATCCCAGTTTTCACCCGGGACGGGTTGGTGATGATCTTCAGGGGCGCGTTGGAACCACTATTTTTAAAATAGCGACTATGAATTTTCAAACTCTGTTTACAGGGGATATTGGTGCAGCCGTCGCAGCCCAAGACAGTGGATATCTTTATCTAATTTACTCTCAAACAGGACTTGGTTTTTTGGTATTCTGGTTATATACGTCCTTGATAGTTCCAGCGGTGAATACGGCAAACAAACGCTTTGCCAACGGTCTTGGCATCTTTATTGCCGTCAATTTGCTGATTGGCGCTGGAATTTTTACTATCAAGGTGGCTGCACCGCTATGGTTCATCGCTGGGTATCTGATGAAAAATGCGTCTAAGCCTCAGGCTTTGAAAACTGTAGAGGTCAATGCCAATGCGCACACAATTCGCGCCTGACATAGCCAAGGCTATTGGTATATTTTTGGTTGTGCTGGGTCACGTTCTGCGTGGGTTGATGAATGCTGGCATTATCAAAGATTCAGCAGCATGGAGCACCCTAGATAATTTAATATATCTGTTTCACATGCCTTTATTCTTCTTTTTATCGGGCCTATTTTTCGAAGAGACGATACTGCGTCGAGGTTATATTGGCTTATTGAAAAATAATTTTTTTGCATTGCTGCTGCCTCTTGTTATTTGGTCATATGTTCAGTTTGGCCTTCAATATGTTGCGTCAGGATCGGCAAACGTCAAGTTGACATTCAATGATGTTTTGACAGCCCCTTTTCCTCCACGGCAGCAATTTTGGTTTTTATGGACTCTGTTTGTCGTAGCAGCTTTGACGGGCGCTGTGATGCAGGTCAGACCGTGGCGCCTATTGCTTGGTACGGTTGGTTTAATTTGCGTTGGTTTAAATCTGACTGGGCTTGGCGACATCAGTTCATCGATGCCAGGTAGCACAGTAATTCGATTTGCGCCTTATTTTATTCTTGGTGTTTTGGGTGGAGCTAGCGTTGGATCGTCTTTGAAAGTGGGAAACACCATCGCTATTTTGGTTTTTATAATATCTATATTTGTCTATGGTGAATCAAAAAATAACTATGAGTACATACGATTTATAACGTCGATTGTTTGTATCTTTGCTGTATATAAGGTTTGTCTAAATTTGTCCAAAAATACATATTCATTTGTGTATGTACTCACTTTTGTCGGGATGAATAGCATGATTATTTATCTTGCACATGTTATTTTTGCAGCAGCATTTCGTTCTATCTTGATGAAGTTCGGAATCATGGATATTACGATGCATTTGGTAGGTGGAACACTCTTTGGAATAGTTTTGCCGCTTGGCGTGATTCCAATAGGATTGTATTTTGGGAAAATTTCGCCGAAAATTTTTGGCTCAATATTTCCAGCTCGAATTCATCGCTCCAATTCATCCGTTGGGGTAGGACGGGTGATTTGAATTTTTAAATAAATACATATGATGCATATCAAGCATTAAATGAATTTCTCAAAGAAATTGATGCTTGAATTCAATCAAACTTTTTTTGCTGAATACTTATTTTTCTCTAATTTGAAAATTTGTTATACCTTTTTAAAGGAGTTTCATGAAAATAACCGTGATTGGCACTGGCTACGTTGGCCTGGTGTCTGGGACTTGTCTGGCTGAAGTGGGGAACGATGTGCTCTGCCTGGATGTGGACCCGGCCAAGATCAAAATTCTGGAAGACGGCGGCATTCCGATTTTCGAGCCCGGCCTGCAAGACATGGTCAAACGCAATGTGGCAGCCGGGCGACTGCACTTCACCACCGATATCGAGCGTGCGGCGCACTTTGGCACCGTCCAGTTCATTGCCGTGGGCACCCCCCCTGACGAAGACGGCTCGGCCGACATGAAATACGTCACTGCGGCTGCACGCAACATTGGCAAATACATGACCGACTACAAAGTAGTGGTCGACAAAAGCACGGTGCCAGTAGGTACCGCCGACGCCGTGCGCGCCGCCATCACCGACGAACTGCAAAAACGCGGCGTGAGCACCCCCTTCAGCGTGGTGTCCAACCCCGAGTTCTTGAAAGAAGGCGCTGCCATCGACGACTTCATGAAACCGGACCGGATTGTGGTGGGGTGTGATGACGAGCAGGCAGCCTACAACATGCGCGCGCTGTATGCGCCGTTCCAGCGCAACCACGACCGCCTGATCCTGATGGACATCCGCAGCGCCGAGCTCACCAAATACGCCGCCAACGCGATGTTGGCCACCCGCATCAGCTTCATGAACGAACTGGCCAACTTGGCTGAGAAGCTCGGGGCAGATATTGAGCATGTACGCCGGGGCATTGGCTCAGACCCGCGCATTGGCTACGACTTCTTGTACGCCGGTGCAGGCTATGGCGGATCATGCTTTCCCAAAGACGTCAAGGCCCTCATCAAGACGGCGTCGGTGGATGGTGGTATTGATCTCAAAGTCCTCAACGCGGTGGAAGAAGCCAATGACCTGCAAAAGCATGTGCTTGGAAACAAGATCAAGGCGCGTTTTGGCGCCGATCTGACAGGCAAACACTTTGCCCTGTGGGGTTTGGCCTTCAAGGCCAACACCGATGACATGCGCGAAGCCACGAGCCGTGAAGTGATCAAGGATTTGATCGCTGCTGGCGCGACCGTGACCGCCTACGACCCGGTGGCTGGCGTGGAAGCCAGACACTGCTTTCCCGATGAGCCGCGTTTAAGTTACGCCGAGAACCAAAGTGCAGCTCTCGACAATGCGGACGCGCTGGTGATTGTCACCGAGTGGAAAGAGTTTCGCAGCCCCGACTTTGGCAATCTGAAAACCAAGCTCAAGACACCGATCATTTTTGATGGCCGCAATCTGTACGACCCCAAAGCAGTACGTGATCTCGGGTTTGAGTATCTGGCCATTGGGCGCTAGGCGAACGGCGTCGGCGGACAAGCCAGAACGCCTGACAACTTGCCGAACCCGGCTGAGGTTGCGGAGGACCCAATGATCAAATTATTCAACCATTATTTCCATAAACGCACCTTGTTCCAGATCGGGCTGGACTTGGCGCTGTTGCTGCTGATTGCGGTCATCACCTCATCGGCGCACGAGACACCGACCGGGGGCCTGTGGGGTGCCAAGACCTGGGTGACTTTTCTGACGCTGACTGTCACCATGATGGTCCTGAACGCCAGTCTGGGCTTTTACCAGCGGGTGCACAACCGTTCCCTGGGACAAACCAGCGCACGTGCCGTATTGGCATGGCTGTGCATGGCACCGGTGATTCTGGTGCTGGCCACCTATTTCTACGACGCCAGGTCGTTCGCACTGACCCTTCTGTCGGCGGTTGCCCTGATGCTCTTGCTGCGTGTGTATGTGATGCATTTCACACCGCGCAACCTGATGCGCCAGCGGGTATTGGTGTTTGGCACCGGCTCACGCGCCAGACTGGTGGGCACGGCACTGCTCAAGTCCGACCCCACGGTGGACCTGATCGGTTATTACGCCGGACCCAATGAGCAGGAAGCCCAGGTTTCCGCCTGGGGCTTGCTATCCATGACCAACTCACTGACCGACATCGTCAAGGACCAGCAGGTCGATGAAATCGTGGTGGCCCTGTCCGAGCGACGGGGCGGCAGCATGCCCTTGCGCGAGTTGCTGGATTGCAAACTGCAAGGGGTCAGGGTGGTGGACATCGCCACGCACTTTGAGCGAACACTCGGTCAAATCCGACTGGAGTCCCTGTCAGCGGGTTGGCTGATTTTTGGGGATGGCTTTGGTACCGGCTGGTTCAGGGCCTTCATCAAGCGGGTGTTTGACATCGTTTGCGCCACCATCTTGATTGTGCTGACCTTGCCAGTGATGCTGATCACGGCTCTGCTGATCGTGCTGGAAGACGGATTTCCCATCCTGTATTTTCAGGAACGCGTGGGGCAGAACGGGCGTCTTTTTAATGTAGTGAAGTTCCGCAGCATGCGAACCGATGCCGAGAAAGACGGCAAACCTCGCTGGGCTGCCGCCAAAGACGACCGCGTAACACGTGTCGGCCGGGTGATTCGCAAGCTGCGCATTGATGAATTGCCGCAATTGTTCAGCGTGTTGGCTGGGGCCATGAGCATGGTTGGTCCCCGCCCGGAGCGGCCTTTCTTTGTAGACAAGCTGACGCAAGAAATCCCGTATTACGCCATCCGCCACAGTGTCAAGCCGGGAGTCACTGGCTGGGCGCAAGTGCGTTACCAATACGGATCGTCTGTTGAAGATGCGGCCGAGAAGCTGCAGTACGACTTGTATTACGTCAAGAACCACTCCTTGCTGCTGGACATCGTGGTGATGTTCGAAACCATTGGTGTGGTGGTAATGCGCAAGGGCGCGCAGTAGGCCATTGGCTAGCGCGCAGTAGGCCATTGGCTATCATGAACAGTAGCAACCTCGATTTGACCGCTTGGAGCGGTGGGCTGTCGGGGGTGTGCTACACGGTCTTTGTGCTGCGCCTGCTGCGGTCAGGCTACCTGAAGTCACCTCGCGAATCGTCAAAGGTCACGGTGTTGACCGCGGTATTACTGAGCGCCATATGGGGCTGGTCCGTGCTGTTGATGATATTGACACAAGCACCGCTGTTGACGCCGTTGACAACCCTGGCGGACCAGTTGCGTTACGCAGCCTGGTTCGCTTTTCTGTTGCTCCTGCTGCGGACCAACCGAGCCAGCAAAGAACCGACCGGCAACAGCCTGATGATCTGGGCCGTACTACTGTCAGTCTCTGGCCCTTTGTCTCTGGTGTTGACCGCGCTGGATGTCGGCACAGTGGGTGAGCCCACGCGCTGGATCTTGTTCAGCGCCATGGCCATGCCAGTGTTTGCTCTGGTGCTGCTGGAGCAGGTTTTCCGTAACGCCACCGAAGATTCACGCTGGAACATCAAACCGATGTCGTTGGGACTGGCTGGCACTTTCCTGTTTGATCTGTATTTGTTTTCACAGGCGGTGCTGTTCAACCGGCCTGACGAAGACGCCCTAAGCATTCGCGGTGGTGTGCACGCCCTGATGATGCCGCTGCTGTTGCTCTCAAGCACCCGACGCAGCGATTGGATTGCAAAAATTCAGCTCTCGCCCAAAGCAGCGTTCCACTCAGCCACGCTGCTGATCGCCGGCATTTACCTGATTTTTATTTCTGGTGTGGGTTACTACGTGCGTTACTTCGGCGGCGAGTGGGGGCGCGCGCTGCAATTGGGATTGGTGGTGTTTGCGCTGATCATGCTGGTGATACTCGCGCTGTCAGGCACCATGCGCGCCAAGCTGAAGGTGTTTCTGGGTAAACACTTTTTCCGTTACCGTTACGACTACCGTGAAGAATGGCTGAAATTCACCCGAGCCCTGTCGGCCAGCAATTCGCCGCAGGAACTGGGCTCTCAGGTGGTGCGCGGCTTGGCCGAGATGGTGGAAAGCCCGGCCGGAGGCCTATGGTTACGCATCAAAGATGAGGCGGCATTCAGTCAGACCGCCCGCTGGAATCTGGCCCCCACAGATGACAAAGAGCCGATGGACACACCCATGTGCCAATACATGGCAGAAGGTGGCCGGCTCATCAATCTGGAGGACTATCGTTCGGCCTCCAGGCGTTACGGCAGCTTAAAAATTCCCGTCTGGCTGCAGGAGTTGCCCCAAGCATGGCTAGTGGTGCCGCTGATGGTGGGTGACGAGTTAACAGGTTTTGTGGTGTTGGCCAGTGCGCGCACCTTGTTTGATGTGAACTGGGAGGTCAACGACCTGTTAAAAACAGCCAGCAAACAAGCCGCCAGTTATCTAGCCCAGATGCAGGCCACCGAGGCGCTGCTGGAGGTACGCAAATTTGATGCTTTTAACAAGATGTCAGCTTTTGTGGTGCACGACCTCAAGAACATAGTCACGCAACTCTCACTCATGATGAAAAATGCAAAGCGGCTCGGCGACAACCCCGAGTTTCAGCAGGACATGCTGATGACGGTGGAGAATTCGCTGGACCGCATGCGCCAATTGATGTTGCAACTGCGTGAAGGTGCCACACCACCCGGCAAGGCTTTTGGTGTCAACCTGAGTGCCATCGTCACACGGGTGCAAGCGGTGGCAAAGGCACGCGGACGCCGCCTGGAAGTACTGGCGATTGAGCCGGTTGATACCAGAGGACATGAAGAACGGCTGGAGCGCATCATCGGCCACGTGGTACAAAATGCCTTTGATGCGACCGACCCAAATGGTCATGTCTGGCTGACCTTGGAGCGAGCTGGTGGTCAGGCCAGCGTTGTGGTGAAAGACACTGGCCAAGGTATGACGCAGGACTTCATCCGTGATCGGCTTTTTAAACCGTTTCAAACCACCAAACAGGGTGGCATGGGTATCGGTGCCTATGAAAGTTTCCAGTATGTTCAGGAGTTGGGTGGCAAGATCGAGGTCCAGAGCGAAGTTAACCAAGGAACCACCGTGACACTGCTGCTGCCGCTATTTGAGACCCAAAAGAATTCCGACCTTCATTCTCTGGAACGTGCATGACCATCGAAAAATCTCGCCCTTTGATGATCGTTGAAGACGATCTGGCGCTGCAAAAACAAATCAAGTGGTCGCTCGACCGCTTTGAGACCGTCACTGCCAGTGACCGGGAAACCGCCTTACTTCAGTTGCGCAAGAGCCTGCCAGCAGTAGTGACCATGGATTTGGGATTGCCACCCGATGCTGATGCTGTCTCCGAGGGCTTCAGGCTGCTGGAACAGATCATGGCATTTGACCCCGACATCAAGGTCATCGTGTTGACCGGACAGAATGACCAGGCCAACGCCCTGCGCGCCGTGGCCATGGGCGCTTACGACTTTTTTGCCAAACCTTTTGAGCCCGACCTGCTGAACCTGACAGTGGAACGCGCCTTCCGCTTGTTTGAATTGCAGGCTGAAAACAAACGATTGCGTGCACTGCACCAGCCAGACGCGTTGGCGGGCCTGACCACCCGTGACCCACAAATGATGCGTATCTGCCGCACCATTGAGAAGGTGGCTGCCAGCAACGCAACCGTCATGCTGCTGGGTGAAAGTGGCACAGGCAAGGAGGTTCTGGCACGCGGGCTGCATCAAGCGTCGCCCCGTCGGGCCGAGAAATTCGTGGCCATCAACTGCGCCGCCATTCCTGAGAATCTGCTGGAGAGTGAGCTCTTTGGTTATGAAAAGGGCGCTTTCACTGGGGCTGCCAAAACCACCTTGGGCAAGATCGAAACCGCCAATGGTGGCACCTTGATGTTGGATGAAATTGGCGATTTGCCCTTTCAGTTACAGGCCAAGCTGCTACGTTTTTTGCAAGAACGCACAATTGAACGTGTTGGCGGTAGGCAAGAGATTCCAGTGGATGTGCGCATTGTCTGTGCCACCCATCAGGACCTGATGGCGCTCAGCAAAGAAAACCGATTTCGCGAGGATTTGTATTACCGATTGGCCGAAATTGTTGTCAACATCCCGCCTTTGCGTGACCGGGTAGGTGACTCGGCCTTGCTGGCTCACGCCTTTGCCCGCAAGTTTGCGCAGGAGCAAAACCGGGCGTCGCTGACGCTCAGCGAAGATGCGGTCAAGGCCATCGAGCAACATCCCTGGCCTGGCAACATCCGCGAGTTGGAAAACTGCATCAAACGTGCCGTCATCATGGCCGATGGCAACCAAATCACTCGCGAAGATGTTGGTCTGCGGGCTGCCAGTGATGCACTGGACACATCACTGGACTTGCGTGTCATCCGCGACAACGCCGAAAAAACTGCCATTTTGGCCGCGTTAGGCCGCGTCAATGGCAATGTACTCAAAGCCGCCGAGTTGTTGGGTGTGAGCCGCCCCACGCTGTACGATTTGATGCACCGGCTAGGGTTGAAGTAGGTCCATCGCTCCAAATAGTTTCATCCAGAGATTCATCATGACATTCACAAAAAAACACACACGTACCGCACTCTCCGCACTGCTGGTGTCTCTGCTGTTGGTGGCTTGTGGCGACAATCCAGACGCCATGATCAGCTCTGCCAAAGACTATCTGGCCAAGAACGACAACAAATCTGCAATCATCCAAATCAAGAACGCGCTGCAAAAAAACCCGGACCTGCCAGAGGCCCGATTTCTGCTCGGTCGGTCTCTGCTGGAGAGCGGCGACCCTGCAGGTGCAGAGACCGAATTGCGCAAAGCTCTGGCGCTGAATTACCCACAAGATCCAGCCGTTCCGCTGTTGGCCAATGCTTTGCTGGCGCAAGGCCAAGTCAAGAAGCTCACTGACGAATTTGGCAAAACAAACTTGGTTGACAAGACCGCGCAGGCGGCACTTTTGACCAGCTTGGCGGTGGCCTACGCAACCCAGGGCCAAACTGAAGCAGCACAGACGTCCTTGAACGCCGCTCTGGCGGCTGCGCCAGACTATCCCGCAGCCAAACTGATTCAGGCACGTCAAAAAGCTACTCAACGTGACTTTGATGGTGCAATGGCACTCACCGATGAAGTTATTGCCAAAAATCCTCAAAGTTTTGAAGCCTGGAAACTCAAAGGTGACCTGCTACGTTTTGCCAAAAATCAACTCACCGAAGCTTTGACAGCGTACCGCAAGTCGATCGAAATCAAACCTGAATTTTTGGCAGGCCAAACGGCTGCGGTCACCTTGTTGTTACAGCAAAACAAACTGCCTGACGCAGCCAGCCAGATCGAACAATTAAAGAAGGTCGCCCCCAATCACCCACAAACCAAATTGCTACAGGCCCACTTGGCCTACCAGCAAAAGGACCTGAAGACCGCGCGCGAGTTGGTGCAACAGGTGTTAAAAGCAGCACCCACCAGTGTGCAAGGAATGCAGTTGGCAGGGGCCATCGAGCTTCAACTCAATTCTCCGGTGCAGGCGGAGGGCTATTTGACAAAAGCATTGCAAGCCAGCCCCGGGCTGCCATTGGCCCGGCGTTTGTTGGTGATGACTTACCTGCGATCTGGCCAAGCCAGCAAAGCATTAGAAACCTTAAAACCAGGCTTGATTGGCGACAACGTGGACCCTGGCTTGTATGCCGTGGCCGGCGAGGTCTATCTGCAAAACAATGACGTGAAAAAGGCCGAGGAGTATTACACCAAGGCCACCCAACAAGATCCCCAAAATGCCAGGAACCGCACCTCGTTGGCTTTGACCCACATGATCAGTGGACAGGTGGACAGTGCGTTTGGTGAGTTGCAAAACATCGCTGCATCCGACACCGGCACCACGGCCGACATGGCCCTGATCAGTGCCCACCTGCGCCGCCAAGAACTTGACAAGGCCCTGAAGGCCATCGATGCCCTCGAGAAAAAGCAGCCCGACAAACCGCTGGCCGCCAACCTGCGCGGGCGGGTCTTGCTGGCAAAACGTGACCTGCCTGGCGCACGCAAAAGTTTTGAGCGGGCATTGCAGATTGACCCCCTGTTCTTCCCGGCTGTCGCCAGTCTCGCCGGTCTGGACCTGGCCGACAAAAAACCACAAGACGCCAAAGCACGCTTTGACGCCGTGCTGGCCAAAAACCCCAAAAATGCCCAGGCACTGCTGGCGCAAGCTGAACTGGCAGCCAGAACTGGCGCTGCAAATGACGAGATAAGTAAGCTGATTGGCAACGCTGTTGCAGCCAACCCAACCGACGCCGAACCGCGCCTGCTGCTGATTGACTTCCATTTGCGCAACAAAGATGTAAAACAAGCCACCTCTGTCGCACAGGACGCTGTGGCCTCTATGCCCGACAGCCCTGAGTTGCTGGACGCTTTGGGCCGCACCCAACTTGCGGCGGGTGAATTCAACCAGGCCATCGCCAGCTTCAACAAACTGGTCGGCATGCAGCCTCTGTCACCACAACCCTATCTACGCTTGGCCGATGTATATATGGCCAACAAGGACAAAGTCGCCGCAGCCGCCAGCCTGCGCAAAGCACTGGACATCAAGCCTGACTTGCAACAGGCGCAGCGCGGCACCATCCTGCTTGACATGGACGGCAAAAACATTGCTGGCGCGTTGGCAACAGCCAAAACCATGCAAAAACAAGGCCCCAAAGATGCGGTCGGTTATGTACTGGAAGGCGACATCAACGCCTCCCAAAAGAACTGGGATGCAGCGGTCTCAGCCTACCAGACAGGCCTGAAACAAGTCAGTTCGGCCGAACTGGCCGTCAAACTGCATTCGGTGCTTTTGACGGCAGGCAAGGCGGCCGAGGCAGAGAAGTTTTCAGTCAACTGGCAAAGAGAGCAACCCAAAGACGCCGTCTTTCTGCTGTACTTGGGTGATGGGGCGATCAACCGCAAAGACTACACAGGCGCCGAAAACCTTTACAACCGTGTGACCCAGCTTCAACCCAACAACGCCGTAGCGTTCAATAACCTGGCGTGGGTGACGGCACGCTTGAGCAAGGACGGCGCCATCGCACTTGCCGAGAAAGCCAACACCTTGGCACCCAATCAGCCCGCCTTTATGGATACGCTGGCCATGTTGTTATCAGACAAAGGGGATTACGCCAAGGCGCTGGAAATACAAACCAAAGCAATCGCACTGCAACCGCAAAACTCGATGTTCAAATTGAACTTGGCCAAGATTCACATCAAAGGTGGCAAAAAAGACTTAGCCAAAGTGCAACTGGATGAACTGATCAAGTTGGGGGACAAGTTTGAGGGGCAGAAGGAAGTAGCGGAATTGAGAAAGTCGTTATGATTTTGACTGTCGAATTTTTTTACAACTTATTTTCCCAAAAAGTTTTGAGTAGAGAAAATTTTTAAAAAAACTTTTTAAATCAAAAACTTAGCTTCATGTTTTTATACTGGCCTAAAATTTGCTTCGTTTATCCAAACCGCATGATTGACATGCCGATAAAGTTGTAGTTAAGGGCAATCTAAGCTGATTGTTCGGAAAGGTGATGAGCCATGTCTGAAAATTTTGAAAAAGATACGCCAAGTTCAGTCGTAGTGAATGCTGCCTCCGCTGGCATCGCCCGACGCAAACTGATTCGTGCCGGGTTGGCGGCTGCGCCTGTCATGCTGGCATTAAAGAGCCAGTCAGCGCTTGCTGGGGGATCGGGTCAGCATTTAAATTGTTCTGTCTGGGCATCTCTGAGTGCGGCCAAGGGTTGCACGAAGAGCCACGCACCAGCACCCAAAAGCACTTGCAATGGCTATGACAAATGGAAGGACGTAAGCACCACGTCTTTCACCAAATGTGGCGCCAAATTTAATTACGATAGTAATAGTGCAGACAATGTTCCTTTTGATGGGTATGAATTCAGAGACACCTACGACAGGCGGACCACCTACCATAATTTGAAGATGGTATGCGGGGGAGTTGACAGCAAGGGTCGCACATTCAGTGGTGTTACTGGCGACAAGCAGCTACTGGCCAAACATTGCGCTGCGATGATTCTCAATTGCTCAGTGGGGAACAGTCCTTTGACCGAGTCCCAGGTGAAATCCATCTGGAGCAGTTGCAAGGATGGTGGCACTTGGACGCTACCAAGCGGGGGAACCTGGACCCGCACGCAATGTAATGACTACTTCAATTACATCTGCTTGGGTATTGAGCCTTCTGGCTGGCAGCTTGACTGCAGGGCTTAACTCTTCGTGGCGATGCAGTGACCGGGGTGAGTTTTACCTCACCTCTTGGTCAGATGGTGTTGTCGTCTTTAATGAAGCTGACGGCCATTTACAGTGTTTGAGTCCAGCTTACGGGCAAGTGTTTGAGTTACTTGCATCCGGCAAAGCTTGGACTACCCACGATCTGGCCAAAGAGTTCATTGCAGAATCGCCTGCCACCGATGACTTGGAACTGATGGAGAATGCGCTTAACGCATTGGCTTCATCTAACCTGATCGTACGTGTGCCTGTTTGACATCTTCCGTTCTTTCCTATCTTTCCAAATCTGAGTTGTCCCACCTACTTGAGGGTGCAGGGCTGAACTTGTGGGTGCCTCCTTTTGTGGTCAATATCCGCAGTCCGATTCCCGTCGTAGCGGAAGGTTTGCATACGCTTTATGCTGACTATCAACTGGCATCCGAAAACGCATTTGCCGACTTTCACATCGAAGTGAGCTTTGGTCCGTACCACAAAAAGTCCGTCTGTGTGTTCAAAATCGACGGTTTCGAGCCCTTCACCCCTTTGGCCGTTGGCGAAGGTTTTGCGTTTCTCGAATGGGGCCTCAATTGGTGTGTCACCACGTATATGCACACTTGGCTCACCATCCACTCCGCCGTTCTTGAACGCCATGGCCGGGCGCTGATCCTGCCTGCCCCTCCGGGCTCCGGCAAAAGTACCTTGTGTGCTAGCCTGATACTCGACGGCTGGCGATTGTTATCGGACGAAATGACGTTGCTGGACCCCATTAGTGGCCTGGTGACACCGTTTCCCCGGCCTGTCAGCCTGAAAAATCAATCGATCGACATCATCAGGAATCGTGACAAAAACGTGGTCATCGGGCCGGTGGCCTTTGACACCCTGAAGGGCAATGTCGCTCACATGCGCGCACCCGCTGACAGCTTGCGCCGTGCGGGTGAGAAAGCATTGCCCGCCTGGGTGATCTTTCCACAGTATGTCGCTGACGCACCAGCCAACCTGGTACCACGTGGCAAGGCCACCAGCTTCATGCAATTGGCTGAAAACAGTTTTAACCAGTCCGCGCAGGGTCACAATGGCTTTGATGCACTCACCCGGCTGATCAACCAATGTGATTGTTACGATTTTTCGTATGGCCATCTGGATGAGGCGATGGCGATTTTTGCGTCATTGCCCTTGCCACCATGACGCTGCCGTCAATCACCCTGTTGAGGGATGCGTTGGTTGACCCCGCCACGCTGACCACACTCACCCCCCAGCAATGGGACCTGCTGATTCGCCAGGGGCGCAACGCTGACATGTTGGCTCGTTTGGCAGCGGATTGCCAGACGTTTGGTTTGTTCGAACACATCCCGGAACAAGTCCGCAGGCACCTGGATTCGGCAGCGGTGCTGGCCAGGCGCCAACACCGAGAACTGCGCTGGGAGGTTCAACTGATCGAGGAGGCCCTGGCACCCACGGGTACACCGTTTGTGCTGCTCAAAGGTGCCGCCTATGCGATGAGCGGGTTGTTGGCGGCGCGCGGGCGCATGATGTCTGATGTGGACATTCTGGTGCCACGCGCTGCGCTGCCCGAGGTCGAGTCAGCACTGATGATGCGCGGCTGGGTATCGGACGCCAAGTCGGCCTATGACCAGCGTTATTACCGCACCTGGATGCACGAACTGCCCCCAATGCGGCACTTTCACAGGGGAACGTCAATTGACGTGCACCACGCCATTGTTCCGATCTCGGCACGATCTCACCCAAGCTCTGAAGCGCTGCTGTCGTCTGCTCTGCCGATTGCTGGATACGTCAGTGTGAAATCTCTGGCACCGTTGGACATGGTTCTTCACAGCGCGTCTCACCTTTTCCACGAAGGTGAACTGGAACAGGGCTTTCGCGGCATCGTTGATCTGGACAGCCTGCTGCGGGAATTTGGCGAGCAAGATGGGTTTTGGAGCCGATTGATCCCCCGGGCCATCGAACTCGAACTGGTGCGGCCGCTGTTTTATGCCTTGCGCTACACCTCTTTGATGCTGGGCACACCTGTACCAGCGCCCGTCATGGCGGACGCAAGCCACACGCCAGGCGCACCCAACTCGGCGCTGTTCCTGGCCCTGATGGATGCCCTGTTCCTGCGCGCGTTGCGGCCCACACATGCCAGCACCTCGGATGGCTGGACACCATTGGCCCGATGGCTGTTGTATGTGCGGGGTCACTGGATGCGCATGCCACCAGGCTTGTTGGTCCGGCATCTGGCACGAAAGACCTGGATGACCTGGTTCCCCAAAAAAGAAGGCTGATGCCCGCCAGCGGATAATCCCGCCCCTATGGCACTCATCACACTTCTAGACGCCCAGCTGGCATTCGGGCACGTGGCCCTGTTAGACCACGCTGATTTTTCCCTTGAAACCCAGGAGCGCGTTGGACTGATTGGTCGCAATGGCGCGGGCAAGTCCAGCATGCTCAAAATCCTGGGTGGTTTGGACAAACCCGATGACGGCACCACACAGGTGCAAAACAATGTGCGCATCTCCTATGTTGCGCAAGAGCCGCAACTCGACGCTGACGCTACTATTTTTGAAGCTGTTAGCGAAGGATTGGCGAGGGTTAGAGCCCTGATTGATGAGTATTCTGAGGGGCACGGCGATCTTGATGCGATGCAAAGCGAGATCGAGTCGCTGGATGGCTGGAACTGGGAACAACGCGTGGGTGAAACCCTGCAGCGCTTGCACCTGGCACCCGACGCGATTGTGCGTACCTTGTCTGGCGGCAACAAAAAACGCGTGGCGTTGGCGCAAGCGCTGGTAGCCGCCCCCGATGTGTTGCTGCTGGATGAACCCACCAACCATCTGGACCTGGACAGCATCGAATGGTTGGAGGGCCTATTGTGTGAGTTCAAAGGCAGCATCATTTGCATCACCCACGACCGATCCTTCCTGGACAACGTGGCAACCCGCATCGTGGAGCTGGACCGAGGCAAATTGCTGTCCTACCCTGGCAATTTCGCCGCCTACCTGGTACAAAAAGAAGAGCAACTGGCGCAAGAGGCGGTTATCAATGCACGTGCCGACAAACTGCTGGCGCAGGAGGAAATCTGGATTCGCAAAGGTGTGGAAGCACGCCGCACCCGCGCCCAGGCCCGCATCGTGCGCCTGGGGGAGTTGCGCGCCAAACATCAGGCGCGCCGCGACGCCGTAGGCAGCGTCAATATGGATGTGGTCACCGGCGGAGCCAGCGGCAAGCTGGTGGCCGAGTTGACGCATGTGTCCAAGAGTTTTGGTGATCGCAAGATCGTCGACGATTTCTCCGCCACCATCCTGCGTGGCGACAAGATTGGCCTGCTTGGCTCCAATGGCGCGGGCAAAACCACCTTGCTCAAACTGATTCTGGGTGAACTCAAGGCCGACCCGGCACCCGCCAACTCACCAGCACCCGAACCCGGCCACAGCCCCCGGGGCACGGTGCGCCAGGGCACCAACATCTCCGTCGCTTATTTTGACCAGATGCGCAACGCGCTGGACCTGGACGCCACGCTGGAAGACTTCATCAGCCCGGGCAGCGAATGGATCGAGATCGGCAACCAGAAAAAACACGTCAAGAGTTACCTGGGTGACTTTTTATTCTCACCGGCACGCGCCAACTCACCAGTGCGCAGTCTGAGCGGTGGTGAACGCAACCGCTTGCTACTGGCGCGCCTGTTTGCCCGCCCGGCCAATGTACTGGTGCTGGACGAACCGACCAACGATCTGGACATCGACACCCTCGAATTACTCGAAGACCTGCTGCAAAACTACGACGGCACGGTGTTTCTGGTCAGCCATGACCGCACCTTCCTCGACAACGTGGTCACCAGCACCATCGCGTATGAAGGTAATGCCAAATGGCGCGAATACGAAGGTGGCGTGACCGACTGGTTGGTGCAGAGCAAACGCGCTGCCGAGATTGCCAAGAGCAAGAGTCAAAAAGGCCCCAAGCCCTTTCACTATGAGCGTAAACAGCTATCAAAAACACAGCAAAGCACTTCCCCTGAAGTGCCAACTCCGGCGCCGGCACCAGCGGCCGCACCAGCCAAAGCACGCAAGCTCAGCTTCAAGGAGCAGCGTGAGCTCGACAGCCTGCCCGACCTGATTGCCAAGCTCGAGGCCGAACAAGCCGAAGCTGTCGCTCTGCTGGCCGACGGCAGCCTGTACGCCGTCGACAACGCGCGTGCCCTGAAACTTGCCGCCCGCAGCGCCCAAATCGATGACGAACTGCTGGCCGCGCTGGAGCGCTGGGAAGTTCTGGGCAACCCTGCCGGTTAGTCACAACTTGGGTTGGCCAGCGGCAAGCTGTCAGATTAGAGTTCAGCCAACGGAATATTGCCTGCCGACTCGTCCACTCGCAGCAGTGCAATGAGTTCGGCTAAATCATGGTCAAGCTGTTGCAGCGTGTGTTCTGGCAACTTGGCCAGCGCATCTGGCAATACCCCCTCAAACGGGCCAGGTGACTCGGCCAGCAGCTCCAGCGCAGCGGGCAAAACGAACAGTTGCACCTGGCGCTTGTCGGCCTGCCCTCTGTCAGCACGGATCAAACCCTTGGTCAGCAGCCCTTTGATCAGGTTGCTGGCGGTGGACTGATGCACATCCATGCCACGCGCCAATTCGCCCAGGCCAACACCGGGCTGGTCACGGATCACACTCAAAGCCCAAACCTGTGCGCCACCCAGCCCCACCTGTTTTTCGACTTGTTTGAAATGGGTGCGTACCGCGTTGAACACAACGCGAAAACGGCGCAAAACCTGGGTGGATTGCGCCGACTTGGCGCGAGAGGCATCCGTAGCTGTCATAAACAGTGGCAAATGGTTAAACAGGCGCCATGATAGTGGCCGAACACCCCCCACAGTCGCCGGTCGGCACCCGAGCCAAGCCGTTTCAGGTTGGCGCCACCTCAAGCAGTTCCTGGCGTACCAATCGCATCATCAGGTCATCAAAGGAATAGAACCCGTTCTGGCATTCGGAGAGCTGAGTCAAAGCAAACACAGCCCCGGTGCCAAAGGCGCGCCGCTCGATCGAGTTGTGGATCAGGCGCACGGTCTGATGCGGAAAACCAAAAATCACCTCGTGGTGGCCAATGATGCCCCCCAATCGCAGCGAGGTGATCCGCTCATCCTCCACCTGCAGGCTTTGTGCGATCTTGCGCGCCGTGCCTGAGACTTCGGGCTTTTCGCGAAAGTGTTGCTCCAGAATTTCGACGTCCGCAAAAGGCGCAATCCGCCGCAACAGTTTGGCCGCCAGAATCAAAAAGTTGATGCCTAAGGTGATGTTGGGCGAGCACATTACCCGGGTGTCGCGCCCCAGATCACGCGCATAGTCCAGGTCGGCAGGACTGTAAGCAGAGATCGCGCTGACCAGCATGACCTGGCGCTGGCGCAGCGCCTCACCGTAGGCGTGCAGGCTCTCGGGCTGCGAAAAGTCCACCAGCGCATCGACCGGATTGGCGTCCAACCAGCTTGCCCAGTCCGAGGCGGCCAGCCCCACCACGGGGATGCTCGTCTCAGGCACGGTCTGCACCGTTGCGCTGACCGACTTGCGGGCCACCCAGACCAATTCAAAACCAGGGGCGTCATGCAACACCTGCGCCACCGCCTGCCCGGCCTTGCCGTATCCAACCAAACCAACTTTCATGCTGTTG
>WSSedL1CaDRAFT_10001066_pt1 | contig 17232 bp, 14 predicted proteins | sample WetSurSL1Cattail_FD_9464 | JGI IMG/M metagenome (IMG submission 9464)
CAAGCTCCCGCCTGTGGCCTCAGGTGCCTCAGCAGGCAGCACAACACCCGAGATGATCAACCAGATGGTGGAGCGGCTGGCCAACCGCCTCAAAGACACGCCCAATGACTACCCGGGTTGGGCGCGACTGGCCAATGCCTACAAAGTTCAGGGCAAGCTCGATGAGGCCGTTCAGGCCTTTGACAAAGCTGGCCCCTTGCTGGAGACCGACGTCAGCATCATCACCCAATATGCTGATCTGCTGGCAACACGTGCCAAGGGCAATTTCAAGGGACAACCGATCGCATTGGTCAACAAGGCCCTACGCATTGACCCCAAGCAACCCACAGCACTCATGATGGCGGCACAAGCGGCCTACCAGGCGGCTGACTACAACACCGCCATCCGTCACTGGGAAACCGTACTGACGGTGCTGCCCAGTGGCTCGGAAGACAGCAAACTCGTTACCAGCGAGATCGCAGATGCCAAAGCCAAGCTGGCTATCCAAACCAAACCCTGACCCTTTTTCTACCAACTTGTCACCAACCAGATCTGGGCAAAGTCCGGATCTGGTTTTTTTTCGTCCAAAACGGTACACACATCCCGATTTCAGGCTGAAACAGACGACTTGGATAAGGCTGTGAATAATGTGTCTTGAAAAACAGACTTATCCACAAAAAAATAAATTTAATGAAGTTGTCCATTTTTCAGACGCAGTTGCGAAGCACGAGCATGCACAGGAATTGGCATCAAGCAAACCTTTGTTTTATATGAATTAAATCGACTTATCCACGGTTAATAGCAGAGCTTATCTGCTACTACTAATTGATATTCAAGGATTTGGATAAAGACAAGACTAAAGTTTTTCAGCCATTTGTAGATTTTGCAGTGATGTGACTCAAGCTTGTGTATAAAGTGAAATATCCTTGCCCTGTGTGCCATTTTTGAGATGCAATCAAGTAACATTTGCCCCTAGCTCGACGTCGTCGACCGTTTTCAACGTGTTTGTCTCGCCCAAACCTCAGCTTTTCGCCCGTTTCTTCCTCAACACCTGTGACCTCCTCTTTTGAAATCAAAAGCGCCCAGCTACCGCTGATGTCGCTTGTCACCAAAACGTCTGATTTGTCGATCGTGACCGCAGAGTTGTTGCAGTCTTATGGGCCAAGCAGTGACAACGCCGACTTTTTTGACCAAGATGCCGTGGTTATTGACTGCGCCAAACACCAAGTGGAAGTGGACGCTGTAGGTCTGACAGCTTTACTAAGTGCTTTGCACGATTGCCGTTTGAAACCAGTGGCGTTTCGTGGCAACCCTGCAAGTGACAACCAAGCAGCAATGGCTTTAGGTCTGGTGATCGCCGCACCCGAAGTGGCTCGCAACAAATCTGTGCCGGATGCCAAAAAAGCGACTCAAGCACCAGTAGAAGTCGTTCGGGAAGTGGTGACGGAGGTCATCCGCGAGGTGGTGCGCGAAGTACCTGTACCAGGACCTGCCACCCTGGTCATCGACAAACCGGTGCGCTCGGGACAAAAAGTGTATGCCCGTGGTGCCGATCTGGTGGTGCTGGCCATGGTCAATCAAGGTGGTGAAGTTGTTGCGGACGGTCATATCCATGTGTATGCCCCTTTGCGGGGCAAAGCCATGGCTGGCGCCAGTGGCAATGTCAACGCCCGTATTTTCTCCACCTGCCTGGAGCCTGAACTGATTTCGATTGCCGGGGTTTACCGCACCAGCGAAAATCCATTAGCGCCAGACATCCAGGGCAAGGCAGCCCAAGTGCGTTTGAGCGATGATGGCCAGGAAAAGCTGTTGTTTGAATCCTTGAAATTTTGACGGTGCTGCAGAAGACAATACCGAATTCCTGTTTGAAAGACTGTGTAGTTATGACAAAAATCATTGTGGTGACCTCTGGCAAAGGTGGCGTCGGCAAAACCACGACCAGCGCCAGTTTTGCAACCGGCTTGGCGCTGCGCGGCCACAAAACAGCGGTGATCGACTTTGACGTGGGTCTGCGCAACCTGGATCTGATCATGGGCTGCGAGCGCCGCGTGGTGTATGACCTGATCAACGTCATCCATGGTGAAGCCAATCTGAACCAGGCACTGATCAAGGACAAGCAGTGTGACAACCTCTATGTGCTGGCCGCTTCACAAACCCGTGACAAAGACGCTTTGACCCAAGACGGTGTAGGTAAGGTGCTAGCTGACCTGACTGCCATGGACTTTGAATTCATCGTCTGTGACTCCCCGGCCGGCATTGAAACCGGCGCGTTGATGGCCATGCATTTCGCCGATGAAGCGCTGGTGGTCACCAATCCCGAGGTGTCGTCGGTGCGTGACTCTGATCGAATTCTGGGTATGTTGTCCAGCAAGACCAAACGTGGCATGGCGGGTGAGGAGCCCATCAAGGAGCACTTGCTGATCACCCGCTACAACCCGGCGCGGGTCAACCAGGGTCAGATGTTGTCCTTGCAGGACATCCAGGACATTCTGCGTATCAAACTCATCGGGGTGATTCCTGAGAGTGAAACCGTGTTACAGGCTTCCAATCAGGGTGTGCCAGCGGTGCATCTGGACGGCAGCGATGTCTCAGAAGCCTACAAAGACGTGGTGTCGCGTTTTCTTGGGGAAGACAAGCCCATGCGTTTTATCGACGCGACCAAGCCAGGCCTGCTGCAACGCTTGTTCGGGAGTAAATAAAGCATGTCTTTTTTCTCATTTTTTCTCGGTGAAAAAACGAAGACGGCTAGCGTCGCCAAGGAGCGCCTGCAGATCATCCTGGCCCACGAACGCAGCGGCCGCAGCCCGGCCACACCCGATTATTTGCCCGACCTGCAGCGCGAACTGATTGCGGTGATCAGCAAGTACGTCAAGATCAATCAGGACGACATCAAAGTTAACCTGGAGCGCCAAGACAATCTGGAAGTGCTCGAAGTCAAAATCGAACTGCCTGATAAACGTTAAGGTGACGGCGCAACACGTCTGAAAGTGCGTGTCGTGCAGCAACAGCGCATTGCTGTCGCCCAGAATCCTCCTGATGCCCCCTTTCCAAGAACCGGGTAAGGGGCCCTGTGTGTGTGGGCCTCAGGCGGCTGCAGCGGGTGAGGCGTTGAATTGTTTCAGGATGTGTTCACTCATTCCCCGTGCCAGCTCTTGTTCTCCCAGAAACACCGTGCCCAGGTTTTCCTGGCGTAGCAGGCTGGCTTCTTCCTCGTTGTGGCTGCGTAGCACCACGGCGATGCCAGGGTTGAGGGTGGTGGCGATCTCGACCATTTTGCGCACATGCACCGAGTCTGGGATGGCAATAACCAGCATCGCCGCTTCAGCCACATGGGCCTGAATTAACACATCAGGTACCAAGGCATCTCCGCTGACCGCATGAATCCCATCGGCGCGCAGCGCGTCCACAAGGTCACGGTTCTGTTCGGCCACCACAAACGGCACCCGGTGGGTTTGCAGGTCTTCGCCAATGCGTCGACCGACACGGCCATAACCCACCAGCACCACTTGTCCGGTTAACACCGCTCTGGGGGTGGCCACAGGCAACTCGGCAAGAGGGTCTTCACGTTGCTCCATACGCTGTGCCAAAACCGAGCGCTGCAAAATCCAGAAACGCAAGGGTTCGATGGCAGCAAACACCGCTGAGTTGGCGGCAATCGAGATCAAGGCACCCGCTAGCACCAGACTTTGGCCCTCAATGGGCAGCAAACCCAGCGACACCCCGAGCCCGGCCAAGATGAACGAGAACTCACCAATCTGCGCCAGACTGGCACCCACCGTCAAGGCGGTGTTGAGCGGGTAACGAAAGAGCAGCACCAAACCCACGGCTGCCACAGTTTTTCCCAGCATGATGATGGCCACCACCAGCAGCAGTTTGAATGGTTGGCCCAGAACCACGCTGGGGTCAAACAACATGCCGACCGAGACAAAAAACAATACCGCAAACGCATCACGCAGCGGCAACGATTCCTGCGCGGCGCGGTGGCTGAACTCCGACTCGCGCATCATCATGCCGGCAAAAAACGCGCCCAGGGCAAATGACACATCAAACAACTTGGCCGCACCAAAAGCCACACCCACGGCAATAGCTACCACACACAGAGTGAAGAGCTCCTGCGACCCGGTCTTGGCCACAGCCCACAGCAGTTTGGGCAATAGCCGACGCCCCACCACCAGCATCAACACCACAAAAGCACTGACCTTGGCCAGGGTGATGGCCACGGTGGTCCAGATTGCCCCGGTGGATGCGCTGGCTGCGGCCACGTCACCAGGTTCAGCCAGCAGGCCTGCCAGTGCTGGCAACAGCACCAAAACCAGCACCATTACCAGATCTTCAACCACCAGCCAGCCCACCGCAATCTGCCCGTTGATCGATTTCAGAATACCTCGCGCCTCCAGTGCACGCAGCAGTACCACCGTGCTGGCCACCGACAGGCACAGACCAAACACCACCGAGGCACCCAGGCCCCAACCCCACAGGGATGCGGTGGCCATGCCCAGCAGAGTGGCGACAGCGATCTGAACGATGGCGCCAGGCACCGCGATGCGTTTCACCGCCATCAGATCATCCAGGGAAAAGTGCAGACCGACACCAAACATCAGCAGCATGACGCCGATTTCGGCCAACTGTCCGGCCAAACCCACATCCGCGACAAAACCCGGTGTAGCTGGCCCTACCATGATGCCCGCCAGTAGATAACCTACCAGTGGTGGCATTTTTAAGCGTGCCGCAACCAGCCCGAATAACAATGCCAGCCCAAAAGCAGCGGCAATGGTGGCGATCAGGCTGACGTCATGTGGCATGGTTTCAAAATTCCTTGTGGTGGAGTTGTTCGTAATGTCGCAGCGGTGCCGCTGTTACAACTTACCACAATCTATTTCCTGCGTCGCAGGATTTGGCGCTCTTTTGCCAGATCGACCAAGGTTATTGGGCCGAGCGAGTTCCTTGACTGATAGCAGGGCGGTTGGCGCAGCAAACAGACGTTTTAGCTGGCTGCTCCCACAATTCCCGCTACACCAACAGTGCCGTCAAAGCGGCCAGCGCCGCTGTTTCAGCGCGCAACACGCGTGGGCCCAGCGTGACAGGCACCAAGCCCACAGCCAACACACCGGCTTCTTCCGTTGGACTCAAGCCACCCTCGGGGCCAGACACAAAACTGATGTCAACCGCGCTGGTACCGTCCGCTGGCACAGCCTGGTCTTTGGTCAGCCAGGCCACCGTGTCACGCACAGCCTGTGCTTCGGTGCTCAAGGAAAGCAACAAACCCAGCGGAGGGTGGTCAGCCGCTGCGACATGAGTTTGTTCCACATGGCTAACCAGCCACTGTGCCAACGTCTTCACCGGGTGAATCACGGGCACCCGGTTGCCCCCACATTGCTCGCAGGCGGCCACCGCCACACTGTGCCAGTGCGCGACTTTTTTGTCGGCACGTTCACCACTCAGGCGCAGCACACTACGCTCGGTGGTCAAGGGTTGGATGCTGGTCACACCAAGCTCGGTGGCTTTTTCCACCAGCCAATCCATGCGTTCATTGGCAGGCATGCCCACCACCAGATGGACCCGCAGGGAAGGTTCGCGCTGGGTGGCCACAAAGTCACCGACTTGCACCTGTACATTGCTGCGACCCATCTGGGTCACGGTGGCAGTAAATTCACCCGAGCTGTCACCGGTGAACAGCGTGATGCCATCACCGGGCTGCAGGCGCAACACCTGCACATGGCGTGCCGCCCCTGCGGGCAACGCCAGCAGTGTGCCAGGATGGAGTGGCGTCGGGCAGTAAAAACGCGGCATGGTCAGGTTCTATGACTATAGATTAAATAGCTATCAGCCCTTTATATAAAAGGGCTAGAGCACAATTTTATGCTTGACGCCCAAAACCAAAGATATCGGGTTCCACAAACCCCTCGGCCTTGTCAATCAGCCGCAACAGCGGTTTGAGCTCGCGGTATCGGGCGCAGGTATTGCGGATGTAGTGGATGAAACGCGGTGTGTCGGCCAGGTACTTCGGTTTGCCGTCACGCAGCGTCAGGCGGGCAAAGATGCCGGCCACTTTGAGGTGGCGCTGCAGGCCCATCCATTCCACACCGCGGTAAAACTCACCAAAATCGTCACCCACCGGCAACCCGACCTTGCGCGCTTTTTCCCAATAACGCACTGTCACATCCAGGCAAAAGTCTTCTTCCCAGCTGAGGAAGGCATCACGCATCAGGCTGGCTATGTCGTAGGTGATCGGGCCGTAAACCGCATCCTGAAAGTCCAGCACACCCAATGGGTCACCACTGTTCTGCGGTGCCATGAGATTTCGGGGCATGAAGTCCCGGTGCACAAACACACTGGGTTGCGCCAGGTTGATGGCGATGATCTGCTTGAACGTGTTGTCCAGCGTGAAACGCATGTTTTTGTCGATGGTGAGGCCCTTGTGCTGCACCAGATACCAGTCGGGGAACAGCTCCAGCTCGCGGCGCAACAATGCTTCGTCGTAGGGTGGCAGCACATCGGGTTTGGACGCCAGTTGCCAGGCAATCAGCACATCCACGGCCTGCAGATACAGCGGCAGATTGGCCTGCGGGTGGCTTGTGTCGATGACCTGCATCATGGTCTGGTCACCCTGGTCACTCAGCAGCAAGAAGCCTTGTGACTCGTCCCAGCTCAATACTTTGGGAGCGTGCAGCCCAGCATCGTGCATGAGCTGCGCCACTGTCACAAAGGGCAAACAGTTTTCACGATCGGGCGGTGCATCCATGATGATGCGACTGCCAGCATCACTGTTGATACGGAAATAACGCCGAAAACTCGCGTCAGCGCTGGCCATACGCAATGTGTTCGGTTGCAGACCGTGTTGAATGGCGATGGCGCTCAGCCATTGTTCAAACTGTGCGGCACGTTGCGTATCGGTCCAGATGATGGGTGCGGGGGAAAGTGGGGTGGGGTTGGCTTGGCTCATGGATAATCCATTCTACTGACCGCTCTATGCTTGCACCTCTTCAATCCAACATGGCTCTTGTTGCCTCGCCCGATGTACTTTCTGATGCTTGATCCCTTTCCTCGGGCAAATGGTGGCCGTTGGCGTCAGCTTGGCCTTTGTGTCGTTGGCGGATTGCTGGTGCCCGCGTGTGTGCTGGCGCAGGATCAGGTCCCTACCGAGCTGTTGCAGCTCAAGAACAGCGCGAAGCTGGAGGAGTCCATCAGCCCGCTTACGCGCAGCCTGCTGCCCACTTTTGTTTCTGGTGACATCATCACCGGTCGCACCGATCTCGAAACTGTGGTGCAAGGCCACGCCGTGTTGCGCAAGGCGGACATGGTGATCAAGGCCGACCGGCTGGAGTACAACCAGCCAACCGATCAGGCGCGAGCGTTTGGCAATGTGCGCATCAACCGCGCGGGCAACGTTTTTGAAGGGCCCGTTCTGGAGCTCCGGGTGGATGCGTTTGAGGGTTTTTTCAACACCCCTACTTACCATTTCCTCGCGAACGATGCCCATGGACAGGCTGATCGGGTGAACTTTCTGGATGACCAGCGGGCCATCATTCACGACGCCACCTTCACCACCTGCAAACGTGACGGTGGACCAGACTGGTTACCAGCCTGGATACTGAAAGCCAGCCGGATCAGCATAGACAACGCCGAAGACGTGGGTACCGCCGAGGATGCCGTCTTGAGCTTCAAAGGCGTACCGTTGCTGCCGATCACATATGTGACTTTCCCACTGAGCGACCAGCGCAAGTCTGGCTTGTTGCCACCCACCGTGGGCCTGGACAGCGTCAATGGTTTCGAGCTGGCGCAACCCTATTACTGGAACATTGCACCCAACCGAGATGCCACCTTTACACCCACTGTGATGACCAAGCGCGGGGTCAACCTCGACACCGAGTTCCGTTATCTCGAGCAGAATTATTCCGGCGTAGTGAAAGTCGATTGGATGGGCAGTGACGAGTTGCGCGACATGAGCCGCTGGAGCTTGAGTACCAACCAGCAGACCAAGATCGACAGCGACTGGACAGACAACGGCTTCAACCTGAACGTGAGCCTGAACCGTGTCAGTGACGACAATTATTGGAAAGACTTCACCCGCTCCAGCGTCTCAAGCACGCAAGGGGTGTCAAGCAGCGAGGCAACGCTGGTGGCCGCCAACACCCAACGTTTGCTAGCCAACGATGCACAGTTGTCTTGGACCAACGGTCTGTTCAGCAGCAAGGTCCGTGTGCTCAATTGGCAAACTCTGCAAGACTTGAGTGACAGCACCGCTAACATCGTGCCGCCGTACAACCGTGTGCCACAACTGACCACTCATTACGCGAATGAGACCGCGCAAGGCCTGAACCTAGAGATGGATGTGGACTACACGCGCTTTGAATCTGATAGCACTCTAACTGGTCAACCCAATGGGCAGCGCCTGTTTTCGCTGATGAAGGTCAGCCGTTCCTGGAAAGCCCCGGAGGGTTACATCACACCCAAGCTGCAGTTGCATGCCACAAAATACGAATTTGACTCGCCATTGAGCAATGGGCAGACCGACGCTAGTCGGGTCGTGCCGACCTTTAGCCTAGACAGTGGTCTGGTGTTTGAGCGCGATACCCAGTTTTTTGGCCGTAACTTTAATCAGACGTTGGAGCCACGGGCTTTTTATGTCAGAACCCCTTACCGTGATCAGAGTTATTTGCCCAATTACGACTCCGGTGCCAATGACTTCAATATGTCTTCCATCTATACGGAAAACGCTTTTGTTGGCAATGACCGCATTTCTGACGCCAACCAGCTGACATTGGGTGTGACCAGCCGCCTGCTGGACCCTGACACCGGTGCCGAGGCTGTCCGTTTTGGTGTGGCGCAGCGCATTTTGTTTGAAGATCAGCGGGTGACCCTGCCGAGTGGCACAGCCGTGACCGACCGTTACAGTGACCTGTTGTTGAGCGGCGCTGTCAACTGGGATCCGCGTTGGAGTTATTCTGGTACGGTGCAATTCGACGGTGACAGCGATCGCACGAAGCGTTCCACGCTGAATGCCACTTACCGGCCGGGCAACTACCGTGCCTTGAACTTAGCCTACCGTCTTACGCGCGACAGCAGTGAACAAATTGACCTCAGCTGGCAATGGCCGATGGCCGACGTGTGGGGTCAGAGCAACCAGACCAGAAGCCTGATTGACGGCGTTGGTCGCTGGTACAGCGTCGGGCGCCTGAACTATGGCATGTATGAAAACCAGATGGTTAATGCGGTGCTGGGTATGGAATACGATGCCGGTTGTTGGCTCGGGCGTGTCGTGTTTAAGCGTACGCAAACCAGTACCTCCAGCGCCAGCCAGAGCGTCATGTTTCAGTTGGTGTTTGTCGGTTTTGGTGGCTTTGGTACGAACCCGATGCAGACCATCAAAGACAATGTTCCAGGTTATCAGAGCTTGAGTCAGCCTGCGGGCTCACCTAGCCGTTTCAGCAATTACGAATGAACCCAATGACCCCTCGTCTCAAGACTCTTTCTCTGGCTGTGTTGGCGTTTGTGGCGCTGTGCCAGGCGCAAGCACAAGGTCTGCGCGCGGCAACGACGCCTGCGCCGTCCCCCGTGGCCGTCAGCTCGACCCAGTCGCAAGCCGACTTCATTGTGGCGGTGGTGAATTCGGAGCCGATCACCAATACCGAGGTCCAGCGTGAGGCGCAGCGCGAGTACCAGCAGCTGGTGCAACAGCGGCGCGCACCATCCGACGCACGGTTGCTGCTACCCGAGGTGTTGGAGGCCCTGATCAACCGCAAGGCCCAGCTGCAAACCGCACGCGAGACCGGGCTGCGTGTGGAGGAGTCGGCCATCGATCAAGCCGAGCAGTCAATTGCTTTGCAAAACCAGTTTGATGTGGCCGAGCTGCGCCGTCGCTTGGAGCGTGAAGGCCAGACCGTCAGCCAGTTTCGCAGCCAGTTGTCGGATCAGATCCTGTTGCAGCGCCTGCGCGAGCGCGATGTGGAATCTCGGGTGCGCGTGAGCGAGCAAGACATTGATCAGTTCCTGCGTGAGCAGACTAGCGCCACCACAACCGGTGACACTCAGATCAATATCGCGCAGATTCTGGTGGCCGTGCCCGAATCGGCCACGCCGCAACAAGTGGATGCCCTGAAACTTCGGGCCCAACGTGCGTTGGAGCGTGCACGCAAAGGGGACGACTTTGCGGCCCTGGTGCGCGAGTTCTCAGACGCCGTTGACCAGGCCAATGGCGGCCAACTTGGCCTGCGCAGCACCAACCGTTACCCGGACCTGTTTGTTCAGGCCACTTCGGCGCTGTCGGTCGGAGATATCGCTGAGCTGGTACGTTCACCGGCAGGTTTTCATATTCTCAAAGTGGTGGAAAAGGTTCGCCCTGGCGCGCCCACCATGGCTGTCACACAAAGCCACGCGCGCCACATTTTGTTGATACCCAACGCCCGCCTGAGCGAGGCTGAGGCACGGCGCAAACTCATCGAATTCAAAAAACAGGTGGTTGCCCAGCAGGCTGACTTTGCAACCTTGGCGCGTGAGAACTCACAAGACGGCAGTGCGGCACAAGGTGGTGATCTGGGTTGGACCAGCCCGGGTATGTTTGTGCCCGAATTTGAGGCTGCCATGAACCGCCTGGCGCCCGGCGAAGTCAGTGACCCGCTGTTGTCGCGTTTTGGTCTGCATCTGATCCAACTGCTGGAACGCCGCAAGGTCAGCCTGACGGTGGAGCAACAGCGCGAAGCCACGCGCGCCATGCTGCGCGAGAAAAAGCTTGACGAGGCCTACCTAACCTGGGCACAGGACGTGCGTGCCCGGGCCTATGTGGAAATGCGCGAGCCGCCGCAATAACAGTTGCCCTGGCGCGCCAGTTTTTCCTTTTATTCCGCATGAAACACATTGCGCGCAAGCGTTTCGGCCAGCACTTTTTGACCGACGGCGGCATCATCGATGCCATCGTGGACGCCATTGATCCAAAACCGGGTCAGCCCATGGTGGAGATTGGCCCCGGTCTGGCCGCACTGACGCAGCCGCTGGTGGAGCGCCTGGGTGTTTTGACGGTGATTGAGCTCGACCGCGACCTGGCGCAGCGCTTGCGCTCACACAGTCAACTTCGGGTGATTGAATCTGATATATTAAAAGTCGACTTTTCCCTTGTATCACATGGACTAGATGCTCTTAAATTGAGAGTTGTAGGCAACCTGCCCTACAACATCTCGACACCTATCTTGTTCCATCTGTTGCAGTATGTGGAACTGATTGAAGACCAGCATTTCATGCTGCAAAAGGAAGTCATCGACCGCATGGTGGCACACCCGGCCACGGCAGCGTATGGGCGCCTGAGTGTCATGTTGCAGTGGCGTTATGCCATGGAAAACGTGTTGCTGGTGCCACCTGGGAGTTTCGAGCCACCACCGCGGGTCGACAGCGCCGTGGTGCGCATGGTGCCGCGTGACAACCCGGCAGCCGTGAATGTGGCTTTGCTGAGTGAACTGGTGCAGGTGGCGTTCAGCCAGCGCCGCAAACTGCTGCGCCATACCTTGGGCCAGTGGCTGCAGGCCAAAAATTTTGGTGGCGACTTCGATGTCCAGCGCCGCGCCGAAGAGGTGCCGGTAAATGAGTACATTGCCCTGGCGCTGATCGTGGCCCAGCCATAAAAAAAGCCTGACAAGTCAGGCTTTTTTGTACTCAGGGGCGCGTTGTTAACTGGTGGTCCAGTAACCCGCGTTGAAGGGGCTGCTCATGCGCAGCGCTTGCGGCGAAATGTCCAACAACTTGTCGGTGGGCATTTTTTCACCGTTTTCTGTATGAACTTCATCGGTTGGGCCACAGGTAGTGGTAACACCGTTGTTTGCCTCGTTCGCCCGTTCTGCTTGGCTAGTGTGCGCAGAACGGGCTACAGAAAAGAATAGAAACACCTGAAGGGTATTTTTCTGTCCCCCCAATAGTCAGCGGTATCGCGGAAGATATCCAGCAGCTGTTCACGTGCTTCCTTGTCGAACTTGGCGTTGGCAGGAATATGCTCCAGCACAGCGACAAAACCAGGCTGTGGTCCGGACTTGTGGACCGGGTCGGTCATGCTGTCGTACAGGGAATCAAAATTTTTGCCAACTTGCACTGTGAGCATAAATTGCTGGCTGATCAGGTCCAGCACATCCTGCTTGCTTTGGGCATTGGCCAAATTGGCGTACAAAAAATGATGTCCCAAACCCTGGGCAGCCGCTTGTAGATCCGGCACGCGAAAAGCCCGGATAGATTGGACAATATTGGGTCGCACACCACGCAAGGGCACGTCGGCCTGTGTGGCCGGCGGCTTGAGGGTTGCATGATCAAGTAACATATTCATCTTCTCTCTTCTGTTCAAGATAACAATTCAAATTCAGGGCACGATCTTGCGAAAACTCGCATAGTGATCTGCGGTGTAGTAACACATATCAGGCGTTCTGGGCAGACCGCCACAAACAATGCGCCTAGTTCCCCGGTGCTTAAGACCGGGCGTCGGTACGGTGTACTCCCTGTAGTATCCCCGCTTGCTAAGTGGCAGCAACCTTTCCCGGTTACCAAACACCGCGCCATCTTTCTCACTGGCAAACGGCCCGCCTTGATGAATCAGCGCCAACATCTGCTCACCCTGCCGGGGCAGTTCGGTCACCCGGATAGTGGCCTGGATGTTTGCTAGCGCGATTGCTTTTGCTTGGGTCGTGCCCGGAATGATCACGGCGATCAAACATAAGCCAGCAAAAACCAACTTAAATTTTTCAAACCGCAACATGGACCAGCGTTCCTTTTAGACCCAGGGTAAACCCGCACTACCAAGGGCGTAAGTGTCGGTGATTTGCAAGATAAATGCAAGCCATTGCTTAAACAATGAGCAATGGTGGTGTGGGAATACAGGCCGGCGGAGCCTGTCCTTCAGCTTTTTGTGCTGGTGGTTTTATCGACCGACGTTGGCATCTGCGACCGTCAGCGCGGTCATATTGACAATGCGTCGCACCGTGGTGCTGGCGGTCAGGATGTGCACGGGTCGAGCTGCGCCCAGTAGCACCGGGCCGATGGCAATGTTGCCGCCAGCAGCTGTTTTCAGCAGGTTGTAGGAGATATTGGCGGCGTCCAGATTGGGCAACACCAGCAAGTTGGCATCACCCATCAAGGTGCTATTGGGCATCAGGGACGCACGCGACTTGCCGTCCAAGGCCAGATCGCCATGCATTTCACCATCCACATCGAGCCATGGTGTTTGGGCGCGCAACAGCGCCAGGGTATCGCGCATTTTGACTGCGGTGGGCTCGTTGCTGCTCCCAAAATTAGAGTGTGACAACAAGGCCGCTTTGGGTGTAATGCCAAACCGCTTCATCTCTTCGGCGGCCATGGTGGTGATTTCTGCCAGTTGGGCGGCACTGGGGTCGTAATTGATGTGGGTGTCTACCAGAAAGATCTGGCGATCCGGCAGCAACAGGCCGTTCATGCAGGCATAGGTGGTAACGCCAGCGCGTTTGCCCACCACCTGGTCTAGGTATTGCAGGTGCAAGGCCAAGCTGCCCCAGGTGCCGCAGATCATGCCGTCCACGTCGCCTTTGTGCAGCAACATGGCGCCAATCAAGCTCAAACGGCGTCGCATCTCGATCTTGGCCATCGGCGCGGTGATGCCTTTGCGCTCGGTCATGCGGTGGTAGGTCTGCCAGAAGTCGCGGTACCGGTGGTCCATTTCGACGTTGACAACGGTGTAGTCTTCCCCCTCGCGCAGGCGCAGGCCAAATTTTTCGATGCGCTCGGCAATCACGACCGGGCGCCCGATCAGGGTCGGCAGCGCTAAGCCTTCGTCCACCACGATTTGGCAGGCTCGCAGCACGCGTTCGTCTTCTCCCTCGGAGTACACCACGCGTTTTTTGAGGCCCTTTTTGGCGGCGCTGAAGATCGGTTTCATCACCGTGCCAGAGGCGTAGACAAAACTTTGCAGCTGTTGACGGTAGGCCGCCATGTCCAGGATCGGTCGTGTGGCCACACCACTGTCAAACGCTGCCTGGGCCACCGCTGGGGCGATCTTCATCATCAGTCGATGGTCGAACGGTTTCGGGATCAGGTACTCGGGGCCAAAAGCGAGTTTTTCACCGGCATAGGCTGCGGCCACGACCTCGCTTTGTTCAGCCTGCGCCAGTTCGGCAATGGCGTGCACTGCCGCAATTTCCATTTCGACGGTGATGGTTGATGCACCAGCATCCAGCGTGCCACGGAAAATGTAGGGAAAACACAGGACGTTGTTGACCTGGTTCGGATAATCAGAGCGGCCGGTGGCGATGATGGCATCGTCACGCACCGCCTTGACTTCTTCGGGCAGGATCTCGGGTGTCGGGTTGGCCAGCGCAAACACCAGTGGTTGTGCCGCCATCTTGCGCACCATGTCGGCCTTGAGTACACCACCGGCGGACAGACCCAGAAACACGTCAGCGCCTTCAATCACTTCGCCCAATGTGCGTGCGGTCGTTTTTTGCGCAAAAAAAGCTTTGTCGTCGTCCATCAACTCGGTACGGCCTTGGTAGACCACACCCGCCAGGTCGGTGACATAGATGTTTTCACGTGCGATGCCCAGCTTGACCAGCAAACTCAGACAGGCCAGCGCTGCTGCACCTGCGCCGGAGGTGACCAGCTTGACCTGCGACGGGTCTTTACCCGCCACTTTTAATCCGTTCAGGATGGCCGCGCCAACGCAGATGGCGGTTCCGTGTTGGTCATCGTGGAACACCGGAATCTTCATGCGTTCGCGCAACTTGCGCTCGACATAGAAACAGTCGGGCGCCTTGATGTCCTCCAGATTGATGCCGCCAAAGGTCGGCTCCAGTGAGGCGATGATGTCCACCAGCTTGTCCAGGTCGTGTTTTTCGTTGATCTCGATGTCAAACACATCGATGCCAGCGAACTTCTTGAAAAGCACGCCCTTGCCTTCCATCACCGGTTTGGCCGCCAGCGGGCCAATGTCGCCCAGGCCGAGCACTGCTGTGCCGTTGGTGATCACCGCCACCAGATTGCCACGGCTGGTGTATTTGAAGGCATTGTTGGGGTCTTTGACGATTTCTTCACAGGGCGCAGCCACACCCGGTGAGTAGGCCAGGGCCAGATCGTGCTGGTTGGTGAGTTGTTTGGTTGCGGCGACGGCAATCTTGCCCGGCGTTGGCATTTGGTGGTAGTCCAGTGCGGCGCGGCGCAGTTGGGCGCGCTTGTCTTCTGGGTTGTTATGAGGCATGCAGGTCTCCGGCAGGCATCGACGTGGCGGTTTGCCACACCGTATGAGGGTTAAGAGCGCAAATTGTAGACGTGCGTTCGTTGCTGGCATGTTGGGGAAAACCTTGGCGGGGATGTCGCGCCAGTGATCGGCGTCCAGGTTGTGTGTGTTGGGCCACGCTCTGCATCGGCTGTTGTAACAAAGCTGTTTCACTTTTTCTGCAGATTCCCCGACAATAAGGCTCTGCGTTGATTTGTCTTGCGTCCCCCCTTCATTTCTAACCTCACTTCATTCATCCAACGTGCGCGATAACAAGATTGACTCCTACGCTGCCATTGGTTTATTTCCACCCGTAAAACCCTATCGCAGCGGCAGACTTCAGGTCGATGACTTGCATACGCTGTATTGGGAAGAAAGTGGCAACCCACAGGGTATGCCGGTGCTGTTTTTGCACGGTGGCCCGGGGGCAGGCACAGCACCCAGTCACCGGCAGTTTTTTGACCCCGAGCATTACCGCATCGTGTTATTTGACCAACGCGGCTCAGGCCAGTCCACGCCGCTCGGAGAACGCCGCCAGAACACCACTCAGTTGCTGATCGACGACATTGAACAACTGCGCCAGATGATGGGCATTGAGGAGTGGCTCATTTTTGGTGGTTCCTGGGGTTCCACGCTGGCGTTGGCCTATGGGCAAGCGCATCCACAGCGCTGTACCGGCTTCATCCTGCGCGGTATTTTTCTGGGCACACAGGCTGAAATCGACTGGTTCTTGCAGGGCATGCCACTGTTTTTTCCAGACGAACACGCCCGCTTTGTCAGCCAGATCCCCGAGGACGAGCGTGGTGACCTGCTGGCGGCCTATGTCAAACGTTTGTTCAGTGACAACCCCACCGAAAACCTGCGAGCTGCCCAGGCTTGGAGCCGCTACGAGGCCAATTGCTTGCACCTGTTGCCACGCCCTGAGGTGGCCAGAATGTTCAGCGCTGCCAGTGTGGCGCTGGGTGTCGGGCGCTTGGGGGCGCACTATTTTTGCAACAAGATGTTTTTGTCAGAAGGTCAGTTGATTGCCGAGATGGCGCACATCCGGCATCTGCCTGCGGTCATCATCCAGGGCCGTTACGACGTGGTGTGCCCACCCCGTACCGCCTGGCAGCTGCGTCAGGCCTGGCCACAGGCCCGGTTTCAGGTGGTGGATGACGCCGGTCATGCCGCCTCTGAACCTGGTATTTCCAGTGCGCTGGTGGCCGCCACCGAGCGCTTCAAGCTGACCGGTACGTTGTAGCCTGTACCGCTTGGCAGCGGTGCCATGTCATGGTTAGTGGTTGTAGCGCCAGTCATCCCGGGGGCCAGGACGACCATGGTCATGCCGTCCATCGTGGCGCGGATCACGTCCTTCATAACGTCGACCTGATTCACCGTAGTAGCGCGGTGCATACACATCCCGGTACCACCTGTCTTGAACAAAATAAACCGGCTGACCACAGGCGCTGTAACGGCGGCAATGTTTGTCCCAGTGTTTTTCGTATCCCGGCGGCACCCGTAAATAAATCGGTTCACGCATCACCGGCCCTCGGTGTTCAATGACCACCGGTTGTGGGTAAATCACCACCGGTTGAGGAACCCGGCCGATATCGATGCGGCCATAAAACCCGGGCTGAGACACGTTGACCGACACACCCACATCTGCGGCGAGGACCGCGCCAGACAGTGAGAACGTGCACAGCAAGGCGGCCAAAGAAAGTGTTGATTTGTTCATCAAACCATTCTAGGAACGGTTTCGGAACGGCATGTAAGCAGACGTAAATGCCTGGGTCGGGCACCAACCCGCCAGACGACTCAGACCTGGGGCAGCAAAAACCTCCGCTCCCAGGCGCTGACTTCATTCTGGTAGTGGGTGTGTTCCAAAGCCTTGACGGCGCAATATCCTGTTACAAAATCATCCCCAAACGCTTGTCTGGCAAGGGCGCTGTGCTGCATTTTTTGTAGTGACTCATCCAGGCTGCGCGGCAGGCCATGGGCCTCGTCATAACCGTTGCTGGCCAATGGCTCGGACGCCTGTAGCAGCTGCTGCAAGCCCGCCA
>WSSedL1CaDRAFT_10001067_pt1 | contig 17214 bp, 21 predicted proteins | sample WetSurSL1Cattail_FD_9464 | JGI IMG/M metagenome (IMG submission 9464)
TTCCAAGACGGCTGATTTCTGCCATTCCTCTGGTCATTAAGGCTGCCTTCGTGTTATCGCCGAAGCCAAGACCATCCACCACGCCTGCAGCTAAGGCAATGACATTCTTTAGAGAACCGCCAAGCTCGATACCGATAATATCAGGGCTTGTGTATACCCGAAAAAGCTCTGTCATAAATACATCTTGTATAAATCTTGCCGTTTCCTTGGTTTCTGCTCCTACTACAATTGTAGTGGGAACACCGCGGCTTACTTCTTCTGCATGACTGGGGCCCGACAATACAGCGACATTAGCATTCGGTAACTCATCCTTAAGTACCTGTGATAAGGTGAAAAGAGTTCCATCTTCTATTCCCTTGGATACATTGACGATGATCTGTCCATCTTTCATCAATGGTTTAACAAGCTTTGCGGTAGAACGAATATAAGGTGAAGCTACTGCCATAACAATTAAATCCCTGTTCATACAGGCTTCCTCAAGTTCAAGCGTTATCTTAACATCATCCGGAAGCTCAGCTCCGGGAAGATTTTTTAAATTTTTTCTGCTGCTTTCCAGTGTCTTTGCTTCATTTTCTATTTTAGTCCATATAATTACGTTATGTCCTTTTCCGGCAAGTAAAATTGCCAGTGCACAGCCCCAGGTTCCGGCTCCTAATATACTAACGTTACTCATATGCGTCTCCTTTATCGTTACCAATTATTTGTTCTCTAATTTGACTTTATGACCGATTTTATTTTCTGTTTTGTTTAATAACCGTTTAATATTCGCTCTGTGCTTAATGAATGCCAGAGTCATGAATACGAAAGATACAATCAGCATATGTATATTTCCCGGAAATCTGATTAAAATCCAGATTGGAAAAAAAACTGCTATAAATAAGGATCCGAGCGAAACATACCTTGTGACTGCAACAATTAAGATAAATAAGGGTAAACCAATCGGAATAATCAAGGGATCGAACGCCGCCATAGCACCGCCGGTTGCTGCAATCCCCTTGCCACCTTTAAATTTTAACCATACCGGAAAATTATGTCCGGTAACTGCTCCCAGTCCTGTATATAAAGCCAGCACTTGTACATTGTCATATTCCGGAAAGAAAACCAACTTGACTAAAAGTATCGGAATTACAGCCTTAAGTGCATCTCCCAGTAAAGTAATTGCTCCGGCCTTTGCTCCTAACGTACGAAGTGTATTGGTGGTTCCAATGTTACCGCTACCATACTTTCTGATATCTACTTTATTCATTCTTCCCATCAGATACCCTGTTGAAAAGCAACCAAATACATATCCCAGAAGTAAACAAAGTATGATTCTTAGAATCATTTAATCGGTCTCCTTTCTCTCCCTAATGAAAAACTTTAACGATGTGCCAGAAAAACCGAAGGCTTCGCGAATTTTATTCTCAATATAACGGGTATAAGAAAAATGCATAAGATCTTTATCATTAACAAAGATAACAAAAGTAGGTGGCTTTACACTGACCTGTGTTACATAATACAACTTTAGACGTTTTCCCTTATCTGACGGTGGTTGCTGCAGTGCAACAGCCTCTGTCATAATTTCATTTAACACGCCGGTTGAAATTCTCAAATTCTGATTCTGAATGACTACCTCAATCGATTCAAATAATCTATGGAGTCTTTGTCCTGTTTCTGCTGATATGAAAAGTATTTCCGCGTATGACATGAAGGCCAATACCTCTTTAATGTCACTCGTATATTCTTTTACTGTTTTATTATCCTTCTCTACCGTATCCCATTTGTTAACTGCAATTATGATACCCTTACCCCTATCATGGGCAATACCGGCAATTTTTGCATCCTGTTCGGTCACGCCCTCAATCGCATCGATAACAAGTACGACCACATCAGCGCGTTCAACGGCAGCAACAGTACGAATAATGCTGTAGCGTTCCAATTCTTCTTTAATCTTACTTTTTCTACGGAGTCCTGCCGTATCAATTAATACATATTCCTTACCGTTTCGTTTTATTGGTGTATCAATCGCATCACGAGTGGTTCCGGCAATATCTGATACGATAACTCTCTTTTCACCGACGAGTTTATTGACAATAGAGGATTTACCTACATTCGGCTTTCCTACAATTGCAATTCTTGGACGTTCATCCACAATTTCATCAGTATTTCCCTTATGAAAATGTTTTACCACTTCATCCAGCATTTCGCCAAAACCAAGCTTGCCCGATGAAGATATCGGAAACGGTTCTCCAATACCAAGATTATAGAACTCATATACATCCGGCATCAGTTTCTCAAAATTATCTACTTTATTCACAACAAGAACAATCGGTTTTGCTGATCTTCTTAACATATCGGCAACTTTTGAGTCCGAATCGATAAGACCCTGCCTAACATCCACAAGGAATACAATCACATCGGCAGTATCAATTGCTATCTGCGCCTGTTCCCTCATATAGGATAACATCTCGTCCTTACTGTCCGGTTCAATACCACCGGTATCTATCATGGTAAATTGTGTATTAAGCCATGTTACATCTGCATAAATGCGGTCTCTGGTTACACCGGGGAAATCCTTTACGATTGATATCCTCTCGCCTGCCAGAGCGTTAAACAATGTTGATTTTCCCACATTCGGCCTGCCTACAATGGCAACTATTGGTCTACTCATTTTATACCTCCAAGTCTTTCCCTTCTTATTACACAATAATACTGTCAATGAAGGACTTTCCATCTGATTGTACAATACGTATATGGGTTTGTAAAGCATTTTCCATATCACTGACTGTGACATCATCTAACAGCACCGTCTCCCCATCCTTCAATAAAACCTCAGGAAGCAGCAGGTTTTCGCCAATATCCTTCCCCTTAAGCTGCTCCGTAATATCACTCCCGGTTAATAATCCTGCAACCGTGATCTGCTCTCCAAAAAAATGATTAATCACAGGATATACCTGTATCTTAATATTCGGAAATTTATTTACTATTTGCTCTGACAACCTGCGAATTACCGGTTCGGCAAGGATGCCTGTCGCAATCGAAACATTTCTGATTCGTAAATCTCCTGATATTTCATTATAATAATCTTCAAATTCATTCTGAAGCGAACGGATCAAACCGACTCCGTTTTCAAGCTGAGGATAACCCTCATAAGCTTCTTCAGTTGGAATGGGCAAATCCGCCTTCAGATACCATTCATCGCTGGCATAGATAAAGCGTGTCCCATAGTGGGTCAAGAAAATGTTCTGCCATCTATGAATCTGCTCCAATACCGTTAACGAATCTTCTTTTGTAAATTCTTCAAGTTCTTTAAGTTTATCCCGGAATTTGGTCAGACCTACCGGAACAACCGACACACTTGACATTTCAGGTAGATAAGCAGATAAATCATGCATGGTTTTCTCTAGTTCTTCACCATCATTCCACCCTTTGCAAAGAACAATCTGCCCATTCATTGTTATCCCGGCATCTTTTAACTTTTGCAGTTTTTTTAATGCATCACCTGCAAAACGATTGTTCAACATCTTGCATCGCAACTCCTCATTGGTCGTATGAACCGAGATATTAATTGGGGCCAGCTTATAAAAGATGATGCGGTCAACTTCCGCTTCGCTTAAATTAGTTAGCGTAATATAATTACCCTGTAGGAAGGACAGCCTAGCATCATCATCCTTAAAATATAGTGTTTCCCTCATTCCGGGTGGCATCTGGTCAATGAAGCAGAAGATACATTTATTCTTACAGGAACGATATTCATCCATCAGTCCTTCTTCGAATATAATACCCAAATCTTCATCATATTCCTTTTCAATATCAAGCTCCCATTCCTCACCGTCTTGCTTTTTAATCAAAACAGTTAGGTTTTCATCATTGATCAGAAATTGATAATCCAGAACATCCAAAATTACAGACCCATTGACGGATATTAATTCATCACCCGGCATAAGTTCCAGTTCCTCTGCGATACTGCCACTTTCTATTTCCTTAATAATGTGTGCTTTTTTCATCATTACATACACCAAATCTCTCTAATTTCTTTCTAATGTTACAATTCAGCCTATCGGCTAAACTGCAACTATTGATACCTACGGGAATTCTACGACATTCGCTTTGTTCGACTCACAAAAACATCTCACGGTATAAAGTCTGAACTATAGCCTTCTAATAAACATACTTCTCTGGGTTTACTGATCGCAAAGACCTAAGAAGGCTGCCAGACTTCCGCGTTTCCCCCCGGTTTTTCGATGTGAAAATAGTAAATCGCTGTTGCAACAAGTACAGACCCCGCTGATATGTATATTTTCTGTTCGAAGGCCCGCTTCCAGAAGTACCGCTTGATTGGCTTTCCACAAATCACACAAATATTTCCCATCATCTTTTGCTACTAAAATGTCTGTTATATACTGATCTCCAAATGCATTTTGAAACTCTCGTGCAACATCTTCTCCGATTTCGAAGCATTCACTGCAGATGGATGGACCGACTACCGCAATAATTTCGCTCGGATTGCTCCCAAAGTTTCTTGTCATCTCTTCAACTGTTACTTTACCTATTTTGCTGACAGTTCCGCGCCAGCCTGCATGAGACAAACCGATTGTTTTCTTTCCTTGATCCACAAAATATAAAGGAACGCAGTCCGCATATTTCGTAACCAACGTGATATTCGGTCTGTCCGTAATCATACCATCGATTTCCTCATAATCCAGGGATTCAATTATCCCTTTTCCTCGATCCGCATCATCTACAACGCGGATATTTGTCTTATGTACCTGCCTGGATAACACAAGAGAATTCATATCAACACCAATACTTTTTGAAATTCTTTGATAGTTTTCCAATATATTCTCCGGTTCATCCTGCCAGGGAAGCGATTCAGAACCGAAATTCATCGAGGAAAAGATTCCGCTGCTGACTCCGCCGAGTCTTGTAGAAAATCCATGTTTGATAAACGGGATTTCTGATAATATCGGGAAAGAAATGTAGGGAACCTCAATGTTAAAATCTATATGAGCAGCCTTGCTGTTTTCAAATTTCATCCGATCAAACCTTTCTAAAATAACAGTTAAATTCCGTCAAATGCATTCTGTATGAGTGAAAACTCATGGTCCAGGATAAGAACAGCATCAAAACGACAGGGTGTCTCTTGCGAAAGCTTATGTGACAGCAGATAAAACTGCGCTGTTCTGGTAATTCTCCTGATTTTATTCATATTGATTGCCTCAGCCGGATAGCCCTTCGATATACCGGAACGATATTTGACCTCAATAAAACAAAGATAGCCCTCAGCCTTTGCGATAAGATCAATCTCACCTATTTTACACCTGAAATTTCTCTCCAATATCTGATATCCTTTATCAATAAGGAATTTTGCTGCTTCCTGTTCAAATTGTGTTCCTACCGCTCTGTTATTCATTCGATTTTCCCTTTGATCCTGTCCAATTTATCCACAAACACTAAGATTTCAGCAACAACTTCATATAATTCCTGCGGAATCATTTCTCCGATCTCAAGCTTTGACAACGTATTAGCAAGCTTACTGTCCTTATGGATCGGAATCTTACTTTCTTTTGCTCTCTCAATAATTCTTTCTGCAAGATAACCTTTTCCGGAGGCAATTACCTTCGGGGCATCATCCTCCGGTTCATAGGAAATTGCAATCGCTGTTTTAGGTTTTTGATCAAAATTTTGCTTACCCATACGAATACCCCCAGTTTATACTTGGTCGCCTTCCATTATATTCTTAAGAAAGCTTCTGCGGTGAATCGGTGTCAAGCCAAGCTTACCGATGGCTTCAATATGTTTTGCCGATCCGTAGCCTTTATTACTTGCAAAATCATAACCGGGAAACACTTTATCATATGCAAGCATCAGGCGGTCTCTGGTAACCTTAGCTACAATACTCGCCGCCGCAATAGAAATACTTTTTGCATCTCCTTTAATGATCGGAATTTGCCTGATATTCACTCCCGGAATGGTCACCGCATCATTTAATAATATATCGGGTTTTACCGTCAAATTGCTGATAGCCTTGCGCATGGCTTCATAAGTAGCTTGAAGAATATTCATTTCATCAATTTGATTCGGAGGCATGCTTCCGATTCCAAATGCAACCGCTTGGGATATGATTTCATCATACAGTTCTTCCCGTTTCTTTTCGGAAAGCTGCTTGGAATCATTGATGTACAATATGTTACAGTCCCTTGGAAGAATCATAGCACAAGCCATCACCGGCCCGGCAAAAGGACCTCTTCCTACTTCATCAATTCCACAGATATACTCATACTGAGAATATTTATTTTCGTACTGCTTCATCGTTTCCATACGTATCAGTTCTTTTTGGTGTGAAAGTTCTCTGTTGCGGTATTGATTGCAGACTGTAATAACGCCGCTTCTTTCATCACTCTCATATTTACTCAGTAATTCGGGAATCTGCTCCTTGGTCGCCTTCATAAATTCCATTTTAATATGGGCAATTTTCTTCGGAGAGCCTTCACCTAATTCTTTATCAGACATTTAAATATCCTTTCCATCTGTAACAAGCTTATCTTTGTCTTTGTCTTTGTCTTTGTCTTTGTCTTTGTCTTTGTCTTTGTCTTTGTCTTTGTCTTTGTCTTTGTCTTTGTCTTTGTCTTTGTCTTTATCTTTATCTTTATCTTTATCTTTATCTTTATCTTTGTCTTTGTCTTTGTCTTTGTCTTTGTCTTTGTCTTTGTCTTTATCTTTATCTTTGTCTTTGTCTTTGTCTTTGTCTTTGTCTTTATCTTTGTCTTTATCTTTATTCTTCCTATCATCAGGAAACTCAAGTGTAATATTACCAAGCTTTATCGTACGAAAATCGTCAATAACGAAAACAGCTGCACGACGAATATCCGGTTCTCCACCTTTAATAAGGCAGGAACGCTTCACAGCTATTTTCTCCAGTAACTTTAACGCTCCCTGTAAATTATCCACTGAAAGTACCGTCTCAATTCCATAGCGGTTGGCCAGCACTTCCGGATAATATTTACTCAGAACTAAAATAAGCTCCAAAGCAAGATCCAAGGAATCAATAATGCTGTCATTAATGGAACCGATAAGCGCCAGTTTAAGCCCTACGTTCTGATCTTCAAATCTCGGCCAAAGAATACCCGGAGTATCAAGTAATTCTGTGAATTTACTCAACCTTATCCATTGCTTTCCCTTGGTTACACCCGGTTTATTGCCTGTCTTTGTACTAGCTTTACCGACAAAACTGTTGATAAAGGTTGACTTACCTACATTCGGTATTCCAACAATCATGGCGCGTACCGGACGATTTAAGATACCTTTCTTTTTGTCCCTCTCAATTTTTGCTTCACAAGCTTTATTAACAATATCTTGTACTTGCTTTACTCCGGTTCCACTCTTCGAATTGACAAGAGCTACAAAATATCCCTTTGCTTCGAAGTATTCCTTCCATGCTGCATTATAACGTTGATCCGCCATATCGCTTTTGTTCATCAGTATTACTCTTGATTTATTTTTAGCCAAGACATCTATATCAGGATTTTTACTGGAATACGGGATTCGTGCATCCACCAGCTCAATTACTACATCAATTAGCTTTATATCTTCCTGCATCATGCGCTTTGCCTTGGCCATATGGCCTGGATACCATTGAAAATGCATATATATCCTCCATGCTCACATTATTCTTCCGGAGCATTCTTTTTCTGATTTAATTTACTTACAAAGTTAAATGGTTTCAGCCGAATAAAGGCTTCACCTATAATTTCATCCCTACGTATATTGCCTACACTCGCAAAACGGCTGTCTTCACTGTTATTACGATTATCTCCGAGCACAAAATACTCATTATCCTCGAGTATTATTGGTTCCTTAGCCAGACCATAATTATTCATCTCTTCTACATTAACGATATCTTCCACTGCCACACTGTTAATATAGATTATTCCCTCTTTAATTTGTACACTCTCGCCCGGCAATCCTATAATACGTTTTATATTATAATAGCTGTGCTCATTACCGCCTTGTTTAAAGACAACAACATCAAACCTCTTCGGCTCAGAATAACGGTAGGAGAACTTATTAATAATGATAGAATCTTTGTCCTGCAAGGTTTTTTCCATAGAAATACCGACCATATTAGTTTTTTCGAGTGCATAATAGATTATGAAATAAGCCAGTAAAATAACTACAGCTATTTCAACAATCCAGATTGCGGTTTGTATCAGAATTTTTCTGATCACCGGTCTTTTGCTCTCTTTATCAAAATCAAAATCCATCGATATCCCCTTCCTATACCAACAATTTAATTGATAAAAAAGGGACAATCTCTTAAGTATTGTCCCTTCGTTGTATTCATGAGTAGTAAATTAAACTAATATCTTGTCTATCTGATTGACTCTTTAACCTTAGCCTTCTTACCTACTCTGTTACGTAAATAAAAGAGCTTAGCTTTTCTTACTTTTCCGTGTCTAACTACAATAATCTTGTCGATAATGGGACTATGAACCGGCCAAGTTTTCTCTACGCCAATACCATTGGATGTTTTTCTAACGGTAAAAGTTTCTCTTACTCCGCCATTCTGTCTCTTCAATACTGTTCCTTCGAATACCTGTAATCTTTCACGGTTACCTTCTTTTACTTTTGCGAACACTTGAACAGTGTCGCCCACGTTGAATTCTGAAACCTCTGCTTTGAGTTGTTCAGCTTCAATACTCTTAATAATTTCGTTCATTATGTGACCTCCTATCATTTTTAGATGTTCTTAATTCAAAATGGTATGTTACCATGCATCAGAGGACCATCTCATCTCACATCAAAACACTTTAGCATAAACCGCCATTAAATGCAAGTGTTTTTTGTGTTATTTATGATATAAAAAGTGTAGCGTAATCAAATGGACGGTTGAGGTTGGAAGAGGGATAGGAACACCTTGCTAAAATCTAAATGCGGATTATTAGCTTTTCTAAGATATTTCGTTCGCTAAAGGCAGTCAGAACGCGCAAAAACTCCTCCGGGGAAATCTTTAAAACCTACACAGTAGGTTTTAAAGATTTCCTCGTCGTCAAACATTTGCGCTCGTGCGATTATCGCACGTCTGACTTGATCGCTCTCTCAATATCTAAGAATCGCACATAATCCACATATGATTTTCGCATGGTGTTCCTATCCCTCTTCCAACCCCAACCTGATTTTGAATAAATAATTTTGTTTACTTTTGTATTAATAACATAAGTTAACAAAAAGACTATGGGACGAAAAATCAAGGATAATATATTCATGTTTTTTTACTCTTTTCGTAGATATTGTGGGTAAGATTTATGCATCAGAAAGACACCTATTTTAATTAGAGATTTTAGATCAATAATGATGAATATAAGATGATCGAAAACTGACACAATAAATAGATGAGAGCGTTATGCTCAAATATGCTCTACATCAACTAATACTCCATCTTCAAAACTTAATTTATATATATCCGGCATATTTAATTTAATCCAGAAATCGTAATTATATTTTTTTATCATAATAATTCATTATTAATACCATAATATTTCCATGAGTGCCAATAACAATATTTTCGCCACTATATTTATTTAAAACACTTTTAAGAGATTGTACACCTCTTTCTTGAGCAATATATCCTGTTTCACCTCCGGGAAGGAAGAAATCAAAATTTCCCCAATATTTCAAAATCACTTCACCAAAATTTTCAACAGAACTATCAGCAATTTTTCTTTCTCTAAAACCTTCATCCAATAAAACGGGTAATCCAAAATAACTCGCTGTGCCTTCAACTGTTTGCATAGCACGTTTATAAGGACTTGAAATAACATATGTTATATTTTTATTTGATAGCAATTCAGTTGCCTTCTTGGCATCTCTTAATCCTTTTTCAGATAGTGGTCTATTCAATTCATCAGAAGTATATGATGAATTAGCGTGTCTAACAAAATAAATATTAGTAATCAATAATATATATCCCCCTGTTTTACTCATCATAAACTACAACTAAAATCCAAATATTATTTTTTCGGCCCATGGGATTTGTATGGATATTGTACTTATAATTAAAAGGTACTTATGCAAAAAGACACCAGTTTACACCAAATTTATCAATAAAACAAACCATACACGGGCTATAAGAACATGGTCCCAACGAAATCAAAATTTGTGCATTTTGCTCTAACACCTGAAAAGCTTTTTCTACAAGTTCTTTATTGGCTTCACCAAAATGCAAGCAAAATTGCATGGTATTACCAGATATGTTCTTTTCTTCTCTTGATTCTGACAACGCCAATATTTGTCCAAATACATCTAATTCGGCATGCATATAACTTCCATCATCATTTTTATATTCGCATACCAATGCCGCATCAAAGGCTTTTTGATACAACCGAACCGCTTCAGCACTACCCCTTACATACACCTGCATCAATGACCTTAACATGTTAAAAGCCCTCCATCCTCTATGTGTATTTATATTGATTTTTTTACATTTGATTTATTAGCATTGAATTTATTGGCATTTAATTTAATGATATAATCCCATTGCTGTTTTCTACCGTATAAGTAGTTTCAACCGCTGCTTTTGGAGTTAAATCAATTGTCTCCCCATTACTTAATTCAGCAATAATCTTATATACACCATCTAAATCAGGAGTATAAGAAATATCCTGGTTAGGTTGATAATCATATAACTTAATCACTTCACTATTCTCTAAATTATATGCAAAAATAATTGCAGTTTCATCCTTTAAGCCTAAATCAAGTTGCGATATTATTAGTTTTGAATTGCTCGATAGTTTAATGCCTGTACCATAATCGTGATATAGCAAATCATTCTGACTGTCTGAGTAATCATCATTATAGGTAACAGAGGTTATATCATTAGAAATCAAATCTGTTTCCGTAGCGCCTTCTTTTCTTTGGCATCCGACTAATAATAGAGTAAATACGATAACTATAAATAGTTTTTTCATACAATCATCCTTCCTATGAGTAAAACTTGTCATCTCCGTATGGTTACTAAACCTTAATGATATTATATATCGAATCGACAAGACAATCCACCTATTATCCCCAAATGTTAAATGAATATAGATGCATGGAACGTAATAATCTTGATTCATATATAATGATTAATCAAACTTTAATTTTGCTTCTATAATTAACTGCTCTAAATATTTCAAATAGTATTCACACATCTCCTGAATATTTTGTTTTAACATATCATTTGGAACATCACTAAACACTACATCAATTGTCATATCAAGACCATATATATTATCAGGAATCTCTACATAGTAAGGTTCTGTAACACCTTCTTCTATTTCTACTTCCCAACCACAACCACCTATTCTATCTCCTATAAAAAAACTTTTTACTTTCGGCGGAGCCTCATACAATCGCATTAGTGCATAAGGATTTCCCGATAGTGTTAAAGATGAAGATGTATTAATTGTACCTACTTTTAGGATTTGTGATCTTAACTTATAAAAATATTTCATTATATCATCGGAGGCCATTTCATTTACTTTGTAATTATACCATTCATTAAAATCATCACCAACGCTTGATCTTAAATTCTGCAATACATTTGTAACAGCCCTGCCAAAAACAACAACATTTCTCAAACCTGCAATTCTTGCTTTTGCATCTTTTCCAACAACTAATTGAAATCCTAACTGAGCGGTATATAGTGTATCTTGTGCTTCTTTTAATATTTGCTTTGTTGTACGTTTCATTTTTCACCTCATTTATCACTATATGCAGCATGGTTTGTTCATAATTGAGACAATAACATATTATTGTAAATAATCATATACCACATCTATCCATTTTACAACGTTATTATATGCTAGTGTACAGTAATTCGGCTTCATCGCTGCCACAAGCATAAACGCACCAGAAATGTCTCCTAGTATAAGTTACAAATTGCACATAACGTGTTTTTAATCACTTTTCTTAAATAATTATTCAAAGACAGGTAAATGGACAGTATTAATCTAATTGACCGCCTTTATAACTTTTCCGGTAATACTTGCTTGCGGATTAGAGCGATCAAGTCTGGGAAATGTCCACGGAGGGACATTTCAGGAGCATGCGACATGGATGTCGCTCTGCTCCGACAGACTGCTTCAAGCTCTAATACGGAAGCTTAGTATTACCAAAAAGTTATAACCGAAGGGAAAGTAGATTAATACTGTCCATGTACCGTTCCTAGAATGACGTACTGTGCTTGTACTGTTTTTGTACTGTTTTTGTACTGTTTTTGTACTGTTTTTATCCCGTTTCTAGAATGACGTACTGTTTCTTAATACACGTCATAGTTTTTCTGGAATATCAGCCTTGTGAGATATTCTCGTTCATTTTCTGACAGATCGGCTTTCTCCAGAAGATCTGGTCTGCGTTCATAGGTTCGAAGGATTGATTGCTCACGTCTCCAAGCCTCAATATTTGCATGGTGTCCTGATAAAAGTACTTCTGGAACTCTTTTCCCCATAAATATTTCAGGTCTGGTGTATTGCGGATATTCTAAAAGATTGTCCTGGAGGGATTCAAATTCCGAGGATACCTCATTATTTAATACGCCCGGAATCAACCTTGAAATCGCATCAATCATTACCATTGCCGGCAATTCACCGCCGGTCAATACATAATCACCGATGGAAATATGATCGGTTACTATCATTTCAAGAACTCTTTCGTCAATCCCTTCATAATGCCCGCAAAGGAAGATGAGCTCCTCCTCTTCGGAAAATTCCTCGGCAATCCCTTGATTAAATACACTACCTTGGGGCGTAACATAGATGACACGGGGTTTTTTATAGGAATCGTTGCTTTCGTTCGTCATCTTGATATGATTTGCCAAATAACCATAGGCTTTAAATATCGGTTCTGCCTGCATCACCATCCCGGCACCGCCGCCATAAGGGGTGTCATCCACATGGTTATGCCTGTCTTCACTGAAATCTCTGATATTAACGGTATTTACAGAAATCAGACCTTTATCCATTGCTCTTCCGGTGATACTGGTGGCAAGCCCCTGAAGTATCATTTCGGGAAAAAGCGTTAGTACATGAAAATTCATATATTACCTCCAGCTAACTTAACGTAATCCATCGAGCAAATGTACCTTAATCTTTTTATTATCAACATCCACATCAAGGATGCACTCTTTAATAGAAGGAATTAAAATTTCACTTCCGTCTGCCGTTTTTACAATATATACATCGTTTGCATTTGTGGTGAGAATCTCTGTCAGTATGCCAAGCTTCTCTCCTTCATCGGTATAGACCTCTGAATCAATTAAATCAAATATGAAATATTCATTCTCTTCCAGCTTTACCGCATTCTCTCTGTCTATTAAAAGGTCTTTACCCTTGTATTTTTCAATTTTCTCAATTTCATCAAAACCCTTAAATTTAAGTATAACCATCTTCTTAAAGAATTTGATACCTTCCACCTCTAATGGTAACAATTCTTTACCGGTATCCAAAAACAAGTGCTTTAGTTCGCTAAATCGATTCGGATCATCGGTTGTCGGGAATACCTTTACTTCTCCTCTGATTCCATGTGTCGATGAGATGATACCAACTCTTAGATGCTTTTCCATTCTTCAATCCTCTGTTTTCTTCCTTTATTGATTCAAGTGTTAAAAATCGCTTTAGGATATGCATGAATATCGTTGTATATTCATTTCATTGCATTACCCCTCATTGATAGTACTAATACCTACACCTAACAGTAGGTACAAAAAGAAGCTGTTCTACTATGTCTGTATGAAAACATTAAGCTTCATATGACATAATAGACAGCTTCCTTGATTCTGCACAGGAAAAACTGCAATTGGATTACCTGCTACTGCAGAATCTCAACTACTACCTTTTTGTCATCCTTTGTTGCGGCTGCTTTTACTACGGTACGAATGGATTTAGCAATACGTCCTTGTTTACCGATTACCTTACCCATATCATCAGAAGCAACTTTTAATTCCACAACAATTGCCTTTTCGGTTTCTTTTTCCGTAACAACAACCTGATCCGGATGATCCACGAGTGACTTAGCGATTACTTCGACTAATTCCTTCATATTATACCCTCCATCGGATGCCTCTTATTGAATCCCTGCAAGCTTAAAAATCTTACCTACAGTATCAGTCGGCTGTGCACCATTTGCTAACCATTTCTTTGCAGCTTCCTCATTTACGTTGAAAGCACTTGGATCCTGTGTAGGATCATAGGTACCGATTTCTTCGATAAATCTACCATCTCTTGGTGATCTGGAATCAGAAACGATAATTCTATAGAAAGGAGCCTTCTTTTGACCCATTCTCTTTAATCTAATTTTTACTGCCATGAATTTCACCTCCTTAAATTTTATTTACTTGATTTATAAATGTTTATGTCCTATAACACTGTACAGAGCAACGTATAGAAAGTATTCTACCTGATTTCTGTACATTGTTCTGTACAATGCTATACAACGAAACAACAACCTTATAACCCAAAGGGCATTTTAAATTTGTTTCCCTTACCGCCTTTGCCCATCATACCGGAGAATTGCTTCATCATTTTCTTTGTCTGATCCAATTGTTTCACTAGACCATTCACCTCACTGATGTCAACACCGGCACCCGCTGCAATACGTTTTTTACGAGAAATATTTAATAAATCAGGATTAGCTCTTTCTGCCTTTGTCATGGATTTAATAATAGCTTCCGGCTTTAATAGAGCATTTTCATCAACCTCAACACCTTTTAACTGCTTACCCATTCCTGGGATCATTCCAAGTATATCAGTAATTCCACCCATCTTTTTGACCTGCTGCATCTGATCCAGCCAATCATTAAAATCAAAATCGGCTTTCTTAATCTTCTTCTCTAGATCCCTTGCCTTTGTCTCATCAAAATCAGCTTGTGCTTTATCAATTAAGGTAAGGATATCTCCCATTCCAAGGATACGGGACGCCATTCGGTCGGGATAAAATTGTTCCAAATCGGATAATTTCTCACCCATACCGATATATAAAATAGGACGTCCGGTAACTGCGCGAATGGAAAGTGCCGCACCACCTCTGGTATCACCATCCAGTTTTGTTAAAATTACACCATCAATGGACAACTTTTCATGAAACATCTCGGATACATTAACGGCATCCTGTCCTGTCATGGCATCCACTACTAAAATGGTCTGATGAACAGTAATATTTGACTTAATCTCCTGAAGCTCTTCCATCATGGCTTCATCAATGTGAAGACGACCAGCGGTATCCAGAATTACTACATTATAATTATTCTTAGCTGCATGCTCCATCGCTGCCTTGGCAATATTAACCGGCTTATGTTTATCACCCATGGAGAACACACTGACTCCTTGCTTATCTCCGTTAATCTGAAGCTGTTCAATCGCAGCCGGACGGTAAATATCACAAGCTACCAGCAATGGCTTTCTTCCCTTAGATTTCAGCTTACCTGCAAGCTTGGCTACCGTTGTAGTTTTACCGGCACCCTGAAGTCCGCACATCATAAAAACTGTAATCTCATTCGTGGGTCTTAAATCCAGCTCAACGGTTGTCTCTCCAAGAAGTTTTGTCATCTCTTCGTTTACAATTTTTATTACCATCTGTCCCGGAGTCAAGCTATTTAATACATCCTGACCTACAGCACGCTCCTGAACGGTATTTACAAAATTCTTAACCACCTTAAAATTAACATCTGCCTCAAGTAACGCCATCTTTACTTCTTTTAGGGCAGCTTTAACATCTGCTTCGGAAAGTCTTCCCTTTCCTCTCAAGCTTTTAAAAATATTCTGAAGTTTATCAGATAAACTTTCAAATGCCATAAAATCATAACTCCTTTAAAATATCATCTGCAAGGATCGTAATACTGCTTATATTCGAGATATCTCCGGTACTTTCGGCATCGGATATAATGGTTTTAATACTGTTAATCGTGTTCTTAATCGTTTGAAACTTTCGGACTAATCCCAACTTCTCTTCGTATTCCTTTAATTCCAAGTTACACCGTTTTACAATGTCATGGACACCTTGTCGGCTAATCCCCTGTTCCTCTGCAATCTCACTCAATGATAAATCATTTAACACATAATCCTCAAAGATTTGTTTCTTGTGATCGCTTAATAATGCACCGTAAAAGTCATATAAAATAGACTGACGAACAATTTCCTCAAGCTTCACTAACTGTGTATCATTGTTCACCATAAAAGTTCACCACCTGTAAAGGAATTTTCTTTACAGGTGGTAGTATAGCTGATTTATGTTTATTTGTCAAGTCAAAATATCTATATTTTTGTGCTGATTAAAATATCTATAATAATATGATAGTCCGATAAAAAAAAGGCACTAAAGTAATCAATTGAGATATACCCACCTCATAATATACAGTTGAAATGATATCTGTTTATAACAAGGAGGAGTATATTTTTGATACTGTCAGTGCCTTATAGTCATGGATATTACTATTCATATGAAATTTGTAATAATTATACCGGATAAGCTTTATTTGTTTTATCTGCAGCTGTTACGTCAATTCTTGTTTGCTGAGCCTGACGGTACTTGAAGAAATCCAGAGCAACTTGAGGAAATAGTGCATAGGATAAAACATCTTCATCCTGTTGTTTCCATTCAAGAATTTCAGCTTCAATCTTGTGGAGCTCCGGTGCAATAAGATCAGCAGGACGACAGGTTATCGGCTGCCTATCTCCATTCACTTTCTTCTGCACTTCAGGATCAAACGGCTTAACTGTCTGTCCATATTCTCCGGCAAGTAATGCCTTAGTTTCCTTCGTAACCATCTTGTAACGCTCTCCACCGATAACATTAAGTACAGCCTGTGTACCAACAATCTGACTGGAAGGAGTAACAAGAGGCGGTTCACCGAAGTCCTTACGAACTCTGGGTACTTCCCTTAATACCTCATAATATTTATCTTCCTGATTTGATTCTTTTAACTGCGAAACAAGGTTGGATAACATACCGCCGGGTACTTGATAAAGAAGCGTTTTGATATCAACACCCATTACCTTCGGATTTAATAATCCGCTATCTAATGCTTTATCTCTAAGCGGTCGGAAATAATCTGCAATTTCTGCAAGAAGGATCTGATCATAACCGGTATCATAAGGTGTTCCCTTAAAGGTCTCAACCATAACCTCAGTTGCCGGCTGGCTGGTTCCCATTGCAAACGGTGACATTGCGGTGTCAATGATATCACAACCTGCCTCAATA
>WSSedL1CaDRAFT_10001068_pt1 | contig 17205 bp, 18 predicted proteins | sample WetSurSL1Cattail_FD_9464 | JGI IMG/M metagenome (IMG submission 9464)
GTCGGGTTGGAAACAATCGCAGCCGCCATCGGTGAGGAAGCCATTACGTTAGAGGATGTTTATGAGCCTTACTTAATGCAGATCGGCTTTTTGAGCCGCACGCCGCGCGGGCGCTGCGTCACACGCGCCGCATACCTGCACTTGGGCTTAACCCCGCCGGGCACGGTAGAAGTCAACCAGCAGAAGCTCTTTTAAAAAAGTAGCTTCTGCTAATGTGATTCACGGTGGGCAAAATCTCGTATAATATAAAATCATAATAAAAAAACAGAATTGGGAGTTGTAACTTTTTATGGGTAGATTATTTGGAACTGATGGCGTCAGAGGGATTGCAAACAGCGAGTTAACCTGTGAAATGGCAATGAATATTGGTCGCGCGGCAGCTATGGTGCTGACGGACGGCAACCACCGCCACCCCAAAATCCTGATCGGAAAAGATACCCGAATTTCGTCGGATATGTTGGAAAACGCAATGACCGCCGGGCTTTGCTCAGTGGGCGCAAACGTGGTTCAGCTCGGTGTGATTCCAACTCCGGCAGTTGCTTTTTTGGTCGGAAAGTACAAGGCTGACGCGGGCGTGATGCTTACCGCCAGCCATAATCCGTGCGAATTCAACGGAATTAAAATTTTCAGCGGCGACGGCTACAAGCTGCCTGATGCGCTGGAAGAACAGATTGAGGCAATTGTACTTGATCACGCCGAAAAGCCATTATGCCCGATTGCAGGGGACGTGGGCAGCGTTTCCTACGCGCAGAATACAGTACGCGATTATATTGAGCATGTGAAAAGTACGGTTGCTTTTTCACTGGATGGCATGAAGGTCGGAATCGACTGTGCCAACGGAGCGGCCTCCCGCACAGCGGAAAAGCTGTTTACGGAGCTCGGCGCGACCTGCTTTATGCTTTCAGATAATCCGAACGGGGTTAATGTCAACGAAAACTGCGGCTCTACCCATATGGAGAACCTAATGTCGTTTGTAAAAGAAAATCAGCTGGATGCTGGTGTTGCCTTCGACGGTGACGCGGATCGCTGCCTCGCGGTGGACGAAAAGGGTCAGCTGGTCGACGGCGATTTTCTTATGGCAATCTGTGCGGCAGATATGAAAAGCCGCGGCAAGCTTGCCAAAGATTTCGTGGTAGGCACTATTATGACCAACATGGGCTTTAACCGTTTCTGTGATGAAAATGAGATTAAGTTCGCGGCCACAAAGGTCGGAGACCGCTATGTGCTGGAGGAAATGCTTCAGGAGGGCTACAACTTCGGCGGCGAGCAGAGCGGCCATCTAATTTTTCACGATTTCGCGACCACCGGCGACGGCGAACTGACGGCGGCACAGCTTCTGTGTGTGGTTCACCGCCGTCAGGCAAAGCTTTCAAGCCTAGCTACACTGATGGCGCGTTATCCGCAGGTCATGGTGAACGTTACGGTCAGCCCGGAGGGCAAGCTCCGCTTCTACACCGACGGTGAAGTGAAGGACGCAATAGAGAAGGCAAAGGCAAAGCTCGGAGGAAAAGGGCGCGTGATTGTGCGCCCTTCCGGCACAGAGCCCCTGCTCCGTGTGATGATCGAGGGCGAGGACCCTGAATATATCAGCGTACTTGCAAACTCCGTCGCCGATGTCGTCAGGGAACGTTTGGCGTAAATGAACAATTAACAATGAATAATGAACAATTGTGGTGACGCTGTGCGCAAAGAGATATCTTCATTATTCACTAAATAGAGGAGTACTAATTTGAGAACAGCAAACTGGAAGGACTATGAATTAATCGATACGTCGGCGGGCGAGCGGCTGGAGCGTTGGGGCAACATCATTTTAATCCGCCCCGACCCGCAGATCATTTGGGACACGCCTAAGACAAACCCTTTGTGGAAGCAGGCGAACGCCCGCTACCAGCGCTCCCAAACAGGCGGAGGAAGCTGGCAGGAACTGAAAAAAGTGCCGCCCATGTGGAAAATCAACTACGGTGAACTCACGTTTCAGCTGAAAACCATGGGTTTTAAGCATACCGGAATTTTTCCGGAACAGGCCATCAACTGGGATTTCTACATGAAGAAAATCAAAGCGGCCAACCGCCCGGTCAAAGTGCTGAATCTGTTCGGCTACACCGGCGCGGCAACGCTGGCTTGCCTGAAGGCGGGTGCCGAGGTCTGCCATGTAGACGCGTCCAAAGGCATGGTCGCGTGGGCAAAAGAGAACGCCGCCGCGTCCGGACTCAGCGCAAGCCCCGCACGCTGGCTGGTGGATGACTGCATCAAATTTGTGCAGCGCGAGCAGCGCCGTGGGAACACCTACGACGGCATCATTATGGACCCGCCTTCCTATGGCCGCGGGCCGAACGGCGAGGTCTGGAAGCTCGAGGAGCAGCTCTATCCGCTGGTGGAGCAGTGTGTGCCGATTCTTTCACAGAAACCGCTCTTTTTCCTGCTGAACTCCTACACCACCGGCCTTTCGCCTGCCGTCATGGAGTATCTTCTTGGCGTGCTGCTGCAAAAGAAATTCGGCGGCAAAATCTCCTCCGATGAAATTGGTCTGCCCGTTACTCAGAGCGGTTTGGTTTTGCCCTGTGGCAGTACCGCCATCTGGGAGGAATAATTCTCATTCCGCAGTATTCCTCACTCGATTCAGGGAGGAAGGCAGAGAGATTCATCCTTAATTAACAATTTGCATACAGATATGCGTTATGATATATTGAATACACAGGTATCAATACAGGGACTCAGTAAGTACGAATGAGTTACATTCCGCGTAGGAGATATACAATATGAAAACGGAACACGTTGTTGTCGTCCCTTATGATAAGCGATGGGCTGTTGAATTTGAAAAAATTAAGCGCGATTTAAGTCGGGCATTAGAGGAAACGGTGATTGGCGTTGAGCACGTTGGAAGTACCTCAGTTGAAGGATTATGGGCGAAACCAATTATTGATATTGATGTAATCATTCCGGATTATAACTGCTTTCCCGACGTTGTTAACAGGCTTGCTGCAATTGGCTATCAACATGAGGGTAATTTGGGGATTGAAGGAAGAGAAGCTTTCCGGTATCAGGATAAGCCCGATTTTATGACACACCACTTGTATGTATGCCCTCAGAATTCTCCGGAATTGAAAAGGCATATTGCGTTTCGGAATTTTTTGGGAACTCATCCCAAAGATGTTGAAACTTATAGCGAGGTAAAACGTCAGGGCGCAAGGCTATTTCCAAATGATATTGACCAGTATTGCTCTTACAAGAGCGCTTGTATTGAAGAAATATATAAAAGAATGGATTATGAGTTTTCGTAAAATTGCAGAACAGAGTTCTCAGGTACAATTAAGTACGGTACAGATTTGTTCAAGAGAGGATTAGCCTAAAATGGATTATATCAAGGCGGACAATGTTACATTTTCATACGATGAGCCGGAGTCAGAAGAACAGCGGGAAGTGCTCAAAGGGGTGTCGCTTACGATTAAGAAGGGCGAGTTTATCGCACTCCTTGGTCATAACGGCTCAGGAAAATCCACCATAGCCAAGCAGTTTAATGCCATGCTGCTGCCCGGCGAGGGCAAAGTGTATGTGGACGGCATGGACACGGTGGATGAAAGCGTTCTATACGAAATACGCCGCCGCGTCGGCCTTGTTCTGCAAAATCCGGACAATCAGCTTGTTGCGAGCATCGTGGAAGAGGATGTTGCGTTCGGCCCTGAAAATCTGGGCGTGCCGTCCGCCGAGATACGCCAGCGGGTTGACGACGCGTTAAAAGCAGTGGAAATGTATGATTTTCGCTTGAATGCGCCCTATAAACTTTCCGGCGGACAAAAGCAGCGCATTGCCATCGCGGGAATCATCGCCATGCAGCCGGACTGCATTGTGCTCGACGAGCCCACCGCAATGCTCGACCCGCGCGGGCGGGAGGAAGTGCTGACCACCATTCATAGGCTCAACAAAGAAAAAGGAATCACGATTGTTTTAATTACGCATTACATGGATGAGGCGGTGGAAGCCGACCGCGTGATTGTAATGGACAGCGGCAATATCTTAACGCAGGGTACGCCCAAAGAGGTATTCTCTCAGGTTGAACTGCTCAAAAAGCATCAGCTTGACGTGCCGCAGGCTACCGAACTGATTTACCGCCTGAAATCCAGTGGACTCGACCTGCCCGACTGCGCGCTGAATATAGAAGAATGTATCGCGGCACTTGAGCCGCATTTAGATAAAGTGTAAAAGCCAGTTTAAATTATTTAAATGGGAATTCAATTTGGATATCGTGTTATTTAGGAGAGACAAATGCCTATTATCGAAACAAAAGATTTAACCTACACTTACGGCGAAGGTACTCCGTTCTGCAAAACCGCCGTGGATCATGTGAATATTTCAATTGAACAGGGAGAACTGATCGGGCTGATCGGCCACACTGGTTCGGGAAAATCAACCTTGATTCAGCAGTTTAACGGCCTTTTGCGTCCTACTTCCGGTACCGTGCTTTTAAACGGAAAAGATATCTGGGAGCAGCCGAAAAAAATTCGTGATGTGCGCTTTCAAGTCGGCATGGTGTTTCAGTATCCCGAGCATCAGCTTTTTGAGGAAACCGTGCTGAAAGATATTGCGTTCGGGCCGGGCAATATGGGCTTGAACCATGATGAAATTATGAAACGCGCACATTCGGCGGCGGAGTTTGTCGGGCTGAGCGAGGAGTTGCTTGAAAAGAGTCCGTTTGAACTTTCCGGCGGGGAAAAGCGCCGCGCAGCCATCGCGGGAGTCATTGCAATGGACCCGGATGTGCTCATCCTGGACGAGCCGACAGCGGGGCTTGACCCCCGGGGCCGCGATGTGCTTTTGAGCCAGATTATCAGCTACCACAAGGTTCGGCACAACACCGTAATTCTGGTATCCCACAGCATGGAGGATATCGCCCGCACTGCCGACCGCGTACTGGTGATGAATTCCAGCAAAGTCGAACTGTTTGATACCACCGAAGAGGTGTTTTCACACGACAGCGAACTCGAACAAATTGGATTGCGCGTGCCGCAGATTACGAAAATTATGTCGATATTGAAAAGTAAAGGGTATCCCGTTCATACCGTGCTTACCCTTGAGCAGGCGCTCAAGCAGCTGATGCCGCTGCTCAGCAAAGGAGGCCGGAAAAATGGTTAGAGATATTACACTGGGGCAGTATTTTCCCGGCAAATCGCTCATACACCGCCTCGACCCGCGCGTGAAAATTGCACTTACCTTTGTTTACATCATTTTCATTTTTATAGCATCTAATTTTCAGAGCCTGTTCCTTATGGTGGCACTGATTTTTGGGATTCTGCTCCTTTCAGGAGTGCCGCTCATGCAATATTTTAAAAGCCTGAAGGCAATTCTTTTTGTTGTGGTTTTCACCTCGGTGCTCAACCTGTTTTACGGCGGGGGTCATGTTGTGTGGAGCTGGGGATTTGTTCAGATTACCGACGGCGGTATTTCCAACGCCATATTTATCACAATACGTATTATCAGCCTGATTCTGTTCAGCTCCGTTCTGACCTTTACCACTTCGCCGACCGAACTGACGGATGCACTGGAGCGACTTATGAAGCCGCTGAAGGTACTGCATGTAAAAGTGCATGAAATCGCCATGATGATGACAATTGCACTGCGCTTTGTGCCGACCCTTTTGGAAGAGACCGATAAAATCATGAGCGCGCAGAAGGCAAGGGGAGCCGACATGGAAAGCGGCGGTCTGATGCAGCGCATCCATGCGCTTATCCCGATTCTGATTCCGCTTTTTGTTTCGTCGTTCCGCCGCGCCTACGACCTTGCGATGGCGATGGAATGCCGCTGCTATCACGGCGGAGAGGGACGCACGAAAATGAGGGTGCTTCACGCGACGCCGAGAGACGCGGTCGCGATTGTCTGCACGGCGGTTGTCTGTGCAGCAGTCGTATTTTGTGTGGTGTACTTTCCAGCGGCAATACGATAAAATCACAGAAGTAATTGCATATAAATTTACTGATATTTATTTTGATATTGGATAAAACGTTATCAATTGCATTATTATTAGCTTTGTCCTCATGCCGGACGGGCACTTCCTTTCGGTCGCGTCCGAAAGGAAGCAAAGGACGCGCAAGGGAGATTTTAAATTCCCGGCGGGAGGGTTCCATAAAATCCCCCTTGCATTCCCCCGGTATCCTCATCGGCCTTTATGGAATACGAAACTCTGCTTATTTTCATTGACGTATGACGTCCAATCCTGTCTCCCTTGATAAAGGGAGATGTTGCCGTAGCGACAGAGAGATTAAACTGGCGCGCCGCGCTGAAAGGAGCGTTATGAGAAATTTACTGCTTACCATTCGTTACGACGGGACAAACTACCATGGCTGGCAGATACAGCAGAATGCCGTTACGGTACAGCAGGTTTTTCAGGAAGCGCTTTACAGGGTGCTTGGCGAAAAGTCGGATATCAAGGGATGCAGCCGCACGGATTCCTTCGTGCACGCGCGGCAGTACTGTATCAGCCTGAAAACGGAGCATTCCATCCCGTGCGAGCGCCTGATGGGGGCGCTGAACCACTTTTTGCCGGAGGATATTGCGGTGCTGAGCTGCAGGGAGGTTTCTCCCGCGTTCCACGCGCGCTATTCCTGCACTGGAAAAGAATATGTTTACCAGATATGGAACAACCCGGTGCGCGACCCCTTTTTGAATCATCGTGCTCTGCATTATTGGTATCGTCTTGACGCGGAGCGGCTCAATGAAGCCGCCGCCTGTTTTTTGGGCAAGCATGACTTTACTTCATTTTGCACGTTGGATGCGCGCGAGCGCGGCGATTTGAGCCGTACCGTAACAAAGGCGGAAGTACGGCGCGAGGGTGATCTGGTTCTCTTCACCGTCGCGGCAGATGGGTTCCTTTACAATATGGTGCGCATTATGGTTGGCACGCTCCTGCGCGTAGCGCAGGAGAAACTGGAGCCGCAGGATATGGCGAAAGTAATTGAGGCGAAAAACCGCAAAGCCGCCGGGCCGACAGCTCCGCCTTACGGGCTGTATTTAAACCGGGTATTTTACGAGGATGTGAAATAAAAATGACGGGTGACGGACAGCGCTTTGACACAACGGAAATAGATATTTCAAAGCACCAGGCTAGGACAGCGCGCCGGCGGAAAAAGCGCCGTAAAAAGAAGGAAAGCCGCGTCCCGAGCTGGGTTTACCGAATTATTGCTATTTTGATTTTATGTGTTGTGGGTATGCTGATATGGCTTAACCGCAGCAACCTAACTCCGTCCAATATTGTGGATTGGGTTCAGACTCAGGTAGTCGGCATGGGGATTGGGGACGGCTACCCCTCTCTCATAACCGGAGACACGGTTTCTCCCGGCAACTTCAAGTCAGCGAACAAGGATCTGATGATGGTCAGAGACACCGAACTGACGGTGCTGAATTCCTCCGCCAAGCAAATCGTAAGCCGCCAGCACAGCTTTTCCAATCCGGTTATGAAGGTAAACGGCACTAGAACACTAATTTATAATTTGGGCGGCAAGGGGTATCAGGTCGAAACCCAGAGCAAGACCCTGATTAAAACAAACGGGCTGCAGGATATTCTTGCGGGCGCGCTCGCCGCCAATGGCTGCTACGCGCTGATCACCGAGGCGGATGGCTACTGCGGCTGCCTTACGGCTTACAGCGGAGATAACCAGCCGCTGTTCCACTATTGGTTTTCCGATTATTACCCGACCGCCGTGGCGCTCAACCAAGATGGAACCAAGGCTGTGGTGACTGCAATTTCCGCAAAGGACGGCGGGTTGACCTCTGCGGTCTATCTCCTTGATTTCAGCAGCAGCAAAACAGTGGATCCGTTTGCCGTATATTCGGAAAATATGATGATTGACGCTGCTTATTGCGACGACGGAACGGTGGTTGCAATCGGCGATAAGCTGACAGCAGTGATCAATGCAAATAAGCGCACAAAAACAAATTTTGATTATCAGGGACTCCAGCTTTGTGCATATTATGTAGATACCGGAAGAACGGCTTTAAGCCTTTCCCCTTACAAAAACTCCTCGAATTCCCGGCTTGTTGTGCTGGATAAAAACGGGCAGGCATCTGTTTCCGTTAACTCTACACAAAACATCAAGTCAGTTTCTCTTTACGGTGACACAGTGGCTGCGCTCGATGGCGGGCAGGTGAACTTCTATTCTGTTACGAATTCGGGTTCTCTGGGCAGCTGCAATGCCGGCAGTGACGCCAAGGCAATTGCTTTGCATGACGAAAGTTCGGTATATATTTTAGGCGTATCAGAGGTACGGTATGGCAACATTAAGTAGGCGACTTGTGCTAAATCCCATTTTGTGTTATATTATCTGATGTATAATTCTTTGGCATAGCAGTGCGGGAGGCCGTTTCACCGCCTTGCCGCTGCATGGCGTGCGGCGCCCGAGAGAAAGAATTGATTTCAAAAAATTATAGTGTGTGCGGCAGGAGGAATAAAGTGGGTACAATACTGGATATTATATTATGCGTGATTGCCCTGTGTTTTATTATCCCCGGTTTTAGAATCGGATTTGTCCGTTCACTGGTGGAACTGGTTGGGTCGATTTTCGCAATCGTCGCGTCGATTGCGCTGGCGAATCGCTTCATCCCGGCGGTCTGCACTTTTTTGTTTAAGACCGCTTCCGTAGATGCGCTTGATTACGCCATTGCCAAGGTAATTACCACTGCGATCATCTACGTCCTCCTTCAGATGCTGGTTCGGTTGGTTTCCCGCGCGCTTGACACCGTTTGCAGGCTGCCAATATTGCATCAGGTGAATTCTTTGCTCGGCGGAGTTTTCGGGCTCCTGAAGGGCGTTCTGGTGGTGTTCCTGCTTTGTGCTGTTCTGCAGCTAACGCTCCCGCTTATTTCGGCGAAGTATCCCAGCGTGACCAAGCAGAAAATCAGCCAGTCCCGTATTTACCAATACGTATATGTCAATAATCCGATTTATAAGTTATTTCAGACGGATAAGTTATTTCAACCAGATAAGTTGTCTCAGACGGAAATTTAGAATGAGGTAAATTGAGAATGAAAAATTGGAATAAGAATATTAATATACCAAATGGGCTTTCCATGCTGCGTATCATTCTGATCGTTCCGTTTGTTATCTATTTTATGCACGATGATATTGTTTCGGCGGCGGTTGTTCTGATCGTTTCCGGGCTTTCCGACATGTTCGACGGAATGATTGCGCGAAAGTTCAATCAGTTTACCGAATTGGGGCAAATGCTTGACCCGTTTTCCGATAAGCTTACGCAGGGAGCCGTTGCGGTTTGCCTTGCGGTGAAACAGCCGATATTGATTCCTCTTTTGGCTATTTTTGTGGTGAAGGAGATCACCATGGTTGCGGCGGCCTGTCTTTTAATCCGGAAGAAAAAAAGGCCGGGTGGTGCCAAATGGTACGGTAAGGTTGCAACTACCTTGTTTTACATTTCGTTTACCATAATCGTAACGCTGAAAGGAATTTGGAACTATGAAGATCCCAGAATTACGATAACGCTCCTTTCCATTACAGCGGTGTTTATGATTTATGCATTTGTTCAGTATGCAAAAATGTTTTTTGGCATCTGGCGTTCAGATGATCCGGCATATGCAATCGATTTGCATGAAGTAATGGATAAAAAACAGAAAAATAAGTAAAGCTTTATATATTAATAATTTTAGGAAGAGAAGAAGTGAGTTTACACGATGATGTGTTCTAGATGCCATAAAAGGCCGGCGGTTGTTTTTGTTTCGCCCACCATTGATTCAAAGGAAAGCCGGGGGCTCTGCTTGGTTTGTGCAAAAGAGCTTGGAATCAAGCCTGTCAACGATTTAATGGAGAAAATGGGTATTACGGAAGAACAAATGGAAGCCATGGAAACGGAGCTAAACGAACTGATGGCTGGCCCGGAAGAGGCGGAGGATGAGGAAAACGGCGGAGACGGCTTTGTGCCGGGCGGCGCCGCGACTTTTCCGTTTCTGCAGAATATTTTTTCAGGCGACAATAACGCTCAGGAACAGGTGTATAACGGGGAAACTGCGAAAAAAGACAAAAAACCGAAACCGAAGACAAAGCGCAAACACCTTGACGCTTATTGCACAAATTTGACGGCAAGAGCAAAAAACGGAGAAATTGACGCAATCATCGGGCGCGAAAAAGAAATTGCCCGCGTAATCCAGATTTTGAGCAGACGTACGAAGAATAACCCTTGCTTAATCGGGGAACCTGGTGTAGGGAAGACCGCTGTGGCGGAAGGTCTTGCGCTCCGGATTGCAAACGGCAGTGTCCCCGCGCGGCTCAAGAAGAAGGAAATCCATCTGCTCGATTTAACCGCGCTGGTTGCCGGAACGCAATTCCGCGGCCAGTTTGAAAGCCGCATCAAGGGGCTTGTAGACGAGGTGAAAGCAGAGGGCAATATTATTCTGTTTATTGACGAGGTGCATAACCTTGTCGGTACGGGAGACGCGGAAGGCTCCATGAACGCCGCCAATATTTTGAAGCCTGCGCTTTCGCGCGGAGAAATTCAGGTAATCGGAGCGACCACATTTGTAGAGTACCGCAAATATATTGAAAAAGATGCCGCACTGGAAAGACGCTTTCAGCCGGTAACAATAGCGGAGCCGTCAATCGATGAGACCATCGATGTATTGATGGGCATTAAATCTTACTATGAAAATTATCACCGTGTAAAAGTACCGGAGCAGATCATTAAGCGTGCCGTAGTGCTTTCGGAGCGCTATATTAATGACCGCTTTCTGCCTGACAAGGCGATTGATTTACTTGATGAGTCATGCGCCTGTGCCGCTCTGCGAAACCTTCCCATGGCGGATTATGATACCGCCAGCTTTGAGCTGGAAACGCTGAAAGGGCAGGAGGAAGAACTGACGGCTGATGGAATTGAGCCGGATTATGAGAGACTCGCACAAATCCGCACTGACATTTCAAGACTGGAAGACAAAACAAGAGAGCTCGCTCCGGCGGCATTGGGCTCCGAAGTGGAAGAAAAGGATATTGCAAAGGTTATAGAGCTGTGGACGGGGATTCCCGCGAGCAGAATTCAGGAAAATGAGCTGAAGAAGCTTGCAGATATTGAGAGCACGTTAAACTCAAAAATTATCGGTCAAAAAGAGGCTGTCGCGGCAGTTTCGTCTGCCATCCGCCGCAGCAGGGTGCANATCAGNCCGCGGCGCAGACCAGCCTCCTTTATTTTTGTCGGCCCGACCGGTGTCGGAAAAACCGAATTGGTTAAAGTGCTTTCTAAAGAACTGTTTGATACTCCGGAAACCTTAATCCGGCTTGACATGTCCGAGTTTATGGAAAAGCATTCAGTATCGCGTATTATCGGCTCGCCTCCGGGCTATGTCGGTTATGACGAGGCCGGGCAGGTGACAGAGAAGGTACGCCGCCGCCCATATTCTGTTTTGCTTTTTGATGAGATTGAAAAGGCACATCCGGATGTCATGAATATCCTGCTTCAAATTCTGGATGAGGGCCGCATCACCGACGCACACGGCCGCACCGTGAATTTTGAGAATACGGTCCTTGTGATGACTTCCAACGCGGGCAGCGAAAAAAAGGAAGGTACTCTGGGCTTTGCCAAGAACGACGCCGATGTTACCAAAGAAAGGGCAATGAAGGCTCTGTCGGACTTCCTGCGCCCGGAATTTCTGAGCAGGGTAGATGAAGTTATCGTATTTCATTCGCTCACTACAGACGATTTTGAGGCCATTTCTCACTTGATGCTAAATGAATACGTCGGAACATTAAAAGAGCGCGGCATCAAACTGGCTTATGATGAGAAATCGACCCGCTGGCTGGCGGAACACGCGGTCGGAGGAAAGAGCGGTGCCAGAGACCTGCGTAATTTAATCCGCCGTCAGGTTGAGGATAAGATTGCGTCTCTGATTGTTGAAAATCATGACGAGGTCATTACGGGCATTTTATTAACCGCTGACGAGAAAGACGGAGTTAAATTAGAGGTTCTTAACTGAACTGCTGCCAGATGAATATCCTCTTGTAGGAGAGCCGGTTAAGGTGTGAAGCAGTATTTTTCGGAACCATCATGTCTATTTTTGAAATTATTTAACAATTGCTGGATATGTTCCAATTAACCATTGACATTTGCCACTGGATTATGCTATAATCATAGCCGTCGCTAAAATGCGAGTGTAGTTCAGTGGTAGAACTCCAGCCTTCCAAGCTGGTCGTGTGGGTTCGATTCCCATCACTCGCTCCATGGCTATCTGCGCCAATAGCTCAGCTGGATAGAGCAACTGCCTTCTAAGCAGTAGGTCAGGGGTTCGAGTCCCTTTTGGCGCGCCATATGGTGGATGTAGCTTAGCTGGTTAAAGCGCCAGATTGTGGTTCTGGAGATCGTGGGTTCGAATCCCATCTTCCACCCCATAAAAAGAATGGCACGGGGTTAAGGCTGATTATTCCGTGCCTTATATTGGGCTGTAGCCAAGGGGTAAGGCAACGGACTTTGACTCCGTCATTCCGTAGGTTCAAATCCTGCCAGCCCAGCCAAAGGCCTGTCCACGGGCATCAAACGTGGACAGGTATTTATTGTTGACAACAGCACCAGATGCTGATATAATAATAAAGTTGCTTATGAATCATTAGCTCAGTCGGTAGAGCACTTGACTTTTAATCAAGGTGTCCGGAGTTCGAATCTCCGATGGTTCACCAATTAAGATAAATATGGGGAAAGAGAATTGCTCTTTCCCCTGTTTATCAAATAATTATATATTTAGTCAATCTAAATACATAATTATTTGATAACATTAGCGATTAAGCCATGATATCAAATAAAAAATGCATACTAGCAAAGGATTGCAGGCAAGCAATCGCATTGGTGTAATTAACCAATTACCCAGTTCATTCGAGAACCTGTCCCCAATACAATGACGTTGGCCGGACAGAAGTATCATTATCCCTTGTTTGGATTGTCGCTTTTTCAATCTGCCGTATCAAAAAGGATTGAACAGCATGCAGTGTATCGCAGGAAGCGCCTGTGCTGGCTTTGCGGTTTCTTATGTGTCCGCCCAAACAAGTAAAGTCTTTGTGTTCTACTATGATTTCAGCAATCGGTGTGAACGATTGTTTTGAAATATTTGTCCATGTGCGCCAACCTCAATTTGGTGATGAGACAATAGTTGAGGTACACAATGCATATCATTGTGGATTTTTCAGTGGAAAAAACAAAGTCTGCACCCTCACCGCGAAATAAGGGTACAGACTCTTGACATGTATCCGAAATACGTGCTAAAATAGCAACGCATAAACGGCATTCATAAGTCATCTGGGTCTGCGTAACCCTTATGGCGCATGGCGGCTAACTGTTTGTAGACGGTTGGTCGCCTATGGATGCTTTTTGCTTATCCACACAATGCATAATAGCATATTAAAAATATATTTGCAAGAAAATTTTTACAGTTATTTTATTGATCGGGAATGTTCCCGGTCTTTTTTTATGGATTAAGAAGGCGAAGTATTTCTTTTTTAAACTCCTGACAGGCCGTGATGCGTTCACGAAGTTGCTGGCCAGAATATAGATTTGCATATTTTCTTTCCAAAGCCCATGTAATACTATCAACTTCATCAGTTGTGATTAGCCTTACTGATTTTACTGATTCCGCCATTATGCTGCCCTTCTTCTGGCTGCACAATTGGTATCACGGATATAGTTAGGTGAATATCGATGGTGGGTACGTAACATATTTGTCTTTAAAGCCATTTCGTCCTGCAAGATGGATGCCCATAAGTAGCGAATACTAACGACAAATATTAGTGTGACAATGAAAAATATAAGCGGATTATCCGGTGCGATTTCTACAAGTGCTAGAATTATGGACGCCAAGGCGGTAATAAGGAGCCGCTTCAAGAAACAGATACATTTGATTTTCAGCATTACTATTGTCTCCTTTGCTTTATCTTATGTACCTATTATATACTAGCGTGAGTATATTAGCAAGCAAAAAATAAACAATCTTACGTGAGTATATTTGTGAATTATGTACTTGCGTGAGATTAAAAAATGATATATACTCACCATGAGGTGATTAGAATGGATGATAAAAAGGGAACGGCAGCAACTAGAGCAAAAAATAAATTTAATTTTGCAAATTATGACCGTCTTTATCCATATGTTAAAAAAGGCAGAAAAGAGATATATGAGGCAGAGGCTAAAAAACGGAATAAAAGCCTGAATGACTTTATAATCTGTGCAATTGAAGAGAAAATTGAGAGAGAAAAATAACAACTTAGTTTTTATAATATTCGACAATGAGACACAGTAAAATGTTATACAATATTTCAAGAGGGGGTAATTTAATGAACTTTGGCATCCTTAGTGAAAAAATGAATTATTACCAAGCAAATAAAAATTTATTACCTGACAGTGTTATCGATAATTACAATATGTCGTTCGACATTGAGTATACACATAACTCAACCGCCATTGAGGGAAATACCCTTACCCTTATGGAAACGAAGCTGGTGCTTGAGGATAAGCTATCAGTTGGCGGGAAAGAGCTGCGTGAGATATATGAAATAGTAAATCACAATAAAGCATTTGCTTATGTTAAAAAATGTGTATCTGAAAGTTACCCTCTAAATGAAGCAATTGTTAAGGATATTCATGCTTTGCTTATGGAAAATATTATGCAGGGTGGCATTTACAGGAGTGTTGATGTATATATTTCTGGTGCCAGGCACACGCCGCCAACACCAAATGATGCCTATCTCCAGATTAAGAATTTCTACATTGACTTGGAGATAAAAGACAATATTAATCCTATTGAATTAGCAGCATGGACACATGCAGAGTTTGTCAAAATACATCCTTTTATTGATGGAAACGGAAGAACTTCCAGGCTTATTATGAACTACCAGCTTATGGCCTACGGATTCTTACCTATTTCTATCCCGAAAGAAAGAAGATTAGAGTATTTTAATACGCTGGAGAGCTATGCAGTTGATGGAAAACTATCACCATTCTCGAATTTAATTGCTGAGCTTGAAGAAGTGCAGCTAAATAGATTTAATTTGGCTATTGAACAGACTCAAGTACATGAGAATGAAATTACGATGGAGCTTGAATAGAGAACTTAGCAATATAAGAATTTTTTTCCGTCCTTTTTATAATTGACACCTTTTGGAATGTGCAATATAATAAATAAACCATAGAAACAACCGATTGTCGGCTAGGTTCTACGGTGTTTAAAGATAGCCGATACTCTTTTGAACGGGAGCGGTTATCTTTTTTTATTTAATCACATGACAGTAAGAATCAGCATTATTGCTATCCCCGAAACGCATGCATTGACTTGAAATGCATTATCCTTTTCTTTGGCTTTTGATCTTTCAGAGCAATTTGTTCATGGAGAAATGATGTTTCAGCATCAGCATATCGATGTATGGTGAAAGCTACATTCTTATGACCCAATATTACTGATAGAGCCTTGTAATCTGCTTTTTTTTCTACCATCCTGGTTGCGAAAGAATGACGATACACGTGATTGGTTACAATATCAATTCCTGTTGCCTTTCTAAGACGGTCATACAGCTTCCTCAAGACTGTTTTAGTTACAGGCCTCTTTATTGTAGAAGTGAAAATGTAATCGCAGTAATGCTTTTGATTTTCAATGATTTTTTTTGCTTCTACCGTAAGAGGAACGATTCTTATACCGTTCTTTGTTTTGCTTTTACGGATATATATTTCATCTTTCTCCGGATTATAATCGATCCATTTCAAATCCATCAATTCGCTGGCGCGAAGGCCTGTTTCGAGCATAAAAAGCGCGAGATGACCTAAGATATCGTTCATTGCAGCTGCAACTATGATTTCTTCTTCCTGACGAGTCAATGACCTAATCTCTTTCTCAGGGGCTTCTGGAATACAAAGATCTAAAGCGGGATTTTTTAAACAAATGTTGTTTCGTATCGCGGCATTGTAAGCATTCTTAAAAATTATTTTCATTTTTTTGAGAGTGGATTTAGAGTATTTGGCAGCCGATTGATTCAGCAATTTTTGTAAGTAAAGCTCATCAATATCTGATAAGCACAGTTGCTCTAATTCGGGACGCTGTTTATTAATCATAATAATGACATATTTGTAGCATTCATATGTATTCTCCTTCTTACATGGTTTCACATACACCTCCAACCATTCATTCAACCATTGCTCAACTGTTTTCGTCATAATATTTTATGACCTCCTATTTTTTATTCTCGATAATGATAATTGGTTTGAAAATAAAAAGCAAAGTATCAATAAATTGCAAGGTCACTCAAGTAACTAGGGAGTCCATTTTTTATAGCACTTTCTTTTTCGCGCAGACTTTCAAGCCGTCATCTAAACCGGCTAAGTACAGTTCATCATTCCAAGGGGTTAATTGATTGCGTAGAAGAAAGCTACTTGGAATATAGGTGCTGCAATTACGGATAATAACAATCTCTTCGTTTGAGGATAATGGACGTTCAGCAAATGGTCTATAAATAAAATAGTCATCATGATTTTCTCTGATTACAGTGGCATTCTTCGTATCAATTCCAAAACTTTCGAGATAGAGCCTTGGAAAGTAAATCCACTTATACCTTGAAATTTTAAGAGGGCAACCTAAAATCCTCATTTTGGCAGCACCTCCTCCAAACACATGAAATCCGTGCCTTTGGGGCAAATAATGATTCCGTTTGTTGTAGCAACCAGGTACACACAATCACCAATTTCCACGTGGTTTTCTGTTGCCCAGTCCATAGGTAGGTTAAACCGGCCAATGCTGATTTCCTTAACTTCGAAGCTGCGTAATTCTTCAGCTGGGTTAATATAGAGCAAGTTTTTATCCCTACGCATACGAACCGTATCATTCTCTTGAATCCCATACAGCTTTCTTAAACCTTTGTCTATCACAATTCGGTTCCGGGCGGAAACAATGGCCGGCAAACCAACGATTTTTTTAAGTTTCACGTTTATATCTCCTGAAAATTTAATTTGGGGCATTTCAAGCAGAGAAAAAAGAGCCAATTTGCTTATATTTCATGATATTATTCACCAACATGTCAAATAGAGTTTAGATCAGTGCCGATCGCCTATCACCCGTCATCCGATTTTGCAAGACATATGTGCCTTCCTGCAAATATTTTATGTTTTTGCAGTAGTATTCTCTTAGCTACCTTAGAGATAAATTCTTCTTTTCTCTGCTTTAACGTAACCTTTATTCTGGACATAGTTCTTTGGG
>WSSedL1CaDRAFT_10001069_pt1 | contig 17192 bp, 21 predicted proteins | sample WetSurSL1Cattail_FD_9464 | JGI IMG/M metagenome (IMG submission 9464)
AGCTGTCCGGCTGGCAGGAGGATGAGGACGGTGACCTTTCTTTACCTGATGATCTGCTGGAAGCGGCAGAGATTACGGAGATATTGTGAAGCTGGGCATCCACCAGGGCATTGTTACCGCAAAGAAGGTCGATCTCATTGAGGTGGGCGATCAGTCCCCGGAGGCGGTGGAAGCCTTTGTCCATGCCGCCATCCGTGAGATGCCGGAGGACACCCAGATCGCCATCGCCGCACGGCTGCTGGAACTCGTAGAACAGAGAAAGGGGCAGCACCATGAGTGAAAAAGAATTGTTTACTCAAGAGGACTGCCTCCGTACCGGCTATGACATGCCCATCAGTGGAAAGGTCATTGTTCTGCATCCCTCCGCACTGCTGGAGGATTGCCGGGAGGCAAAGCACCAGCTCTCCCAAATCCGTCCAAGCGGGGCACTGGATCTGAAAAGCAATGAGCCACAGTATAGCGGCTATTGTTTTCTCCCGGGACGGACGCTACACCGCCGGTGTCTGGCTGTGCAGTGCGCAGGAAGTCAAGGACTACATTGACATGCAGAAGGACTACCAGCACAAGATCATGGTCTGCGACCGGGAGGACTTCTGCATTTACGAGATGGTGGATGGGAAGCTCATCTACCCGACACAGGAGGCCCTGGAAGCGTACCACAGGGAACAGGAGCAAAGCAGCGGCATGGAACTGAAGCTATGAAACCGATTGGGACTTAAAGCCGGAATCAGATTGTTGATTCCGGCTTTGTCATAGTCAAAATCAAAAAAGAAAGGACTGAAAACCCATGAAACAAAAAGTAAAACGCATTGGCATTCTCGTCCTTGTTCTTCTTCTGCTGGTGTGCGGCGGAATCTATACGGCATATCGCATGCATCCGGAAAATTTCATCCAGAAGGATGAGGTTATCACCCGCGGCGAGTTCGCCGCCATTATGGTAATAAGAGGGCTTATAACATCTTAGCCTCATGCCTCATGCTGATAGGGGAGCTTATGGTGGCTCAATCTGCTCCTTTATAAATACCATACAGATATAGATAAGCAGACTACGCAGGATGATAGTATCCTGCTATTTTTTTCTCACAATATTAACAAAATTGCTTGCATAGGAATTATTAAAGGAGAGTGTGTTAGATGCAGAAAAAGCAGTTTCCAATTGAAGTAACCTGTCCATGGTGTGGGACAGGAAAGACATTTGCGGATAAACCGGCTGATATTGAAGTGTCCTGCCGGTGCCATGAATGCGGTAAGATTTATCATATCAATTTTAATAATCTAAGGGTAGTGAAAGCTAAAGCTAATTCTAAAATTAAATAGTAGAGCAAGAATTACCGACTGAGTCAACCAGGGCATATATCGACATGGATAATCTTCTGCGCAAGGACGCCGCTCACGATCCTCCCACAGAATTTACGATATAGAAGCGACCACCCAAGACCGGGGTAACGCTGGAAACAGTGTTGCCTTGGTCTTATTTTTTTGCTCTTTTTTAGGTATCTCCTGTTTCCGGCTTGTCCGGTTGCAAAGAAAAGAGATACCCAATATGAAAATCAAGTACACATCAGTAACAGGAGAAATCCATGAAATTGAGGTTTCAGAGGAGTGAGAGGAGATCATCCTTGACCTCGACAGGAAGGAGTATAACATCAACCGGAAAGAAACCCGCCGTCATTCATCATTGGACAATTATGACTATATTGATGGCCAGGCGGATACCAATCCATGCTTATCCCGCGATGCTTTTGAGTTCAGGAATGGCATCTGTTCCGAAAGCGCGGAGATGGCTGCCGATCTTGAGAGCAAGTACACAAGGCAGTATATCAGGAATGCGGTGGACTGAAACTTTCACGTTCTTTTTTATGGGAAAATACATGGATTTTCCCTTTTGCACAGATGATTTTTTGAATACAGAAAAATTATGTGCAAAAAAGTCTATTACTCTTTGCACATTAATGGTAAAATACAGGACAAGATTTATTATTAATATTATGAAGTTTAATCGATTGAGAGCGTAAAATGATACCCTTTTCATCAAGACGGCTGTCATTTTACAAGAAAGGTGCAAAGGCTCATAAAAGCACTTTCGAAAGGATTGTAGCAGTAGAAAAAGGAAGAACTTTTAATAATATGAAAAAATAGGAATGATACGTGACAGTAAGAAATATAAGGACGATAAGTGGAAGGAGTAAATTGATGGATAATAAGATGGAAAAGCAATCGCAGGAAACATACTTCTATCAGTGCACTTTAGGAGGTGATTATGAAGAAAGAAATCAAAATGGACTACTATGACACTTTTACCTGTATTGCAGATAAGTGTTCGTTTACTTGTTGTCAAGAGTGGAAGATAGCAGTAGATGATGATACTTATATAAAATGGAATCGCTTAAGCTTAACAAATGAAAACAATAATTATTTAGATCAATATGTAAAACAAAAAGATGGCACACGTGTCATTGCATTGAATGAACAGAAGCAATGTCCTTTCTTAAATGAACAGAAACTTTGCAATCTAGTATTGAATTTTGGAGATGAAGTTTTGTCTGAAACTTGTGCGACTTTCCCAAGGCAGATACACGAATATGCAGATAGAAAAGAATATTTTTTGGTATCCTGCTGCCCGGAAGTTGTGGAATTGATGAATCAGCAGGATAAAATTTGTTTTACGAAGAATATGTTTGATATGGATGATGACATTTTGTTGCAGATTCGAACTATGCTGATTACTATTATGCAAAATCAACACTTTTCTATTTCAAAGAGTGTGATGATGATTTTTTATATTCTTCTGGATATTCATCAAAAGGAATCTGTATTAAAAAAAGAGATAGACGAATATAAGGACGAAACTGCTTTAAAAGAATTATCAGATACCATAGATAACATGCAATTTCTAAGTTTAGATACTTTTGAAGAAAATAATGAACTTTTTTTAGACATGGCTGAAAATTATCGAAAGCAAAAGCTATATACCAATTATCTGGAACCAATAGCTGTGATAGCGGAAAATTTATCAAGAGACTATGATAAGCGTAAAATGATCGTACAATTACAGAAATTCGAACAGCAGTTTTCTTCTTATGAAAAGTTATTTCGCAATTTCATTGTTGTAGAAATTTTCTCAAATAGTCTGATGCCAGAATCGGATTTGGAAAGCATAGTTGTTATGATTCAGTGGATTGCTATGGAATATGCGATAATGAGGCACTCAATCTTTCTAAGTTGGTTACATGATGAACAAGAAAAACTATCTTATACGGTGATACGCGATTATATTGTTGTTATATCACGAATGATGGGATATGACCAAGAAGATATCTGTGAATATCTAGAAAAAAGCTTTAAAAACTTAATATGGAAATGGGGATATTTGGCTTTGCTTATTGGGGCGGAATAAGGTGAGGTACAGCTTGATAAGTATACTTCAATTATGCCAGAACAGAACCAATCACAGCATATACAGTAGATGTAAAAGTATAATAAAATAACTACAATTTAAAAGTATCAGACTTATTGGTTTGGAAAATTTTGTATATATATACGAAACAGAGATTTGGGATTGAATCAAAAAAGAATGAAAGCATAGCACAACAAAGGACTCACTAGGTTTTGCTATCATCATTTTTGTCGATTCAAGGCATTGCGAAAGTATTTGCCTCCTACAAAAAAAATAAGGAAGTAAAGAGATGAGTAAAAGGGATGATTCATATTCTGGAATTTCATTTTAGTGGATATGAGCCTTAATAAAACTCAAAATACTGATGTAAATGCACGATTAAGAACATTTGAATCTAAATGAATAAGAAATATTAACAATACAAAGATGCCGCACGTTTATATGTAATGCGGCATCTTTGTATTGACATTTTAATAATAGAAGGATACACTATTTATAGTAATATACCGCAATTCGAAGTGGAAAGAGGTGGTTTTTTATATGGATGCATCAAAAGGGTTGCAATCTAAATTTGACAGGATTATAAACTATGTTGAAAAAATAAAAGTACTAAATAATGAGGTGCTGATTAAACGATCGGAACTGGACGAGTTGAAGATCTACCAGAAGGATATCAATGAACTTATTTATAACGGGTATCTTGAAAAGGTTAGACAAGGGTGGTATCAAGTAGTCGAAGGCGAAAATGTGAAGAATGAAGCTGCTTTGATTGCTGCATTGTATCCCGATGGTGTTATCTGCATGTACTCAGCACTTTTTTATTATCAATATAGCGATCGAACACCTTTAGATTGGGATATCGCTATAGACAGAGATACATCAAAATCAAGGTTTAAGTTGGACTATCCTTATGTAAAACCCTATTATATGGAGAGAAAGCATCTTGAGTACGGTGTCGGTGAAGCTGATTATGAAGGTGCAACGTTGAAAATACTCGACCGGGACAGGCTAATTTGCGAGTGTATCAGAAATGAAAAGAAAATGGATAAAGAGACATATAACAAGGCGATACAAGCCTATATAAATGACTCAAACAAATGCATATCGCATTTGATTGATTATGCAAAGCGGCGCGATATACTAAAAAAAGTGAAAGATAGGATCGGAGTGTGGTTATAATGGTAGACGTGGGAACATCCGTTCTGGCAAAACTGAAGAACAAAGCGAAAGAATCGGGGAAGCCACTCCAAGTTATACTCCAGCTGTTTTGTCAGGAAGAGTTTTTGAGAAAACTATCACTCTCTAAATATACAGACAACTTGGTATTGAAAGGCGGATTATTTATTTATACGCTGACAAACTTTGAGAGTAGAGCAACAATCGACATCGATTTCTTGCTAAGAAATTCTCCAAGTACTGTAGAAAAAGTCAAAGTTATAATAAGTGAGATTATTACGACCAAAACAGGGAATGATTTTATTGAATTGGAGGCAAGAGGATTTGAAATCATTAATCCGCAGCGTAAATACAAAGGCATCAGCTTTCAAATCATAGGCAAGATCAAGAATAGCAGAACGCCTTTCAATGTGGATATCGGAGTTGGGGACATTATTGTTCCAAATTCCGAAAGACGGAGAATACCTGTTCAACTCTCGGGGTTTATGTTCCCTGAAATATGTACGTATTCATTGGAGAGTACAATCGCAGAGAAGTTTGATGCAATTATGCAGAGACTTGAACTGACTAGCCGCATGAAAGACTTTTATGATATTTGGTACTTAGCAAATACCTTTGATTTTGATGGACGCAAGCTCCAAGAAGCTATTTACAAAACTTTGCAGAACCGTGGTACAGTATATGAGGCAAATTCATTCTCAAATATCATAGCATTCGATAAGGAACGGGATATGCAATGGAAGTGGAAAGAGTTTATTCGTCGACTTAAGCTACCAGAACTTGAATTTAGCGATGTCTTGAGAATGATGGATAGTTTTCTATCACCTGTATGGGATGCAATAATTAGCGAAGATGAATGTCTAATATCTTGGGATGCTAAAAATAATTCTTGGAACTGATGGATTGTAGAAGCATGAAAGAAATTCTGATTTTTAAGAATACTCCGCCAAGGAACTACCAGATTCTGGCGACATTATTATTGTCTACTCATTCCACGTTGAAACTGTGATTCTGATGACGCAATATTCTTATTTCACATCTGCCAGTTGTCTATACCATTAATTAATATTTGAAATATCTATTAAGGATATGGATAAATACACCGATAATACAAGAATAAGGAATTGGAATTTAGGTAATTGAGATAAAATTCAATTATTATTATCTTGCATTACCTTTAATTAATATACCAAGGAGGGTATTACTATGTCAAGCAATGGAATTAATTTCAATAGTACTTATAGTCATGCTTAATGGTTCTTCAAATATTTTTGATACGAATGATCCGGAAATGAAAGCAATACAGGATGATTTGAGAAAAAATATTGATTCATCGAAGGTATTATTGGATAATCAAAACCGGAGTGAATTAAAACTGAAGAATTTTGACGGTACCTATGTGAATACTAATAATTTTGATAGTATTCTAAATACAATGAGTTTAACTGATGAACAGAGGACTTCATTAAATAAAGCAATGCAGGCCGCTTCGGATGTATTAAATAATAGTCAGACGAACGGCGATACATATGGTATGCGTATCAGTCAGGCTAATATGGAATTAAAATATATCTCAGCCAATATATTACCGGAAAAGTATCAGGATACCTTTAATTCCTACATAGATAAATATACAATATAGATTTACTATACACTGTTGAACGGATGTGTTATGCTAAAAATATTAGTAAAGAGGGGCAAAGCTGCTTATCAGTAGATTTGCTCCTTTTAGTGCATTATTTTATAGAGAATACTGAGGTGCATATGAAAGCTGCAGGGTATCTAACAAAATTTACTGATGAGGAAATGCGGGCGAATCTTAATAATTATTTAACACTACAACCGGGCTTCGATGCAAATCTTACCTTTTACAGAGAGTGTAAGCCTTCGTATAAAAATGTTTCGAAATATGTTGCTTACTTTTATGAGTTTAACACGAGTGAGTCAAAAAATGTGTCAATACCTATTATTCCAGACGGATGTATGGATATAGTCTTTATTTTATCTAATCAGGAATATCATTCCTATATAGCCGGAACAGCATTGACTTTCAGCGGATTACTCGCAATCAAGAACAGATACGTAATTGGGATTCGCTTAAATCCGGGGGCATTTAAGATGTTTTTTGATATTGAACCTATTCAGATTTTATCACAGCAGATTCCGTTTAGAGCATGTTCCGGTGATATAAATGAACAGCTTTATAGGGCAAAATCCTTTCGGGAGAGGGCAGATATTTTAGAAAGGTATTTAATCGCCCATATGAAGATTAGGGAAAAATATGAAATTATTCAGTATTGTATCCAGCGTATGGTAGCATCAAAGGGACTGGTGAATATCAATACATTATCTGCGGAGGTAAATTATAGTACCAGATTCATCAATAATCTCTTTCGGGACTATATAGGTTTATCTCCAAAATATCTGGATGAAATAATAAAATTGCAAGCTACTGTTTTCCTGATTGCTAATTCAAATACTTCATTATGTGAAATTGCTTTTCAGTCCGGATTCTGTGACCAGTCACACATGAACAGATTAATCAGAAAATTTCTCGGAGAGCCTTCCAGTACACTTCTTAATAAGAAATTCTTTACGGCTGAATATCATTCTCTCAATAATATATATTTTTTTTAAAGTATTCCGTTTTATTCTATTTTTTCAAAATAAATATTGTTAAACTCCTTAATATACATATATGTAGGGAGCAAAGATGCCGAAAGGCGTTTTTGCTCTTTTTTAGTGTAAAACAACTTGAGAAAGAAGGAGCAGTATGTTTATTAAGGAAAAAAGTAAGGCTTTATCAGTAAGGTTTGATGAATTATATCCCGGAGGACATTCTAAATTCAGAGAGCCCTTTGATGTTACAACTCACAAGGTATTCATAAAGAAAGCATATGGATCACGTGTGTGGGATGTGGATGACAATGAATATGTTCAGTTTAATGACGCTTTTGGGCCTAGTATTCTTGGTCATGCAAATCCGGAGCTTGTAAAGGCTCTGACAGATTTAATCGAAAACTCTGCAACGATTGTTGGTTCAAACTGCTTATTTGGTGAGGATGACATTAAGTTTGCAGAAGCAATTATTCGTGATGTTCCCTGCGCGGAGGCAGTAAAAGTGCAGGTGACAGGCTCTGAGGCGGTGCAGATGGCTATCAGAATGGCAAGGGCATATACGGGTAAAAGCATCGTAATAAGATTTTCGGATCATTACCATGGCTGGTTTGATAATGTTTTTGGCGGACTTTTGAATACCGACAGAGAGACAATACCATATCAACAGGAAGGGGATGATTTAATAGATGATCATTGGACCTCGGGACGCTTCCCCGGATGTGTGAATGAGACCTATGTATTACCCTGGAATGATTTTGAAAGATTAGAAGAAACCTTTGAAAAATATCATCAGGAAATAGCAATGATCCATTTTGAAGCTATGGTCTGCAATACGCTGGGTCTGTTTCCGAAGCCCGGATTTATAGAAAAAATCAGAGAGTTATGTGATAAGTATAATGTTGTAATGAGCATTGATGAGGTAATTACAGGCTATCGGCTGGGTCTTGGGGGCGCTCAGAAGTTTTTTGGCGTTACTCCTGATCTTGCGACCTTTGCAAAAGCAATAGGCGGAGGGATACCGGTGTCCTGTGTGGTTGGAAAAAGGAGATTTTTTGAAGCATTTGACAGCGGACTTAAGGGACCTGGTACCTTTAATGGATATGCGCTTGGGATGAGAGCAGCGGCAACCACTTTGTCAATTCTTGAGAAAAACAATGGAGAAGGCTATGAGAGGAGACAGAAAATTCAGGATTATATTACAGAAGGGCTTCTTAAAACGGCGGAGCAATATCAGATACCGCTTAGAATAACAGAAGCACCCGGTGTGTTCTTTACAATATTCGGTATGGCAGGAGGTAAAAAGCCGGTATATACAGTTGGGGAGGCAGTTGAGGGAGGCTGGAATCCTAAAATGTTTACGGAATTTAGAAAATATATGCAGAGCGAAGGAATCATTATGCTTCCGGGTGAAAGATGGTATATCGATATTGCACATACGATGGAAGATGCTGATTGGGTATTAAATGCGGCAAAAATCAGTATGAAAAAGCTGGCAGCCGATATAAGCAGCGGAAAATTTTAGTTAAGCTGTTTTCCAATAAACTTGTAAAGGAGATAATAGAGTGAATGAAGCAAATAAGAATATGGTTCATGAAAAAAGCAAATTAAAAGCCAATTGTTTATCATTTGTTGAGGTTTTAGCACAATCTATTTCCAATATCGCACCCAGTGCTGTTCCTGTACTGGTAATACCGGCGGTATTCGCATTAACCGGTAACGGAACCTGGCTGACCCTTGTTTTTGCAATTGTAGTCGTAGCACTTGTTGGTCATCATATCAATCAGTTTGCCAGCAGATCGTCATCCCCTGGAGCTTTATATACGTTTGTATCGGAAGGACTTGGTTCATTTCCGGGATATATCGCCGGATGTGCGCTCATTTTTGCCTATATGCTTGATATAAGTGCAGTAACTGCGGGCTTTGCCAATTATTTTAATATTACGGCAGGGTATCTGGGCTTACATATTTCACCCAAAATACTATTTCTGGTCTGTATCATATCTGCATGTATTATGGCATATAAGGATGTACAGATTTCCGCAAAGACAATGCTGATCTTTGAGGCGATTTCACTTAGTACGGTATTGATACTGCTTATTATTGTTTTTATCAACAGCAATCATAAATTTGATATGCAGCAGCTTTCCCTGCAGGGAACATCAATATCAAGCATGAGAATGGGACTGGTTCTTTCGTTTTTAGCCTTTGTTGGCTTTGAGGCGGCCACAACACTTGGCCATGAAGCTAAGAACCCTTTGAAAACAATACCCAGAGCAGTAATCGGAAGTGTCCTGTTTGTTGGTATCTTCTTTGTTATTTCAGCATATTGCGAGATTCTGGGCTTTTCAGGAAGTGAAACAGCGCTTAATGAATCGGCTTCACCTTTGTCAGAGCTTGCGGATATGAATGGCGTCGGATTTTTGGGTATTATCATCTCGATAGGTGCTACCCTGAGCTGTTGGTCCTGCGTAATAGCATGCTTAATATCCGGTGCCAGAATAATTCTAACGATGGGCAGCAAGAATTATCTTCCGAAGGCAATTGCCAGAATTCATAAAGATAATAAAACTCCATATGTCGCAATCTTTGTACTTACCGCAATCGCATGCATCATAACTTTGGCATTATCGATTTTTGGTCTGGATGCAATTACCATTTTCTCGATTGCCGGGACAATCGCAACCTTCGGCTTCCTGGTGAATTATGCCATGATAGTGATTTCGGCACCTGTTTATCTATATAAAAGAAAAGAATTAAAGCCGATTCATATTGTTGTTTCAATTATCACATTTTTGCTCGTGCTGATACCCATTATCGGAAGTGTATATCCACTTCCGGCATATCCGTTTAGCCTGCTGCCTTTTATTTTCATGGCATGGATATTAATTGCTGTCCTTTGGTTTATGATTAATAAAAAGAAGTCTGCAGCCCAAAGCCGGGGGTTTGCGGCAGAATAGAAAGCAGCGGGACTAATGTCTGTTGATATGTTATACGGTAGATTTTTTATTGACAGAGGAAACATCAGGGTTTAATATTAACTCATAGTTAATTAACCGTGGGTTAATATTCGTTCACCATATCCGATTAAAATAAGCTCGGCATCTCCGGCATTATAAAAATTGTGCTGCACTCCTGAATAGATGTACACACTGTCACCCTTGTCCAGAGTAAGTGTATCCTCTCCAATGCAGGCGGTAGCTGTTCCTTGAATGATGAAAACGCTAAAATCAAAATCAAGTGCAATTGATTTCTCGCAGGACCATTTTCCGGGAATCAGAGTAGTATGCATTCCAACGATACGGGTATTATCGCTACCGTCGGCAGAGTGAGGGGTGATAAACTCATATGCTGTTAATATCTCCGGCAGGACAAACTTTTTTCTGCTGTTCTGCCGAATAATATTGTATTTATGATCAGCGGTCTTTCTTATACCTGAGCCGGAGGTTTCTTCCTCCGTGAAAAGATCAAAGATTGGAACCTCAAGACAATTACTGATACGCCTAAGCATATCCAGTGAGGGCTGCTTAAGACCTCGTTCTATCTGGGACAGATGACTGGAAGTACAACCTGTCATACTACTAAGGTCTGATAGCGTATAACCCTTAGCTTTCCTGATTTGTTTCAGCTTCATAGTATTCATGTTCTTTCCTCCAAATGAGATTCAAAAAGCTATTAATTATACTAGCTTTGAAAACGAATAAAGTCAATAGGCCCTTCAATTAATCTGGTTTATGACACTCAGCCCAAAACAATATTTATCAAAATTATTATGAAAGAGGAGATGTTATTATGTCAAGCTATGCATTAACCAATTGCCGTCTCATCGATGGAATTAACCCTGGTTTTCGAGAAAACATGACCATATTGATAAACGGCGGTAAAATCAAGCAAATCGGAAGGAGCTCAGAGGTAGAAGTACCGGCAGCCTGTACCATTCAAGATATGGGAGGTAACTATGTTATGCCGGGACTAATCAATGCTCATGCGCATTTATTCGGCAGCGGAAAGCCGATGAAAGCTATGAGCGGAGGCAAGGCGCAGAAGAAGCTGGTTAATATGTTAAGTACAAAAGTAGGGCGAAGAATTCTTGACAGCATGGTAAAAAGCAGTGCCCTGTCAGCACTTAATTCGGGTGTAACAACGATAAGAGCGGTGGGTGACTTACTATATTCCGATGTTAAGCTTAGAGACCTGATTGATTCCGACAAGCTGGAGGGACCAAGACTTTTAGTATCCGGACCCGCTATTTCCGTTACCGGCGGACATGGTGCCGGAAGCTTTGCTAATATCTCCGATTCTCCCTGGGAGGCCAGAAGGCTGGTACGTCAGAATGTCCGTGAACAGGTTGACTTTATTAAAATATGTGTTACCGGCGGAGTAACCGACAGCCGAAAGGTTGGTGAAGCCGGCCGGCTGGAAATGACACTGGAGGAAGTATCCGCGGTATGTGAAGAAGCACATAAAATAGGTTTTCTGGTGGCAGCCCACGCAGAAAGCACCGAAGGAGTACGGACTGCTTTGCTGGGGGGAGCAGATACCATTGAACACGGCGGAGTACTTGACCGAGAGATTATGGATCTTTTCTTAAATAATCCCAGGTCGCTTCGCGGATATTCCTGTCTGATACCCACCCTTTATCCGGCAATTACCATATATAAGCTTAAGCCCGAGAAGACTCTGATGAACGCTGTCAGCATTGAAAATGCTCGGCTTGTGCTGGAAGGGATGGTTAAGGGTCTGGTTCAGGCCACGGAGGCAGGGATTCTGACCGGACTTGGTACTGACTCCTCCTGTCCCTTTGTTACCCAATACAATACATGGCGGGAGCTGGATTATATCGTTAAATATGCAGGGATATCCCCGGAAGCAGCGATTCATAATGCCACGCGGGTCAATGCTAGGATTCTTGGAATTGACCATTTGACCGGTACACTGGAACCAGGGAAAGCCTCTGACCTGATCGTACTAAAGCATAATCCGTTAGCTGATTTAAGAGCACTTTCTGATGTCGTTATGGTAATGCGGGGAGAGCTGTTGCTTGATAAACCTAACATTAAAAAAATAGCTCAGGTGGAGGAAGCACTTGATTCCATCTAAAATAAAGGGAGGACAATTCCTCCGGACTAGGTGTCAAAATATTATAACTATCTAAGGAGGAATATTATGTCTGCCGCATTATTAAAATTTATTTGCCGGATTAACTGGCTGTTGCATATGAATAAGTTCAAATACTCCCGGAAATCCGAGGGAAATGCAGAGTTTATGAGCTTTGGCGAAAAGCTGTGGTGGGGCTATAAATACTTCTTTCATCCCGTGGAAAAGGCTGAAAAAGGAAAGCATATTGAAGAATATTTTAAAAAGCAGGATTTTAACTTCACTTTACCGCAGGGCTTTGAAGAAACCTCACAAATCAGCCTTACAGCGGGAGGAGATATCCTAGCTTCTCATCATATACGAACGGATAACACTTTAAAATTATGGGAGGAAGCTGAGGATTTCCTGTTTGCTTCCGATATTTGCTGTGCTAATCTTGAAACACCGGTGGTTCCGTCGGTATCCGCAAGCTTTGTTCCTAAGAATATACTCAAAGCTCCTGCCCTTAACAATACTCCCGAGGTCTTTGATCTGTTTTACCAAGAAGGCAAGAGGATGAATTTCTTTTCCACTGCCAATAATCACTGCTTCGATATGGGTGAGGCAGGATTATTGGAAACACTGGATTTTCTGGATAAGAAGGGCTGTCCCCATGTAGGAACAGCAAGCTCCGAGCAGCAAAGAGATGCATTCCCGGTTATCACGAAAAACGGAATCAGGATTGCCTTCCTCTCCTATACCTTTTCCACCAACGGAAAACCAATACCTGTGGGTAAGGACTACCTTGCTAACTATATAAGGCTTAACCGCCCGGATTGTGATATTTCATTGATAAAAAAGCATGTTCAGATGGCAAAAACAGAGCGGCAGGCGGATGTCGTTATTGCCTGCATTCACTGGAGCCTGGAATTTGAGGCATACCCAATCCAAAACGTAATCAATATGGGTCATGAGCTGATGTCGTTAGGGATAGATATTATCGTAGGGAATCACGCGCATGGGATTCAACCGATGGAAAAGTATACCTTTCTTGATCCGTATTCGGGAATTGAGAAGCAGGGAATCATTATTTATGCCCTGGGAGATATGATCTCCTGTCATGAGCATATCCCGAATTCGCGTCTGAATAATCTGGCCCGTTTGAAGATATCGAAGGGAAGAATAGATCAGAAGCAAGTAACAATAATATCGGATATCAAAATCAGACCCATGTATATCTATTCCAAAATGGAAGAAGATAAATGTATTGATTTCAGACTTTTGAATTTTGCCGGATTACTGAAGGAGATCAGACAAAATACAAATCGCATGAATTTTGATGAAGCGGGCATTCAGGAGCTGAAGCGGCTGGAGGAGTTAATGCACAAGCTGCTGCATATAGAAATTATTGAATAATAAAGGAGATTATTATACTTATGAGCCATCCGTATGATTTGAAAATAATTGATCGTATCATTCAGGAAGAAATGCAGGAAATGAAAATCCCCGGTCTGGCTATTGCCATTGTATCGGATACAGATACTATTTATCTGAAGGGCTTTGGGAAGACAAATGAGTCGGGAGGCAGAGTAACAGAAAAGACCGCATTCTTTATCGGTTCCTCCAGTAAATCCTTTACTGCCATGGCAATTATGCAGCTGGAAGAAGCCGGAGCTTTGGATATTAATGCTCCGGTTATAAAGTATCTGCCAGAGTTTAAGCAGATAAAGAACGCAGAGGAGGTGACGCTCCGTCAGCTCCTCAATCACACCAGCGGTTTTTCAACTTATGAGGGAATGAAAGTATTTAACCGGAAGGCCGGTGAAAGTCTGTCACAGTTTGTGGAAAATTTACATAAATTCAAGTTAAGCAGAAAGCCCGGTGCATCCTATGAGTATTCCAATCTTAATTATGTGATACTGGGGGCAATTATTGAAGCCGTATCCGGCATGACCTATGAAAATTATATTGATAATAAGATATTTAAACCATTAAATATGAACCGTTCCTTTGCTGATTACCGGAAGGCATTAAATTATGGACTGGAAAAGGGATATCAGCCGGTCTTAGGTCTGATTCATCAGACAGAATATGATTTTCATCCGGAAATCATACCGGCCGGATATATCGCAAGCTGTGCAGAGGATATGGCACAATACCTGATTGCGAACCTGAACGGGGGCAGCTGTAGGAATTCAAGAATCTTATCGAAGGAAATGGTTCGTATGCTTCATACGAAATCATCAGAGACAAGCGATCACTACGGACTTGGCTGGTTCGATTATGGCGAACTCGTACATCATGGCGGAAGTGCTGAGAATTATCATGCGAATATGATGTTGATTCCTTCCGGAGGGCTTGGTATTGCAATTATGTATAATATCAATGACAATATATCCGGTGCTTTTACAAAGGGCAGCTTTGGAAGTGGTGAAACTGTCTCATATGACCGGATTCAATCCAGAATAATAAATGCTCTGACAGGAAAAGATATGATATCTCCTGTTATAGCCAGAGGGAAGGGATTTCATAAGAAGGTAAACATCATACTTGGCGGTATATTTACCATGATAACTTTATATGGCTGCGTTGTCCTAAGCAGTTTTGCTGTTCCTCTTCCTTTGCTTCTGATTATGGATGCCATACTTCCTATATTCTTGTTAATAGCCATTCCCCGACTGTTCAAGGCAAGCTGGAAGGCCTTGTTTCGCTTTGCAGCAGGTTTTGCCCATGCGATGTATACACTCCAGCTATATCTGATCTTAATAGGAGTAATAAAATTAATTCTGGTGCTGCTTTAGTGGCTGTCACATATTGAATTTAAGAGGATGTAAACAAATATGAGAATGAAAAAATCAAAAATAGCTGTGATTGGCTGTGGTCTGGTGGGTTCCTCCACAGCCTTCAGCCTGGTTACACAGGGAGTATGTGATGAAATTCTGATGATTGATATCAATGCTGATCCATCAGCTCCGAAAAGAGAAAATGATCTATTCTCATGAAACAGCCTTATTTATGAATGACCTGACTGACAGTGACCCAGTGGCTTATAGCGTGACAGTACCAACCGGTTACAATACAAGCAAATTAAATAAGGATGGACTGATTGTGCATACCATTAAAAAAGAATTATTTGATCTTGGCATCTGTACCAAACAGACCACCTTTGGAAATGACATCAGGACATACAGTATGGAGCGGAGCATTTGCGACATCTTGCGGGACAGAAATAATCAGGACGCAGCAGTGGTATCAGATGCTCTCAAAAGATACGCACGCAGACCGGATAAGGATTTAAATATGATTATGAGATATGCAAATCTTTTCAGAGTAGAAAAAATTTTAAGATATTACTTGGAGGTGTTACTATGAACACATCAACTCAGCTGAAAGTTTTGATAAGAAATTAAGCAAAAGATAAAAGTGTACAAGCTGAAATTATTTTAAGAAACTTCATGCTTGAGCGGTTACCGGAGAGAATATCGCTGTCCACTTTTCGAGAAAAATTCATATTAAAGGGCGGGATGTTGTTGGCTGCGATGCTTGGTATTGATACCCTATCCACAATGGATATCGACGCGACGATTAGAGGGATTGCTTTTTCCGAGGAATCGTTGGAGGAAGCACTGAAAACAATATTAGCGTATCCTGTAGATGACGGGGAAGTGGGGATTTCAACGTAAGTTTGAAAAGGGCGACATCTTCACGAAGTATAAGAATTTCATGGGATATGATTGCGTTGACGATGAGATTGTAATTGTTCCAGAACAAGCAAAAGTAGTCAGAAAAATATTTGACTTATATTTGCAGGGTCTGTCACTGGGACAAATAAAGTCTTATCTGGAATCCCAGGGGATTATAACAGTAACGGGTAAGGATGACTGGAATGCGAAAATAATTCGGGATATGCTCAAGAACGAGAAATACAAGGGAGAGACAATGCTGCAAAAAACTTTTACCGAGGATTTTATGACCGGTAAGAAAAGCAAAAATATAGGTAAGTATCTTCTGGGAAATCTGCTTGTGTGCGGCGATTGTGGAGCGCCTTATCGAAGAAGGACGGAGCGGGGTAGGGTTGTCTGGTGCTGTGCCACAAGGATAGAAAAAGGGAAAGAGGCGTGTCCGCACTCCCACTACTTTGGATGAAGGATGGGTGCAGGATGTACTGGGAGTGGCCATTTGCCAGAACGTAGATTATGATGAAGGCATAATCAGAAATGAGGTTGATAAAGTTCAAATCTTTGATACGTATATTCTGATTTTTCGCATGGATGGGTCGCAGGAGAAAAGGTCATTCCAGAATGACTGAATCTATGATATACTAATAATTGTCAATAAGAATGGAGGTTAAAGCCTCCGGCAAAGATTGATTGGGGCAAAACTCAACTAAGAAAAAGCAAGCTGAAAGGCTTGTTTTTCGCTATACGCTGTTTTTTTTGTTGGTATAATTCGCAATAATTACGAACAGAAAAGGCAGTAGTGGTTTATAAAATTTTTAAAGAAGATGATGTCGTAATCCACGATTTGCGTTTAAGCGGTTATTATTTTGAATTTGAATCAAACCTTGTGATTTAATAGCATAAAGATATGATAAAATGGTGTTAAATGCTTTTATAATAAACTACGAGTTTCTGAGTATTCGTGTGATTTTGGAGGAGGTATGGTAACAGATATATTATGCCAAATACATTACTGTAATAGGCAAAATTTAAAGGACCCTGTAATAGTTCCGTACGGAGTTACAAGGATTTTGCAACATCACGAAATGATCTTTGTTTTCGAGGGGAGCGGCCATATCGTGATTGGAGAAAACAGATATCCGATGAAAAAGGGCATGCTGTTCTATATTCCTCCGGGTATTCAGCAAACAATCGAGCCACGCCCTCAAAATCCCGAACATTATATGACGGTGCATTTCAGCGGCTCG
>WSSedL1CaDRAFT_10001070_pt1 | contig 17189 bp, 14 predicted proteins | sample WetSurSL1Cattail_FD_9464 | JGI IMG/M metagenome (IMG submission 9464)
GTTTTGGAATTCAATACAAGCAGGAAACGAGCCGCGAGATATTGTTATCGAACTCGGCATCGATCCGGATATTCTTGGAGATGCAAATAAGAATGAGAAAAGAGGTGCGGTATGAAAATATTGTTAATTGAGGATGATATAGAAATCAGCGAAATGCTGAAAAATTTTCTGGTAAGTGAATCATTTGAAGTTGTCAATGCGCTTGACGGCGAGGATGGCCTTCAAAAATTTGCGCAGGAGGTTTTTGATTTGGTTTTACTTGACATTATGATACCCAAATTAAATGGTATTGAAGTTATGCAGAATATTCGATCAAAAAGCACTGTGCCAATTATCATTATTTCAGCGAGGGACACCGATTTGGACAAATCGCTGGGCTTAGGTTTGGGAGCGGACGATTATATCACCAAGCCTTTTTCCATCACAGAGGTGCTGGCAAGAATTAAAGCAAATATTAGGCGTTCAACGCAATATTCACAGAATAATCCAATCGAAGAACCGCATCTTTTAACGACACATGATATTGTAATGAACCTAGATGACTTTACCGTAACCCAAAGAGACAAAAAAATAGAACTGACAGTTAAAGAATTTGATATTCTCAAACTTTTAATTCAAAATCCCAAAAAGGTTTATACAAAAGCTCAGCTTTATTCTCAGATATGGAACGATGCCTATATCGGTGATGAAAATGCTGTGAATGTCCATATCAGCAGATTGAGGGCAAAGATCGAGGATGATTCGAGAAATCCAAAGTATATAGAAACGGTATGGGGAATCGGGTATAAATTAGGTGATGGTAATGATTGAATCAATATATGGATTCTTATTGGCTTTCTGCTTTGGCGGGCTGTTAGTCGCGCTTTGTGCTGCTTTTTATGCCAGGAAGGCGATCATAAGAGATTTACGGAAGGTAAGCGGCGACCTCTCACGTATACTGGATGAAAACACAGATGAAAAAATTATGGTATTTACCGATGAAAAATCCATTATGGAACTGATTGCGCAAACAAACCGGATGCTTGAAGATCGGCAAAAGCTAAAAACCAACTACAAAAAATCAGAATTCGCTTCAAAGCGAATGTTATCAAATATATCTCACGATATAAAAACGCCTTTGACTGTCATCCTGGGTTATCTTGAAATGATGCTGATGCGTCCAAGCAATGAAACGGAATTGCTGAAAAAGGTAGAGAATAAAGCCAATCAGGTAATGGAATTAATCAATAATTTTTTCAACCTGGCAAAATTGGAAGCCGGAGATACCGATATCCCTATAACCCAAATAAATATCAATGAAATATGCAAGAAAAATATCTTGGACTTTTACGATATTTTGACAAGCACAGAGTTTTTAGTAGAGCTTAACATACCTGAAATCAATATCTATGTGTATGGGAACGAGGATGCGCTTAACCGCATTTTTTTTAACCTCATATCAAATGCGGTTCGCTACGGTTCCGATGGCAAATATTTAGGTATGACTCTGCGTTTTGATAATAATTATTCTTATGTCGACATCATTGACAAAGGGAAAGGAATTGCAGAAAAATCCGCGGCTCTTGTTTTTGATCGGCTGTATACGTTAGAAGATTCGAGGAATAAGGAAATACAAGGGAATGGTTTGGGCCTTACAATTGCAAAGCGCCTTGTTGAAAAGCTCGGTGGTGGAATTACGCTGAAGAGTCAGCCGTTCGTTGAAACGGTTTTTACGGTCAAACTAAAAAAGATGAACTATTAAGTTGATTTGACGCGGATACTCCAGTGAAAGAAATTCGTAAGATTTATTCAAGAGTTTCGAAAAAGCAATAAGCTAAAATAGACTCAATCTCAAAATAGAAAGAGGGCGGTTTTATGTCTTATGTTATCCGAACGCATGGACTTACAAAAGCATTTGATAACAAAGAAGTCGTATCTAATTTAGATATGAATGTCAAACAAAATGAAATCTACGGTTTTCTCGGTCCGAACGGTGCCGGTAAAACAACAGCCATGAAGATGATTATCAATTTGCTCAAACCCACAAGCGGGGAAATTGAACTCTTTGGTGAACGGCTTACTCATTCTTCTTATAATGTATTGAAGCGGATGGGAAGTATCATAGAATATCCGGCATTTTATGATCATCTAAGCGGCAAGGAAAATCTTGAACTGCATTGTGAATATATGGGGTATTACAGCCCCAATAGCGTGCAAAACACGCTTGAAATGCTGGGCTTAGCTGATACGGGTAATAAACCTGTGCGAAATTATTCATTGGGCATGAAGCAGCGCCTTGGACTTGCCAGGGCGGTGCTGACGAAGCCGGAGCTGCTTATACTGGATGAACCAATGAACGGACTTGACCCAGCCGGTATAAAGCACATCAGGGATTTGCTAAAAATGCTTTGCCAGAATAGCGGTATAACGATATTGATTTCAAGCCATATTTTATCCGAAATAGAAAATATCGCGGATACGATCGGCATCATTCATCATGGAAAAATGCTGCAGGAACTCACCATGCAGGAAGTTCGCAATTTGAATCTTTCGTATGTGGAATTGGTAGCCGGGAATTTAAAACAAGCTGCATATCTACTCTCGGAGCACTTGCAAATAACTAATTTTAAAATTATTGATGACAAGGTTATAAGAATTTACGATGTTGCAATGCCAACACAGGAGCTATCGAAAAAGCTGGTGCAGAACGATGTGGCTATTGAATCTATGAGTAAAAAAAGTGAATCTTTAGAAGATTATTTTCTGAAATTGACTACGGAGGGCAGGTAAATGTTAAAATTAATCAGGCTGGAAATGGGAAAGAACAATGCAGCTAAATACGCTTTGTATGAAGTGATTGCCATTGTAGCTCTAACCGTGCTCTGTATGACAGTTATGTTTCTTTTGGGATTTGGTGATCCGAAAATGGCAAAAGGAACTGTAGGCGCTTCTTTTTTTGTCGAAATGATGACTAGTATCGTATTTTTAATATTTGCAGCAGTTATGCATTCTGAATTTACCATCAATGCGTACAAGAATAAAACAATGGATTTGATGTTTTCATATCCTATTAAAAGAGGAAAAATAGTAGCGTCAAAAATTATAGCAGTCCTGGTTTTTAATTTGATCTCGATTATCATAGCACAGGTAATTATTTTTGGCTGTATTTATATTGCTTCCCGATACCTGAGACCATTAATACCCATAGATTTTGATATCCTAGATATCACTTTTTATGGCAGTGTAGTCATACAATCGGTTATGACCATTTGTATCAGCTTGATCGCGTTATTTGTCGGTATGATAAAAAAATCGTCAGTTGCAACAATTGTGTCATCGTTTTTCTTAGTTGCACTGCTTAAAGGCAACTTGGGCGAATTGACTTTGGCAGGCAGTATAGTACTTCCTGTTGTTTTAACAGTCATTTCAATTGTCTTCGCGTTTCTGATGATAAGCGGTGTCGAAAGAAAAGATGTCTTATGATCCTTATCGTTGCCTTATGACTTCGTAAATCACCTATACTTATAAACGTGCGGTTTTAATTGTGGTTGGCTGCGTCTTGATTTCAAGGAAAAAGAATTCATCAGGTCAATCCAAAGCGACCGGCGGGACAATTTGTTTGTTTTTGAACTCACAGGAATCATTGCGCGTATACCGGGAGCAACAACTAAGGCAGACTTAATCGCCTCAGCTAACGGCAAATGGGATAAACTTTGAATTCCCATGGTTCCATCCAATTGTGAAAACAATGTTCAACTTATCTTTTACAGAAAATCCAATAAGTTACCTCATCTTTAGCGTTAAAACAGGTAAAAATATGAATACTGCGTTGTGAGGAGAATAAACACTAAAAAGGTTTAGGAATAAATATGGAGATAAATAGCTTAAAAATTGGAAATCTCAATATAAAGCTTCCAATTGTCCAGGGAGGGATGGGCGTGGGTATTTCACTTTCCTCCCTGGCATCGGCGGTTGCAAGGGAAGGTGGTATTGGTGTCATTTCCACTGCAGCAATTGGAATGAACGAGCATGATTTTATAACAAATTATTTGGAAGCGAACATCAGGGCGCTAAAACAAGAAATCCGAAAAGCGAAGAAATTAACAAAAGGCATTCTCGGAGTCAATATTATGGTGGCCTTATCAAATTTTGAGGACATGGTCAGGACTTCCATCGAAGAAGGTATAGATATTATTTTCTCAGGAGCCGGACTTCCCCTTGAACTTCCGCGCTTTTTGGAGGGAGCGGCGGAGACAAAGCTGGTTCCAATTGTATCTTCAGGAAGAGCAGCTGGAATCATTATAAAAAGGTGGCTTTCCAAATACAACTACCTTCCTGATGCCATTGTAGTTGAAGGTCCGCTGGCAGGAGGACACCTGGGCTTCAAGCAGGACCAGTTGAGTAATCCCGAATATTCTCTTGAGAAATTGATCCCGGAGGTTAAAAGTGAAATCAGGGTATTTGAAGAAAATCATAAGAGATCCATTCCTATCATTGCAGCAGGAGGGATATACAGTGGTGAAGATATTTTCAAATTTTTATATTTAGGCGCAGCAGGAGTACAAATGGCTACACGTTTTGTTACAACTTATGAATGTGATGCGTCAATGGAATTTAAAAAGGCGTATATGAACTCCAGGAAAGAAGATATTGTCATCATAAACAGTCCTGTAGGCATGCCCGGAAGGGCAATTGGAAACAAATTTATTGAGGATGTCAATCATGGTAAAAGGCATCCTATAAAATGTCCATACCACTGCATTAAGACCTGCAATTTTCAAACAAGTCCCTATTGTATTGCACTTGCTCTAATTAATGCACAAAGAGGCGATTTGGAGAATGGTTTTGCATTTGTAGGAGAAAATGCTTACAGAACAAAGGAGTTGGTTCATGTGAGTGAATTGATCAGTTCTTTGCTGGAAGAATATTCAATCGCAGCAGCTCAAGTAAAAACATTGTAAATCGGAAATCTCAAAATGGCGGAAGTATAGGTCGGAAGGTGGCATTTATTATAAATAATACATCATTCAAAGCTTATGCCTTAACAAGTGAAATTGATTTAAACAAAATCGCAATAAACTGTGGAAGCTCAAAAAAGTACACCTGGGAGGAGCCTCTTCGCTTACAGGACAAAGTATTAAGTTCGATTCTTGACCACAATATTACAGACGATCAGAAAATCCTTGTGTTTTCTTTTGGTAGTATTGTTCTTATTAATTTACCGCCAGAGGATACTAAAAAAATTTTAGATTATTTACAGAAGATTAAACCGGAGTTGCAAATAAAGAAATATGAAGCTTATATGGATGATTATAAACTTCATGTGGAGGATGCTTCCGAAATCACTTTAACAGATGACTATGTCATTGTTCCGGATTATCAGATTTTCTATCCGGATCTGGTTTCAACTGTTATTGCCAAATCTGTAGCCTTGGAAAGTACCGAAGACCAATTGGGTAAAATTATGGATAAAATTGAGAATATCATTGACAGGTTGGAAAAGGGGAAATTGAGTATCAGTAATAAGGAGCTTGCAAGAATCACTGCAGGTATCATGCGGCATGAATATAACAGTATTGCTTATATCATGATATTGGACAAGCCGGATATCACATGGATCAATCATGAAGCATCCGATTTTTATGACCGGATGTCGGAATTTTTCGAACTGAACGACAGATATGAAATTATCAAACAGAAAACACAGATATTGGAGAACGTTATTAATGGGTTTTCTTCGATCAGCCATTCCATAAGAGGATTGTTTGTAGAGTGGATTATTGTGATATTGGTTTTTGCTGAAGTAATTTTAATGATTGCGGCACTTGTGGAATAACGGAGAGGATATGGTATGGGATCTGCCCATTTTAAATGTTACAAAATTTCGCTGAAGCTGCCACTGGATAAAATTGTAGCTTTTTTCGACTTGCATGAATTTCCTGACTGGAAGGACTATATTACTCTTGATAGAAAACATATCAGTAAAATACTGCAATATGATTCGGAATCAAAAATAGTTTACCTGTATAAATTCGGCTGTGTTTGTTTTGTTGATTTCTATGAGAATGAAATATATAGTTTCCTTCAATATATAGAATCAATGATTGGCAGTATAGATTTTATTATGTTTTCAAAATTTAATGCAAGCCATACGGAAAATATGGAGGATAGCAAATTGATGTCCAGTAATGCCGGCTATATTAATACAATCTGTTTCATACTGGCTAGATCCGTAGAACTGGATAAACTTGAGAGAGATTTGGACGATCTGCTGGACAAGGCAGAAAAGCACATGAACCTGATGCAATCGGAAAAACTCCGGATGGATAAAAAGGTGATATTAACAGCCGCCAAAATACTGAGACTGGAATATCATTATGCAAATAATATTCAAATTTTCGAAAGAAATATATACGACAATGAGAATATTGAATCAAGAGCTTCTTTTGACAAGCTTTCCAAGGATTATGAACTGGATGAACGACGAAGAGTGATACAAAGTAAGATGGAGGATATTCGCAAAATTATGAAAGCGTACTCTTTCTTTAGCTACAAACAAAGAGAATCAAGAACGTTATGGTTAGAAATAGCTTTATTGTCTTTATTCCCCTTGTCATATGTCCTGGAAGTTTTCAATTATAAAGATATGCTGTCCAGGCTTGTTAGGATTCTTTTTGCATAGGGAATCTCTCAAAGAAAAAATAGAAAAATCGGGGGACTAAGGAATACAACTTTAATACCGGGGTAGAGCAGCAAGAACCGCAATGCAACTTTAACTGCATTACGGCTCTACATTAACAAGGAAAATATTATTCCTCAACGAAAACAATCCCCTTGGTTTCCTTACCCAGAGCGATGATAGTAACTGCGTACAACAGGAACATGAGTGCTGCAAATGCAAATACTGTAGATACCCCGAATCCCTGCATGATAAATCCAATAACTATCGGGCCGACAATTGCTCCGATACGTCCGGTAAACTGGGCATATCCCATTGCAGACGCCCTGACCCTGGTAGGATATAATTCCGGAGTATACAGGAAGTTTACCATTCCGCTTGCATACGAACATACATTATAGAAAATACCTGCAACAATTATCACTGGCAATACAGCTGCGATTCCGTACATGTATGCGGCGATTGCCGTAACAATACCGAGGCCTGCAGATGTCCATTTACGCCCGATTTTTTCAACCAGATAGTTTACTATTGGTATTCCCAGGACTCCACCCAAATACATAATTGAAACATAACCGATGGATTTTGAAATTGTGAAACCCCTTGCTACAAAAAGCTGGCTGAACCAGGTTGACAGGCCGTATACTCCTGCCATTGCAGCCGGCCACCAAATGGTTATCATAATTGTACTCCTGATATTTTTTTTACTGAAAAGGCCCGCGATAGATGATTTAGTCCCTGCTGCGGCAGGCTTCCCAGTATTTTCAGGTATTTGGACGGGAGGTAGCGGAGCACCGACAGACTTTTCAACACCTTTTTCCATTTTTTCGATGACAGCATCGGCCTCCGAAAAACGGGCTTTTGATTCAAGCCAGATTGCAGATTCAGGTACAAATTTCCATACCAGCAAAGCAACAATACATGGAAGAGCTTCTATTACGGCAACGCCGCGCCATCCAATTGCAGGTATGAAAAAATAGCTGATCAACCCTGCTGCAGCACTTCCAAGAGGTAAAAGAGCCATATTGAAAATGATATATTTCGCACGCAATTTTGATGGAACAATTTCTGAAAGAAGAGTTATAGTAGCAGGCACCTGAGCACCAAGTCCCAAGCCAAGAAGTACACGTGCAGTTAAAAGAACACCAAGGGTTGTGGCTGTTGCCAGTAGAACCCCGCAAACTCCCCAGAAAAACATGGCAATGATAATAACTCTCTTACGACCATATAAATCGCAAAGAATACCTGAGAGCATTGCACCTATCATTACGCCAACATTGCTGATGGTCCCTACTAAGCCAAGTGTAGCATTGCTGATATTAAACTCTTTTGAAAACAAAGGTAAGAAGTATCCGATTGCGCCATTATCGATTGATTCGAAGAAGTAGGTTAAAATAAGAATTGTTGAAATAGCTAACAGGAAACGTGATGAGGGCAGTCGCTCGACCCTCCATGCAATTTTAGCCCGGTCAGTCGCTAACATATTATTCATACATTTCACCCCATTTTTTGATATGCACGCTCTCGGTAACTCCGAGGCCTTAATAATTTTATTCCTGAGACGAAAAAGCTTAAGACTTTTACTTGATCACCCCCGTCTATATGGTATTTCGATCCTGCCCGCTTCATTCCTCCTTTTGTATTCATCTATTGTTATTTTTTATATAAATATTTAAGATAATACTATCATATTGCCAAAAAAAATAAAATACAAATATTCACCTGATAATCATAAAAACACGCTTTGGCAGCGTGCTTTGACTATTGGTGTAATGCCTGTTCCTTCGGAAAATACAGTTTTAATAAGATGAATGAATTATGATGAATGATATAGGAGTTTATAATACGTCAGGCGTAGCATATTAGGTCCGGTTACCGGAGATGCCCCGGATAAAGAGATTCAGTGTCTCCAGCATACGTTCTTCCAAATCAAAGGAAGCATTTTTTATGCACCATAAATAGCACACACCTCTCAAAAGGGTCAGGATATCCTCCATTAGTCTGTCGGCGCCTAAATCTGTAGTTAATACACCCTCAGACTGTCCCCTTACTACAATGTCCAGAAGGGAGTCCCATAAGGGACGGGGTTTGATGAACCACTCATTCTCAGGGTTGTAAAGCAAACGCATCGCTTCCAGTCCGGTGCTGACATTTAGTTGTGCATAGCTGGATGTGAACATCCTGAGTTGTTCGAGCCCATCCTTCCCTTCCAGGGTTTTGGGAAAGATATTGAGGTAAAAGGTATCACCCATCAGATAAATATCACTCAGTATGTCCGATTTAGTATGGTAATAGCTGTAGAATGTAGCAGGAGACACATTTGCACGCATGCAAATGTCCCTGATTGTTGCCCCCTGATATCCTTTTTCAGCCATGACTGACATGGCTGCATTGTATACATTTTCCCTGGTTGCAACAGTTTTTTTATATTTCATTTTTACTCTTAGCTGCTTACTTGAAATATTTTCCATTAATCACCATATATTTAGTTCTTTTACAGTTGATTTATACTATACCTTTGTGATATCAAATATATTAACCTAATTAACGACTATTTACAAGCAATAAATATACTCAAACAGCCAGATTTGACGAAATATTGAACGTGTTTAATTTTGCTTGACATAGTAAGAAAACTATGATATTTTTCTCCTTAGAGGGAAATATTACAAGTTCCTTCGGATACAATTTAATATTAGGAGGGGTATTCAATGGCAGAGATCACCACTGTAGTTCCGGGCGTAAAAGCCCCGGAAGCAAAGGCCCCAAAAGGGCTGAGTAATCGCCTGAAGTACTTTTTTGGCGTCGGTGACGCCGGGTTCATATTAATGAGCAACATCGAAACCTTCTTCTTCATGACCTTCCTGACCGATATAGCGGCATTTTCCGCTATTGTAGCAGGAGCTATCAACTCGGTATTCAGCATCATCGATGCCTGCCTCTCATGGATATACGGCGGCATCCTCAACAGCACGAAAGCCAAAAGATGGGGCCGCTATCGTTCCTGGCTCATACTGACTCCCTGGATTGTACCATTCCTCTTTGCTTTTCAATTTATCAGAGTAAGTGATAACGAGTTGTTTTCAGCTTTTGTTATCGTTGCTGCAGCCGTTATCAGTCATGTAGTCTGGAATATCGGCTATGTATCCAACATGACACTGATCAGCGTAGTAGGTAAAAACCCCGATGAAAAAGCTACACTTGCATCCTCACGCGCTTCCTGGAATAACATCGGCGGTATAGCTTTCTCATACCTGGGTTTGCCCTTTGCCACGCTGCTGGCAGGGTGGATCGGCGAATCCTACAAGTTTGCTGCTGCCGCTTTCTGCCTGGGCATTCTCATGGTTGCCGGTTACTTTGCACACTTCAGGATGACCAATGGCTACGAGGAAATTGAGGATGTCAATTCTACAAAGCCAAGTAAACAAAAGACTACAATAAAAGAGATGTTTGTATCACTATTCCAGAATCCACAGCTTATTATACTGATGATCGCCGACCTTGCCAAGTGGTGCGTGAAGTTTGTCACTGCAGCTTCTGCTATCTACTACTTCCGTGATGCCGCCGGCAACCCGAAACTTATGGTTCCTTATACCCTCTGTATCGGTATTGCCGCGGTTGTCGGCGCATTCAGTCTCAGATATCTTGCCCAGAAGATCTCCAGCCGTTCTGCAATAATCATCGCATACATAGGTATGGCAGTCTTTATGATAGCTGTTTACTTTGCATATGCTAATTCTACTGCAGTAATCATTCTTATGACCATCGGCATGTTCTTCTATGGCGTTTCCTTCGCAGCCTCTCCCGCACTTTATGCAGACACTGTAACTTATGCTACCTGGAAGACCGGCAAGGATGCTTCCGGATGGATCATGGGTCTGCAGAACCTGCCGCTGAAAATCGCCGTCTTCTTACGCGGTGTCATTATCTCTGCATGTCTTGTTTCTGTTGGATGGGTTTCCGGTACTGCATTGGATGAAGCCGGACGTCAGGGTATGACTGTTGCATTCGCATTAGTCCCCGGCATCTTCTGCATCGCTGGTGCGCTTCTTATCATCTTTGGTTTCAAACTTACGAAAGAAAAGGTTACAAAGTACCAGACTGAAATTAATGCACGCAACTAATTTCTGATTTGTGTGAAACAACATAGGATTGTGCATGGGTGGTCCCAGTACCACCCATGCACCTATTTTGTGGAGTGCAGTCCTGCTCTGAAATCGATGGGGCTTGAAACCCCTGTGATTTTGTTAAGTCTAAAATAAAGGAGCTGAAAATATGCTTAATCCCAGAGTAAATTTTGTTGAAACTTTAAAAAAAGACGGTCATCCGGACTGTCTGGTCAATCAATATGGGCCTTGCGTGTTCTTCCCTGCCAACCCCGTAGCCGCGTATGCAAGAGGTAAACGCTACAGGGGCATGCCACCTCTCAAGGACAGATGGGGTACAACTGTTGTGTGGCCGGAATCACAGTATGCGGCCATGCCTCATATCACCAGCGACGACAAGGTTATTCCGGACATCACCAACTGGCGTGATTATGCAAAGGTTCCCGACCTGCAAGGCAATTGTTCGGATTCTTTACTTTGGGAGCCTGCACTGGAAGCCGCTTCAAAAATTGACCGTGAAAACAAACTGTTAATGGCTTTCATGCCTACCGGAGTCTTTGAACAGCTCCACTTCCTTATGGGCTTTGAGGATACTCTCGCGAACTTCCTCATTGAACCGGAGGCCATGCATGAATTATGCGATGCCATCGGTGAATTCCGATATAATTACATGAAGCTCATCGTCGATCATTTGAAGCCCGATGTTATGCTTTCACATGATGATTGGGGCAGCAAATACAATCTCTTTATGAACCCTGATAGCTGGCGCGAGTTTATTAAGCCCCAGTATGTAAAGACCTATCAGTATATGCATGATAAAGGCGTCATAGTCATGCACCATGCCGATTCATTCCTGGAGCCAATCATCGAGGATATGGTTGATTTAAAAATCGACATCTGGCAGGGTGTCCTCCCTCAGAATGATATTCCGGCGATCCAGAAGAAGCTTGGCGGAAGAATGGCCCTTATGGGTGGAATAGACGCGGCTATCGTCGACCAGGAGGACTCCACCGAAGAAGAGATCCGAAGGGAAGCACGGAGAGCATGCACTGAATATGCTGCAGGCGGTAACTTCATCCCCTGTATCACCTATGGTGCGCCGGGAAATTTCTATCCGCAAAGTGATCTCATCATCACTGATGAAATCAACAGGTACAACAAGGAAGTCTACGGGATATAATTCAATATCATATTGGAGGTAGGTATATGACAAAATTTATTACCGCCCGCCAGGCTTCACAGCTCATTCCCGATGGCGCCACTGTAGGCATTGCAGGTATGGGCCTTTCTGGTTGGGCTGAAGAGGTCGCATGTGCCATCGCGGATAATTTTAAAGAAACAGGCCATCCGTGCAATTTAACTTTGAAGCAGGGCAGTGCGATGGGCGACTGGAAGGAAAGAGGCGTAACCCGACTCGGATATGAAGGGCTGATCACACATTGGTCCGCAGCACATATCGGATCGGCGTTTTCCTTATGTGATCTGGTCAAACGAAATAAAATACACTGCCACTGCCTCCCGCAAGGTGTCATTGTCAACCTGTGGCGGGAAATTGCCGCAGGGCGGCCCGGCCTGATCACAAAGGTCGGTCTGGGTACCTTTGTCGATCCCCGTGTTGAAGGCGGCAAAATGAATGACATTACTTCGGAGGACCTGGTCGAAGTGCTGAACTTTGCAGGCGAAGAATATCTGTTTTATAAAAGCTTCCCTTTGGATGTCGCTATACTGCGCGGCACTACGGCGGATGAAAACGGCAATATTACCTTCGAGCATGAGAGTGTAATCAACGAAGGTCTGGCTGTGGCTGAAGCAGCAAAGAATAGCGGCGGTATCGTTATTGTGCAGGTTGAATATACGACAAAGAAGGGTACTATGAACCCCAAAGAAGTCAAAATCCCTGGGATTTTGGTGGATTATATCGTCGTGGCAACGGACAAGAACGCCTGTTGGCAAGCAGAAGGCGTCTATTTTGAACCTGCATTTTCAGGTCAGGTAAAGAAGCCATTGAATGCCTTATCCAAGCTTGAATTATCAGATCGCAAGGTGATCTGTCGACGCTGTGCACAGGAACTTGGAAAGGGAAACATCGTCAACCTTGGCGTTGGCATTCCTGCGGACGTTTCACTGATTGTAGCCGAAGAAGGTTTTACAGATGAAATCACGTTAACTGCGGAATCCGGTGCGGTCGGAGGGGTGCCTTCGGCATTGCCCAACTTTGGCAGCAGCTATAATCTGGAAGCCACTATGGAGCACGGTGCTATGTTCGATCTGATTGATGGCGGCGGACTCGATGTGTCATGCCTGGGCCTGGCACAGGCGGATGAGCAGGGCAACCTCAACGTCAGTAAGTTCGGAACGCGTCTTTTAGGCCCCGGCGGCTTTATTAACATTACGCAGAGTGCAAAGAAGGTGGTGTTTTGCGGAAGCTTTATGGCTAAAAGTGAAACAGCAGTCGAGGGCGGAAAGCTCAAGGTTATTAGCGAGGGTAAAGGCAGGAAATTTGTCAAACAAGTAGAACAGATTACTTTCAGCGGGAAATATGCCAAGCCTGATCAAGTAATTTTGTATGTAACCGAGCGCTGTGTCTTCAAACTGATGGATGGCAAAATGACATTAATCGAGATTGCACCTGGAATAGATCTGGGAAAGGATATTCTTGCGAATATGGACTTTGTCCCTGAGATTGCAGCGGATTTGAAGCTGATGGACGCAGGGCTGTTCAAAGAAACCTGGGGCGGTCTTGGCAAAACGATTTTAGTATAAAACCATTTTAGCATAGGATGACCGAATGCTGTTGAGTTATATCATAGTTGAGAATGAAAAGGTTTTAATCAACATGAACCAACTGAAAAGGGTGACAAAGTATTTAAGGATGGTATTTGATATGGCTCTAGTAAACATGACAATCTCAGAGCTGTTTTCAGAAAGAATAAGAAAGACGCCGAATAAGACAGCTATTGTATTTGAAAATACAAGCTATACATGGATGGAGCTTCAACAGCTTTCAAATCATTGGATGATCTATTTCAGGAAGCAGGGTATTCATAAAGGGACTCATGTAGGAATATGGAGTACAAATACTCCCGAGTGGATTCTTTCGTTCCTTGCTTTGGTTAAACTGGGAGCCGTATCTGTTTTAATCGGTCCTCAAAATAAAAGACAGGAGATAGAGCAATTGTTGCTTTACTCCGATGTGGAATATCTTTGCTATGGAGATGGTTTTAAGGAAGTTGATTTTCAAAAGGTTATTGAGCAAATAGATATGCAGGGGTTGCCAAAGATAAAAGGACTTCTCCCAATAGGGCATAGAATTCATATCAATGAGCATATTGCGGCATTGGAACAGCAATCGGGAGAAGATCAGATCGCTTCGGAAAATGAAGGAGTATTGGACAAGGCAGAAGCAATAGACAAGGAAGAAGTATTGGACGAGGCGGAAGCAATAGTGAAGCCGGAGGATGTTCTAAGTATCCTCTTCACATCAGGGACTACCTCCGGCGCAAAGGGCGTGCTGGTCAGCCATATTGCTTTTGTGAATATAGCTTTGGAAGTCAAGAGACAAATGCATTGGAACGAAGAGGACAAAATTTGCATGTCTTTACCGTTGTACCACTGTTTTGGGCTGGCAACAGGGTTCCTGGCTCACATCTGTGCAGGTAGTTGCATCTATTTGCTGGAATGCTCCAGGACATTAAATATTATGGAATGCATTGACAAGTATAGCTGTACTATTTTAAATGGAGTACCTACCACATTTATTGCGATGATACGGAACATAAGGCGTGCAGAGTTTGATTTATCTTCTCTGAAGACAGGAATAATCGGAGGGTCTTCCATTCACCCCGAGGAGTATCTGAAGATATGTAAAAATATAGGCATTGAGAGATTGCAGATGTCATATGGACAGACAGAAGCCACTTCCAGTATTTCATTTACCGGTTATGATGAAAGCCCGGAGAAAAAATCCGTATCCGTTGGGAAGGCAATAGAAAATCTTGAGATGCAAATAGGTTCCCTGAACTCGCGGGACAGGCTTCAGAATGGGGAAGAAGGAGAGATCCTGATTAAAGGTTATAATGTTATGCTCGGATATTATCACATGCCTGAGAAAACAAAGCAGGCAGTTGATGAGGATGGCTGGCTTCATACCGGTGATCTGGGCTTTGTAGACAGGGACGGGGATTTACATATTACCGGAAGAATTAAGGAGATCATTATACGATGCGGAGAAAACATCTCCCCCTTCGAAATTGAAGCGTGCATATATAAGTATTCAGAGATTGATAGTGTTAAGGTTATTGGAATATCGGAAGAGGTTACCCAGGAAGAAATCGTTGCGTGCATTATTCCAAAAGTGGGAGTAACCATAGAAGAACGAGAACTGAGGAAATATTTAAAGAGCAATTTGGCAGACTTCAAGGTCCCCAAATATATTATTCAAATGAATCAATTTCCGATCAGCATGAGCGGAAAAATACGATTGAAAGAACTGGAAGAACAAGCAGTTAAAATCATTAAAAAGAAAAACCGGGAGGAACAGGCATGTTTTTGACAGAGCAGCATGAATTGATTAGAAAGTTTGCAAGAGAATTTGCTGAAAAAGAGCTTACGCCTGATATTTTGGACAAAGTGGAAGAGTCCGGTGTATTTCCAAAGGATATTCTTGATAAAATGGGTAAAGTAGGATTCTTTGGGATTAAGATTTCACAAAAGTTGGGCGGCGCAGGAAGTGATAACCGGGCATATGTGGTTGTAATGGAAGAAATCGCACGTGTCAGTGCTGTTGCAAGTGTTTATGTTTCAGGGCCAAATTCTCTTGCCAGTGGACCCTTGCTATTATCCGGAACTGAGGAACAGATTGAAAAGTATTTACAACCAATTGTCACGGGAGAAAAAATTCTTGCGTTTGGCCTGACAGAGCCGGGTGCAGGCTCCGATGCAGCAGGGATGACAACGGCTGCAATAGAAGATGGGGAGTATTATATGTTAAATGGACGAAAGTCATTTATTACGATGGCTCCCTTTGCCGATTATACAATTGTTTATGCAAAGACGGATATGAGCAGGGGCGCAAAAGGAATCACAGCGTTTATTGTGGATATGAAGCTGCCGGGAGTATCCTGCGGTAAGGCGGAGCATAAGATGGGACTGATTGGCTGCGCCACCAGTGATATCGTAATGGAGGATGTCAGAATACATAAGAACGATGTGCTTGGTGAGATCAATCAAGGCTTTATCAATGCCATGAAAACACTGGATGTCGGACGTATCGGAGTTGCCGCCCAGTCTGTCGGAGTTGCACAAGGTGCATTGGACGAAGCAATCAAATACTCAAAAGAAAGGAAACAGTTTGGTAAAAGGATTGCGGATTTCCAGGCAATCAGCTTTATGATCGCAGATATGGCAACAAAGCTGGAGGCTGCCAAACTATTGGTTTATAAAGCGGCATATTTGAAGGATACGAACCAGAATGCCTCCATGGCTGCCTCCATGGCAAAGTATTATGCATCTGAGATTTGCAATGAAATCTGTGCAAAAGCGGTCCAGATCCATGGCGGTTACGGCTATATCAAAGAATACAAGGTGGAGCGCATGTATAGGGATTGCAGAGTGTTTACCATTTATGAAGGAACTTCACAGGTTCAGCAGATGGTTATCTCAGGCCAGTTACTGAAGAAATAGAAAAGGGGGATTCCTGTGAAAATATTGGTTTGTGTAAAACAAGTACCGGATACGAATGAAGTAAAAATAGATCCGGTAAAAGGTACTCTGATCAGAGAGGGCGTACCAAGTATTTTAAATCCGGATGATGCCAACGCATTGGAAGCGGCTCTGACCATCAAGGATGAGAACCCTGGAACAACTGTAGCAGTCATATCCATGGGGCCTTCGCAGGCGGCCGTTATGCTGAGGGAATGCCTGGCAATGGGAGCAGATGAAGCTTACCTTTTAAGTGACCGGACTTTTGGCGGAGCGGATACCTGTGCAACCTCCGCGACGATCGCTGCCGGTATCAGAAAAGTTGGCGATATAGATATTATTTTTGCAGGAAGACAGGCAATTGACGGAGATACGGCCCAGGTAGGACCGCAGATCGCCCAAAGACTGAATCTTCCTGTAGTGACCTATGTACAGGATGTCAAGCTGGAAAAAGGGTTGGCAATTGTACAGAGACAGCTGGAAGACGGATATGAAGTAATTGAAGTGCAGACGCCATGTGTTCTGACTGCGGTAAAAGAATTGAACAGACCAAGATATATGAGTATCGCCGGAATTGTTAATGCATATGCAAAGGAAGTTAAAGTTTGGGGGCATCAGGATGTTGAGTTGGATCCGGTATGCTGTGGCTTGAATGCATCCCCGACACAGGTGCTCCGTTCCTTTACACCTCCGCCGAAGGGAAAAGGGGAGATGTTAAGCGGAAC
>WSSedL1CaDRAFT_10001071_pt1 | contig 17178 bp, 14 predicted proteins | sample WetSurSL1Cattail_FD_9464 | JGI IMG/M metagenome (IMG submission 9464)
CACACGCATTGATTCCAATTCTGTCTCAAATGTTTGCACCCGTCGATCATTTTTTAGAGTAATAAGCTGGCTGGACTGTGGCCATTAGTTGACTCCTGTACCTCCCTTTCCTAGGCCAATACATAGCCTTCCAAGTACAGCAGAGGAAGCCCATAAGTCTTCAAAGTACTTATGAGCAATCTCATAAGTACTTGGAAGGGGAGGAATCTCATATTTTCTTTTGACATATTCCCCAAAAGCAAGCACTCGCTTCCTTAGACAACGAGCAAAGCCCTCGCCGCGAAGAGCGAGTGCTTTACTTTGTTGTTGTTTTTAGGGGCAAAGCTCGTTCGAGGCCGTAATCGTCCGCGGAAAACTCCTATTTCGTTTCCTCCATCTAAGCGAGTGCCCTGCTTTGATTCCAGAGATGTTGGAGATACAAAGAATGAACTATTTCCTTCCGATGCAGTGACTTATTAATTGAAGGGGGTGAACGGACAGCAAGGGGGAGGCGGGCATTTTTATGTAACCGTCAGTACGTCGACGTTCGCTCAAGCGAGAGGTTGTATACCTGGTTGGACGATCAGTGGTAGTTGCTATAAGCAGCTCATGTCTCGTACTACGAATAAGAAAGTAGCAATAATAGAGATCTCTTTCCTCACCGAGTTTGCCGGCCTGGGATGCGGATTCGAACCGCGTGGTTTATTGGCTGATCGATCTACCATTTGATCCCGCGGGGAAAAAAAGAGCAGGCGCACCCTGGCTAAATTTCTATTAGAAAATCTCTCGACTATGAACAGAGTCGCCGGTAAAACCGGATTATAGCAATTATAAGGTAAATCTAAATGAAGATTGCAGGGTCTTTAGACACTTTACCGGCGGGGGAGGCGTAAGGAGGTTAAGTACTCCGTTTTGAACGACCACATTCGACGCGTCGACACTCGGGGTCTGACGAAAGGAGCGTTCAAAGAGACCAAAATTGTCCTCCCCAGGGCCACGCATAGAGATCAGTGATTTAAATAACCTGGCACTACCAGTCGAATAAAAAAAAAAACTTCCAGCCAGCAACCACTCACCACTCGGAGGTAGGAGGAGGACTCAAGGTTCACATAAGAAAGGCATGGGACAACCTTCTCTCTTAAGCCTTATCTCTCACCGGATTCGCTTTGTAGTCTCGTTCCAGCAGCTCGGAGCTGCGGGGAGCCGGGAAGGCATGCTTCAAGTTGACAACTAGCGAGAGCGGGGAAGCTGCCGTGAAGTTCGTGTAATTACCCCCTTTCATCCAACTATTTGATACGCGAACTAAGTCAGTTCAGTTAGAACAGGTTGCCCGGTCAAATATCGTAGGGCTCCACCCTTTCTTGGAATGGTATAGGCCGCCCACATCTTCATTTTTATCATATTGCAAAGCTATGCGACCCCCATTTCTTCAGCGTTTATGGCGCAGCGGGTCGGACTACGCAAGTCTTTCCGCTGGGAGCTCACGAGCGATCCCATCCGGGTCAACCACTTACCTACTTACTTATCGAATGAAACCCGGAAAAGGGAACGACGCAGCTGCGGGGGAAGCTTACTTTCCTGGGCAAGGCCGCATAGAGATCATCGCTTTCCGTCCGCGGTTTAGTAGCGAGCGAATGCGATATACGTGATGGAGGGAATTTGAGATATGAGCCGCATCCTCTCTCATGCAACTCCACTTGGAATAGGTCAGCCCTCTATTATCTACGATTCCTTCTAAAAAGGAACGAGACCAAAGCTCCCCGGGGATATACTATGATCAAGGCTCCTCAGCCCCCCTTCCTCTGGACGAGAACCCCTTTCCCTCCAGGCTTTTATTTGCAGTCCCCTTTGATCATGGGATCCCTCCCAGACGGAGTCGAATGCTTCCCAGTGCCGATCAACCGCTGATCTTGTACCAGTGTAGTGTGATAAGCCAGTCATCAAAGAGGAGTTGGTTGGGCTTTCAGTCCCTTGTCCCGGGGTAGAATAAAAGTGCGCTATAGTATCGCGGTAGCAGCCCTCTTTCAATAGTTCCAGGAGGAAGACCAGAAACCAGACTGCTACTAGGCACAGTACACTACACTTGTAATCAGTACACAACACTCGACTTCCTCTTTCTTGGTCATCATCAGGTCGCTCTTCAGGGAAAGCAGATGCGGGAGTGAAGTGCTCGGTAGCTGTTATGATCACAACAGATGAACTGACAGCCCATAAGCGATCTGATCTGCTTTTCCCGTTAGAAGCATAGGCGCAGGGGCTTATTTTGTTCTTTCAGTAGAGCTGTAGTAGCGGGACTAGTAGCTAGCTCCAGTCTTGTAGAGAGCTGTCCTTTCAATAGGAACAGTACTATGTTCAAACACGGGTTGGATTGATGAAGAAGACACATCAACATCAGACTCTGATGTTGGCAAGAAACCCGAAGAGTAGAGGTGGTTCCGCTTCACACGGCTCACTGGAAATGATTCAATACTGGCTGTTGAACAAGGGCCGGCTTTCGAGCCAATTAGATGCAGGTTTTCTTCTGGCTTGCCATGTGAAGAAAATGAGACTCCTTTGACTATGATTTTCCGAGAGTTTGGTAGCACAGATCATTCATCGATAATAAAAAGTACTGGCACGGCACACTAAGGCCAGAGAAGGGTAACCACCTTGCTGTAGGTTGGGAGAAAGGCGTAAGAATAAGGGCGTGTCTTCGATCCAGTTCCCTAGCTTCGTGAGTGGAAAACAAAGGAAGGTAGTTCAATAGGGCTTTTTTTTTCCCAGTGCATCAAGGATCACGACTTCTGCCTTCTCAGGATCTGCTAACTCAGCAACAAAGAAGAAGCGAGGGCGAGCTTAGGCTACCGGTGGCTCACTTGCTTCTAAAATGCCCGGAAAGCCTAACGAGTTGGGTCGTACTCGACTCGATCCTGGTCTGGTCGACCTAACCTTGATGAAGGAGTGGATAACACGACCCCAGAGAGATAAGCATGACGGGGCTAGCTAATAGGAAGAAGGTAGTGAAACAAGATGGAAAGCGAAGCGGGTAGCTGTGATTGGAAAGGCAAGGGTATGGCAGGAAAAAGAGGAAGATATTAGGGCAAGAATCGGTGTCTCACTCAGGTGGAGTAGCTACGAGTCGGCAAAGGAAGGAGGCTGCACGGTAGCCAGATGAGTAGGTGAGGGGGGAAGAAGGACGACTTGTGACTGAAGAAAGTGGTGCATTTGCATCTGAGTCGGAAAGCTCATCGAAGCCCCTCTTGGATCGAGGGGGAAAGAAGCCAGCCAAATGGAAGGTTCACTGGTTTGCAGGTCAGTCAGGGCGTTCATCGTCTCCTCACTGTGCAGAAAAGAGGAGGGTATGGGCAGGCAGCAGGTGAGGTTGGTTCTGAGGAAGGGAAGTGAGAACAAGAAGCCAAGCCCCGATCATCAGCCTCTCGTGATCAAATAGAGGCAGGCTACTCCTGGAACGCTCCTCATAGAGAATCCGTAGCCTGCTGAACCTTCAACCAAGAGAACAGAGCTGAGCTTGAAAAGTCATAGTATATTCCTGAGAGATAAGAGATCTTTTGCTCTCCAATCACAATCCATAAATCTTCATTGGATTCGCCCTTCTCACCTGGATCATTTTCCACCCACCAGCACCGACTCACTCAGGGGCTATTTCACTCTGCCACAGGTCGAAAAAGGGCTTTTGACTCCATGAAGGAAGACAGGGGATATGACACGGAGAAACTCTGCCTGATGAAAATGGCAAGAAAATGAAGGTAGAAGACCAGTTCTGACCCCTGACTATACTATAGGAGTACCTGTCAGCTCGTCCGTTGTATCGCTGCTTGACCTCACCCCAGGGGCACAACCTGCGACTCTCCATAGCAAATTGGAAACCTGTCAGGAACTTTAAACCAAGGAGCCAGGGGTACTCATTTTCTATGGGATGGTTTCTCATGCTTCAACAGGGTTTGAAACCTGGTAGAGGCCTAGGACGAGAGCAAGATGCAATGATGAGCCAAGACTTGTCAGACCCCATAGCAGAAAAAAGGGCTGCGGGTGAAAGGGCACCCAGGCCAATACAACTCCGAATAAAGACCGGACTCTGCCCGACCACTTTATACCAAGTGGGATCATAGAGATCTGCATGATGAAAACCCAACACACTGATCTTCGATTAGATCCCATCACATTGGGCTTTTTGTCGAGGGTAGGATGATCTCCACCCTCTCAGTCTGTTTATACTGAACCTTGGGCTGGGGACAGGCTCATCATTGACGAACCTTCGCCCACGTCTGTCTCCGAGTCAACTCGCAAACGGCGTAGGAGGCTTTCTCAAACCTCCTCTGTTTTCCTCCAAACCGGAGGGTCACTGGGGGATGTCTCAAGCTCTTGAAAGATATGAACAACGGACTTCCGCTATGGTGGAAGAAAAAGTGGACATCAACGGGAAGTGAACAACGAATCGTTCAAAGAAGCGCGTCATTCACACCAGTAGAACAAGAAAGAATGAATGAAAAAAGACATACATATAAATTCTCGCCTAGTCCTATAGCGACATGCCATGGTTGGACCCTGCGCTGGTTGAGCATCCTTTGATCCTCTTATCAGGAGTCAAGTCCGTGATACAAAAGCTACAAAAACTCCATCCGCAACTTGAATGAAAAGTCAAGTCAAAGAAGAAAGATACTAACTAATCGGTGCAAACTTCATCAGAACAGTCTCTGATTCAGACTGGATTTCGAACATAGTCCCGGTTCTACATATAAACCTATTTCTTGGTCAACAAAAAATAAAAGAAAAAGGAAAACTAAGATTAGTACAGGATGGACTCTTTTTCTGTACGGAGAGAAAATAAAAGCGAATGAGCTAATGGGAATATTGAAAGTTCATTTTTTTAGACAACTATGCTGACTATTCTTATATCTTTTTTTTGCCCTCGCGGGGATACCTGCGCGGGAGAGGATACCTAAAATCTTTTTGGATTCTAATAAAGAAAGATGATTATTGGCACTTTTGCCATCCTCTTTTTTGGAAGAGAGGAGGGAATAAATATATGCCGACATAACAGAGGCGCCGCCCTTCCATATGGATCCTCGTGGATGTGGAAATCACACGTGTGTTAACCTCCTTATGAAAAGGAGAGGTCCCTTTTTTTTCTACCCGACGGGTGGTAAACATGGGGGGACATCTCAAATTGGGTAAATGGCGACTCACATGACCCCGATTTTCTATTTGAAATAGTATAGACGATATGAAGAGGAATGGGGTCGATAGCAAATGGTTCAAAGAAGCGGTACGATTCCTAACCGAATTTAGGAACTTCATCAATTCCTCTCTTCCCCTTTTTAGCCAAGACCATCAACCTTGGGCAAAGCCTAAAATATGATGAATAGAAGGAGATCAGAAAGATAGGCGGACGACTTGACCATAAGGTCGGATGTTTCCGTGAGCAGTAAGCAGCGGATCTCCCCTTTTTTGGGGGGAAAGCTGGTGGCCCTTTTGGCGTGTTAATTCTTTCGACGGGGCGGCCTTCTTCGTTCGGTAGATCCGGTCGAGGTGGTTTTCGTTTACCAGCGCGTAGGTGGTCGTCGTTCCTATGACCGAGTCTTTCTGGCCCCTGTGAACATATTTTCTTAATGTATTAAAGAGGGCCTCTCTAACCGGTGAAAAGTGGTAGGTGTCCACTAACGGCTATTCCTGGCTCGGCTCCGATAACGCAATTCCGGGAGGAGTCGGTAGTTGGGCACTGGATCCCTTCGGACCTGGAGAACGTGTGACGCTGGGTCGGGGTTTGGTGAACCAACAGGTCGCTCCTCTAGTTGAAGTATCGGGCCCCTTTTTCGTTGCCTAGGTTAAACCTTCGGAATACCCCAGACGGGGATTTTGCTCTACTCCCCCCAATCTTCACTTTACGCCACGCCGACTCTCCGTCGTGGAATTAGACCAAGGGGAATCCCCATAGGACCCCGTCTCCCCTATCTTATCTTTCGCACGTAGGAGATCGAGACACAGCCTCAGGGCTATGGGGAAAGTAGATCGATTGCCCGTCATAGACAACTACATAGAGGGTCTCTACAAGTCTATAAAGAAGTTTCAAAAAATTGATCGGTAGTAGTCCGGTCGCACCCGAACAATAATATTCCAGAGGGAAATGCACCTAAGATCAAATATTTTGAGCCGGCTTCCGTGGAAAATTCAGACTTTCTTTTTGATGCTGCGATCACATAAAAACATAAACTTTGAGGCTCAATAGCTAAATACATGGCAATTGAATCATGAGCCGGGATCATTAAGAGCATACTGCGAGTAGGAAGTGGAATTAATACAATGGATTCAGAAGCATCAAACCTCTCTTTTTCGAAAGAATCGAAACACATCGAAATGGTACCAGCCGTACTTAATAATGGAAGGATTTGGCAGAAATATGTAGAATTGTCCCTCCTAAAAAGATTATTCCGGAATAAATGGGCAATAGTTAGGAGAGGTGCGCCAGCGGCGAGCAGAAGCAAGGTTATTAGATACCGAAGGAAAGCCCGGCCAGAACCACACGTGCAAGTTTCCCTGCATGTGGCTCGTCCGTGATAACTTCTTCGGATTTGCGTGAACTAGCGGACCGATCACTAAGTGGGATGCTCCCTCCAGCATGAGCGAACCTTTGAAGAACTGGTTAGGAATGGGCGCCACTATCCCAGCCCGGATCCTGCCAGGTTCTATTGATCATGTCCCCTTCCCAACAGTTGTACCTTGTCTTGGGGCGTCTTTGGCTTTACTATCAAGCCCGCCGGAAAAAGAAAAGTCTTTCTCTTCCCGTCCCGGGGAATACTGAGGCGGAGGTGCGTCCACAGAAGAGGAAAGAGCAATGCATCTTGCTCAGCAGGCCTAGCTTGGAGTGGGAGTGTTGCGGGAGTAAGGTAAGGAAAGTGGCAAACGAGAGGAAGCCAAACCAACCAGGGCCTATTGAGCGCAGCTAAGCTAATATGCGCCAGAGAAAGAAAAGGAGGTAAGCTCTATTCGGTCCGGAGCATTGATTCCCCATAACGAATAGGCTAACTCTATCTCTCAATTGCCTATCCTGTGCTCGAGAAGGTCCCCCAGTTCCTCGGCTCCACCTCGAGGTGCATTTAGTTGTCACACTTTATACTCGGGATATTCCCCACTCCATGGCACCTTTCGCTCATCCATGAAGCCCGCCCGTCCAGACGCGGCGCCCTTTCGCATTATCATCTACCGCCCTTTCTTTCCTCCCGTCCCTTCACGCATGAAGATCGTCGTATCTATGTTCGACTTCGGTTGCCGGTGCAATAGAATAGGTAGGAGTACATTATGGCAGGATCAGTCACCTGGGCAAACCAACCCTCCTCCAAGAAGAATTGTGCTATGCCCCCCCGATATCCCTATAGAGCGAAAGAGCTGCCTGGTGATCCCTAGGTTGCAGCACGTCCGGTCGTTAACTCCTCGCTAGCAGCCGCCGTTTCTAGGACCGACCGACGCCTCACCTGCACAGGTACCTACGTAGTGTAGTGTCGGTCGCACATTCATAATAGCGTTCGGACTCATGTGCCTTCCAGAACCAGGGGAGTTCCCTTGCTCCTGCTGCGTACGATTAGCCAGCCTTGCGGCGGCAAAAGGATTAGGACGTCCCCCCATGCTACGGTTCCCTGCGGTCCGGCCGCATTAGGTTAGGGAGCTGGGCGATAATAGCTCCTCCGCATCCCAAGCGCGCTGCCCTCCTAGGCGCGCAACACTAAGTAATCCAAGCCAACCCACATTACTGACTAACGGTGGATAATCATCTTTCTTAGAGGTACTAAATACAACTCCATGAATGAGCAAAATGAAGGTTGCGTTAATGATAAAGATCTCTGGGGAAACCGCTAAAAAAAGATTGAACATGTGGGAGGGAGGAGAGATAACGAATTCTGCTTTCATTTCCCCCGTCTTCAAAATCACAGAGTTACTTACAGAATGTCAAATCTTTCTCGACGCCGGCCAGGCCTAACATCAAATTAGAAGGGGCCCACCTCACCTCTCCCCTTCCCCCGTCAATCGCCTTTTTCCCATTTCTCTATTTCCATGGTCAATCGTGCTTTCGCATTTTGACCCGAATTCGGCCATTGGCCCCGTTCCCGAGTCACCCTTTGCATGACTTCGACTATTTTCCCCTATTTTTTGGGGGAGGCCTCCTCCAGGTCAAGCTCTAGCTCCGTAGACCTCATCAAGTCCGAACGGACCTTCCTCTTCCCATTCCCAAAGGAAGAGAGAAAGGTGCTCAGCTTCTTTTTTACGGTACTAACCGTAACCGACTGTTCGGGAATTGGGGCTTCATCCTTGCCAGTAATCGGCGAAAAGGACGATAAAGGATCGTCCTGCTGGAGAGGCGATAATTGATCGCAAAAAGAGTTGAACTCAGTGTCCCCCCCCGTATTTATTGAAGGGGAAGGGGATAGCTCATTCCAAAGACCTTTTTTGAAATGGAATGCATTGGATAAGGTTGTTGCACCTCTTCCCCAGGCTCAGGGGAAGAGGCAGGGTTTTCAAGCCCCTTGAAGAAAGAGGAGGACGGGGGGGAAGGACTGACGTCAGGCGACGCCTCATTTGGTGCGGGATGAGCAAGTTCCGCTTCTTGTTCCTTATGAGGCATGGATTGCGGAGCATTAGAAGTGGTGGGGGCCTCATGCGGATTTGGTAGGGCTGGTTGCTGAGGATTATTCCCCATTTGCAGGATCTCGGGGCGCCCCCCCAACTCGCTACCGATCCCATTGGGCCTAAGCTCACTGCTTTCACTGCAAATATCAGCAGAGTCCATGAACATCATTGCCGTGGCTTCGGTTTCGATGAAAAGAATCGAAAGGAAATCACCTACTATCCACATCCAATCCCATAAACAACTTACACGGTGAAAGTTGTTGAAGAGCCTAGAGGGCTCATACCCAATAAGTATGACATGAACTCGAGTTAATGGGACCTTCGTGATGAAGCCCATCCAAAAAAATATCAGAAGCATTATGAATTTAATAATAAGGAACAGATTTCCTTTGCGTACCATATCTCGCTTTTTCTTTACTTTTTACCCAATCTCGAAAGGACAGTTAGAGTGAACTTCACCCTTTCCTGCTGAATACCTGATTTGACAGTGTTCAAACCATGATTTGAGATAGCTATAGCAATCACTTGACTGAACACCAACTAAATAGAGATTCTCTGAAGAAGCAAACTCTAAAAAAAATGAATTGACCAATTGACGACGCTCCTCATTCATTATAACGATATTTGAGAAATTCGATTGTTTAACCACGAAGAGTGTATCTGACGGAGACACTCGCTAGATCTAGTTAGAGTTCCTCGGCGAATCGTCTCTTTCTTAATGAAATATCTGTCTAGCCCTTATCCTGCTAACGACGCCCTTCTTATCTAAGAAATTGACCCTTCCTTTCCTTCCCCAGCTTTGAGTGAAGTTCCTTCCATCAACAGTTAAGTCATTAGTACCAGAGCCTATTCTTTCAATTGTGCAATCAGTTCTTCCACTTGGCTCAATAGCCGGAGATGAAATAGCGAAGGTTACGTTCACATTTCTAAGCGCGGTTCTTCCTCCATCAGATCAGGCATAATCAACAGGAGAGAGCCAAGCAAGGGTTACGAGAGCAGTGGATGATTTCACAATTACCCAAACTCGAGCAAGGGTAGCAACGGTTACTGATTACCTGACTGAACCACCAGGAGCTTCTTCTATGGCATCAATGCCATTCTCTGTCCATCAATCCGATTTCATTAAGAAATCGAAATCTTTCATTTTCTCGGGAATTTTGGTTGTTCTTCGCCTTACCGAGTTGATAACATCTACACCGGAAACTAGAACTCTACCAACGGTTATTGCCAACAGTTCCTACGTTCACAGCTCTTATTTTTCCAACAGCTAGGCCATCCAAGGGGAGGGATGACAGCCCTAGCCCTGCTAACTTAACTCTTATGATGATTCAATTGCTTACACCGGCTACTGGTTGAGCTGCTACGAAAGCAGTTACCTTTCTTACTGCAGGGCAGATGATTTCACTGTTAGCAAATCTTTCTTCTGAACTCTCACAAAAGAGCTTACTCTCTTTCGAAACACCAGATACGGTTAGATCTAATTCTAGCACAACCGATTCCTCTTCTGCCTTTTTACTCTCTCCTGCTCGTACATTAACTATATATTATATGTAGTATTCCCCTCGTTTCATGGTTTATATATCCTCCAAGAGCGCTTATTCTCCATCAATGGCGATAATGCCGCATCTAAGAGCCTATTCATGTGCAGCCTACTCGGATTAAGGAAAATCCGGTGCAGTGCTTGATAAACTTTCGATGCCCGCCTGATGTGCTTCTAGCTGGAAGCAGCCAATCCAATCCATTAAAGGATATTTAACCCTTAGGGCGGATCCTCCTCTCTCTACTGGGATTGACTCGCATAGAAGGAGTCCCATTCCTTTGGCAAAGGCCCTAACTACAGCTCTGAGTAACTCCTTGTCTCATTGATCCAAGTCATCAAGGAAAGACAGTGACGATCGGTACGAAAGGGAGGCATACTAGCAGGGGATTCGTACTAAGAGCGGTTATTCCGCAGCGTATAGGGGATGCGTTAAAGAGCCGTTATGTAGCATCTGAGAACAAGAAAGCAGACATGCACACGAAAAGACTTGCAAGAGTAAGGTAAGGCTTTACTTTACTAGTCCTCTCGCTACGACCCTGACTCTTATAACGGGTTACACATGCCACCCGCTTGCTTCGCTTCAAGTTTGAATGCCCAAGGTTTAGAATCCATGTACAGTCCCAGTCATGAAGAAGCAGTCCCGTCCTCTCTTAATGAGATATCTCTATCTGTCTCGCCTTATCCTGCAAACAGCTTATTGGACAAGGCAAGGAAAGCCTAAACCGTGCGTACCCCTTACTCGTACAAAAACAATTTCATTGGCTTAATGGCAGCAGTAAGAGCGCATTCCTTGTCCGATTCTTTACTATGGATTCATGTGTCAAACAGCTCCTTCTCGGCATCAAGACCGACCCGTCGAAAACAGCCTAACAAGGTAAGGCAAGAACAGTAGATATTCCTCCAACAGGGCATTCGTGAACAAGAGGGCATTCCCTCACAGCTGATTCTCAAGCAGCTTCTTCTTGAACTTCCCCTTCTTCCTTAAAAAGGTAAATCGTCCGCTGAAGGCCTAGAGAGAGGAACAACCCCAGACGCGAAAACTACTCGAAAGGCGAATCTATTTCAATCTACAATCCCAGACGCGACAGCAACCTAAAACGCGACATTTCTTGGGATCAGACATTGCATTGGTACCCCATCTCAATCCCAAATCGTCTGGTAGTGGGAAATCGTTTGGTATTATCTCGATGGTACAAATCGTCTGCTGTCAAAAGCTATTTGGGATCCTTTCTCTTACTATTTTATATGTAACTTCGGAGCAAGTGAAGTTACTGCAGAATTGCTTAGACTTGCTTGACTGGACTAGCTGGACTTAGCGGATTTACCCCCTCCTCTTGCTTTGTCTGCCCCCCTGTTTACCCCCATATCCCCGCTGCGTGGGCGTCCAGGAAGTAAACTCAAAACGAATATAAAACAACTTATTAATGCTTTGGCCGCTGAAGAGGAAGAACAAGAGTCTGGTTGCGCTTCGGGACGACTTCCATCACTGGGACCGCTTTCCGCTCTGAATGAGCTCTCTTTGCTGACGAAACAACTTTCTAAAAAAAGAGATGATAGGTGGGTCCCTTTTCATTGGACTAGCCTGAAACTGATTCTAAGGAACCATCCAATTGCGCAGCAGCTATCTAATCTAAAGGTAGGTCATTTCTACTTTCGTGGATCAACCAACAAACAAGTGGAGCTGTCAATCCTTAAAGATGTGAGTACAGAACCGAGTCTAAGTCTTGCCCCTTTTTGCACCACGGTGGAAGGTTGACGTTATGGACAGTCTATATAGAGGATATCTCCCTTTGTTTGGTCCGCCCTGCTCCTTCATCGATCAAATGGAATTGCCTGCCCTTCTACCGCCTCAACTCCAAGAAAGGTTTGCTGCTGATCCTCTAACCACTCAGAGTCAGAGTCAACATCAAAGGTGGTGACGCACTCAATGCCAACAGAGGGAGAAAGCAGACGCGGCGGATGGCTCAAAAAGAGATGTCTACCCACCCACCTATCCACATTGGAAGGAATAAGGTTCACAGCACAAAGGGAGTGAAGCGTATAAGAGTTGAACGAAAAGGTCTAAGCGAAGACCGTCCACGAGCAAGTCTTTCGTTCAGAGTCATGCCATCTGAGTCACCAGAAGCCAATTGTAGTGGTTTGTTTTGGCCGTACTCAACTCTTAGCAGAATGATTGAATGCTTTACTAGAGCTCTGTGGGTGAAAACAAAGCCAAACCATTGGTAGAATCGGTCTCCTTCGACAACAAAACGAATCGATCCAGCCTATGTTCTTCTTGCTGTTGGAAAACCTCAATGACTGATGGACGACTCTGGTTTATGTGCTGCTTGCTTCTTGCTCGAGATATTGACTGGCCTGTGGGATATCTCAATGATTGAATGAATGCCCAGAACAGAAGATGCTCGAGACCAATGCTGTTACACTTGACGTCGGTTTACCTCCATGAATAACTGATAGCCGACTCTGGTTTATGTTCTTGCTTGAGATCGGGACTTTACTATTGAAAACAAAGTGGAAGCTCGTTCTCTGAAAGGGGCCATCTACTTAGCCAGACTTGAATTGAGCCTAGTGGATACATATGCACTTAGAGTCACTATAACATGAGCTCCAACCAGGCGAAAGAGGAGTTCGATTCGCTTTCTGTGGTAAAGCCAGAATCAGCCCTAGGCAATCGGTGATTTAATTCTCTTCAATAACATTGGTGCTGTCGTCGTTGGATAGAGAAGAACAGGATCAGGGCTTCATAAGGGATCTTCCGTATCAAAAAAAGATAGTACCCCCTTTAACGGAGAAGGGTAGGCATAATATGAAGAATTCTCTATCGCATCCCTGTTGGTTGGTTTCGAGCAAAACTTGATGAACATTGGCTTGAAAGAAAATAAAATATTACCAAAAGGGTTTCCAACTTATTCCAGTGAAAAAAAGGATCAAATGACGGCCACTGATCAAGAGAGAGAGTCAATTCAGGCAGTTTCCCTTCTCTTCGGAAAGTAAGAACTGTAGTTCACCTTGATCCGAGCCAGGAATACTGGTCAGTCAATAAAAAGCTAGCCGGGCCAAAAGGAGTAAGGACTCAAAAGAGTCGTTAACCCTACTTCTTTTTTTAATCAAGTGGAAAACTAACTACCATTCCCCGTCTTGTAGCCAGGGGTCATAAAAGTAAGGTAGTTGATCACCACTTTCTCGATCAAAGGATTAGCTTGATGCGCTTAAACAAGAGAAGCTTTTCCGAGTTATAGACAATGCGCGAATGCGGGAGAGGTACTTGACTTTTTTCTATTCCCATTTTCCTTTCATGCTGGTCTTGCGGTGCGAGGAAGATCCACTTTCAAGGAAGTCTCTTGAGTAGGCATGATCAACAAATGTCTCAGTATGCTTAACAGGAAAGAGAATTCCTATTGATTGACGACTCTACTGAGGATTGAAAGTTTCCTCAACTGAACCCCAAGGTCTCCAGAAGCTAGGCTGATGACAACGAAAGGGAGAGATCACAAAGCACTTCCTTCGAGTTTCATTGGAAGCGATCAGGTGGATCAAAGCTGTCATGCGGATACCAAAGACTTGATGCCAGAGAAGAGCCTTTTGCTATCGGGGGAGACCCATTTTCAAGGAGAACAGAACCTCTGTCTGATTTTCGTCAGCTACCACTTGAGTTCGGACTCTTTGACAGCACTGACAACCGCTTTGTTTGACCCAATTTGGTTTCCGCTCACTGCTTTCACTGCCCTAATGAACTGATCCTTCCTTGCCTTTTGGGAAGTTTGAGACTGTCTGTCCCCTTCTTTTGAGCGACTCTGCCTATGACCTGTCTGCCTATGCTCACTACTAGGGTTGGGCTACTTGGTCAAGCTACTCAACCTGCCTTTGACCTATCTGCTGACTGATCTCATTCCTCATTCGGCTGAGTGCTCACTACTGGAAGCTTTGCTTGACAATGTGCTCTTTGCTTGAAATCAAACTTCTCCTACTGCTCCAAAGGAGACCAGCGGTGAGCTTCCATCCTGCCTTGCTTCCTGCTAGCTCTTCAATGAAACCTGTCCGAACTCTGGAAGAGTAGTCGGTCTGCCACCTAGCTAACAGTCCATGAAAGTCCAATCGCAGCACTCATGCTCGTTGCTACTCCCTTCAAGCAACCGGGATCTGTCTTACTAAAGTGCAATTAAAGAGACTACCAACCGATGATCTTCTTCGGATCTTATCGCCTGGGCTCCGGTACCCGTATTAACGCATTCCTTCGCCTTTCTTTTGGGACTAGCTTTCGTCGTTAGCTCATGGGTTTGACATTGGTGCTTGGCCTGTGAATGACGTCCTATAGGGCGTCACATATCTCATCTTTATCTAGTGCGCAAGCGACGTTCTTCCGTTGTCCCGTGTACTCTACCTTAATTTAAGTGGTACCACATGAAGGAATTCTTCTTTAAGGACATCAGCCCTTTCCTTACCTTGTCTTCAAACTTAAGACCGCTTTTCGATACTGTCACAAAAGAAAGAAAGAAAAAAAGGATTTCCAGTTCCGAATAGAACGAAAATAAAGAAAGTAAAAGGGAATGAAAAGAAAGATCAAAGAGATGGTATCCCGTGCAATAATATCCGGAAGTTAAGGATGAAATAGCCCCACCCAGAAAGACGTGTTTTCCTTTTTTAAAATAAGGCATGTAAGCCTCTTTGTCCCTCCCGGTTCGGCAGCGGAAGCATTATCAGCTCCCGAAGAAGATGAAGCTACCGAGATGGGAAGACGGAGCTGCTCTTCCGGCCGAGAAAGCGATTGAGAAAGCCAACAATTCTTTCCGGATCTTTATTCCGAATATCTTAGATCGAAGATAACAAGCCTTATCACCAGAATGAACAACTCACTCCCGACCAATAAGAGGTGCCTCCGTCCAACCTCGATAGTCTTTCATGCTCCTTCCATCCAAGCATGAGAGTTGCATTTTATGGTCAGAACTCCATCCCGGGATGGTGAATTAGACTCAGCCTATGCTGGCCTCATACTCGATCCACCGCTGGGAAATTCTCTTCAATAACCGGGCCACGGCCGTGGCGTTGGGCAGAAAGCCGATGATTTCGACGAGGCCCTTCCCTTTAACCCGAACAGCCAGATTAATTAGAGGTCATCCCCTACCTCCGAATCCTTTGACGGACACCAGAGAAGTGTTTTGTTCGCCTATCATTGGTCGACTTGAACCTTGTTCCCTCTAGTCCGTTAATCACTACCTCTTTAAACCTCTGATGATAAAGTCGTAGGCGAAAGCGGGCCTTTCACCCATACTCATGAAAAATGAGAGAGCAATCTTATCCATTTCGAGATAGTTGCTACCTATATGTTCTGATTCATTTACTACAATAAACCCACTATTCCAAGCGCAGGTCCCGTATTTTTTTGATTAATCGCCTGCTCACTTAGAATATCGGGGAATCTCTATTTAGCTTGTTAAAGGGCTGAAGAGCTGCGGAGGTGGGGGAATCGGACTTATCCATGGTTAGTCAACATAATTGCATAGGCCCAGAAGCCCAGGTAGCTCGGCATGGGAGGAAAGGAATATCTCTGAACTAATGGTCGGCCGCTTACTCTATAATGCTAAGTTAAGCCCCTTCCCCTTTACTCCAACATCGTCCTATCCACCGCTGTGGATGTGAACCCGGCTATCCAATCAGTCCAAGGTGCATAAGCCTGCTCCTCGATAAAGCCTTGCTCATCCTCTTGTTCGATAATCCCTTGTTTGTTCTCTTCCTTCCCCACCTTTAGCCCTCCCTCTCCGCCAGTACTTTCCTCCCCGGGGAACCAATCTGATCCGTCTCCAAATAGATCTCCTGGTGGTGACGGGCGATGAACCAGGAACGAAGTCCAATCCATCTGAGGAACCAACGAGTTAATTGGTACATAATGTAATCGATTCATCGGCGAAGAAAAGCCCAACTCCTCGATCAAACCAAACCCCTGCTGGTCCCGTTCCCAATGGGAGCTAATCAGCTGACGAAAACTCATATCTATCTCTCTCGTCTGATCCTGGCGCCTCGATTTCTGCAAGCGAACCCTCTCCTTCCTCCCTTGTTCCCATCAATGGGTCAATCCCATGCCCCCCAACTGCGACTAGTGGTGGCTATCGAACCGAAGAAAGCGAGTATCGAACGATCTCATCCCTTGCTCAGTCAGTAGTCGGTCCAAAGGAATCGAGTAGTTCGATTGACGTAACCGGTTATAGACACGGAAGGAAGAATTGAACTTCCCCACCTGCCCCAACTGCACGCGCTTGGCTCATCGCATCTCTCAAGCGGGTGGAAAGCTGCGGAGCCGGGAATCAGACTGAATCCGAGACAAGAGACACATTGATGGCCTCGGATAGATTAGCTCGGATTGAGCTGTCCCTATCCCTATCAGTCGAGTGCGTCTGCCCTCAGCCGGTACGGAGCCAACCCAGCTCCCGTCCCCGCGAGTGAGTTTTGCTGGTCATAAAGAGAGGGAAAGAAGGGAATAAGTTAACATTGAATGACTTTATGATTGTTTCGGAGGCGAGAAAGGGAAGAGATAAACGAACTGAAAGGGATTGGGGTAGTGCGGTGGCATCGGCCTATCCAACTACTTCTCGACCGGCCCAGCTGCTAGTCGCCGGGGCGAGGCTCGGCCAGTTGCTTCAATGATTTTGGACAACCCTGACAACCACCGGGGATCTACTTATCGAAGGGGTATTACAGCTAAAAAAGACTTGGATTACCTTAACCATTGGCGGGGGATCATTTAATCGGTTACGATGCGAATGCAACTAATGTGACGTGCCTTAAAAAGAACTTTCCGTGAAGGTTTCCGGCCCCTTGGTAGTTTGCTTAGGCTCCCACCTCGCCCAAGTGGTTCGTGCATACCTTGCTTCAGGGGGTTGGATCTTCTATCCAAGCGTCAGAGACGAGTTTGATACTAAAGAGACGGCTGGTGGACTCATTCGCTGTCGCACTTCGATATCTATCTGTCTTTCGATTCATCTATGTATATGCCTTTTTTTACATTTTTTTAGCTCATTTGCATTCCGCATGAGTCCGTTACCAAT
>WSSedL1CaDRAFT_10001072_pt1 | contig 17164 bp, 11 predicted proteins | sample WetSurSL1Cattail_FD_9464 | JGI IMG/M metagenome (IMG submission 9464)
GNCTGTGTTCGCTTGAGCCTGCTGCCATTTCTTCAGTGCTTGAACTTATCTGATTGCTTGCGCTTGCTGTAGCTGAGATAGCTTCCGATACGTCATTCAATGCATGACTAAGCGATTCTGCTACTCCGTTTATACTGTCCTTTATCAGCTGATGATCGCCTTTATAGTCGCTGGTAATGCGAACTGTCATATCGCCAGAAGACATCTTTTCAAGAGCTATTACCCCCTCTTTTATTGGGGTTAATATTTCGTCAAGCGTGTCGTTTACGCCTTTTATTATTTTCCCATAATCACCAAGGTGTTTACTCGCGTCGGCTCTTTGGGTTAGTCTGCCTTCAACTGCATTATCTGATAGCATTGTCATATCGGTAATCAAAGCTTCAATCGAAGCAAAGCAGGTATTCAGGTTCATTTTAACTTCGTTATATTCGCCCTGGTACTCGTCGGTTATTTGTTCTGGTATATCGCCTATAGATATTTTATTAATATTTCCAGCCATAAAACGAATTGGATTTACAAGAGCAATTATTATTTCATTAATTCCGGTAATTAATCTATGCCATGTGCCCGAAAATAAATTCACATTTCCGCGGTCATTTAAATTCCCTGTTCTCATATTATTAGCTATTCTATCAACTCCTCTGAAAATAATAGCCACAGTTTTAATGAGTTCATTTAGATTATTTTTAATTCCGTTAAAATCGCCTTTGAACTCTTCGGTAATAGGCTCGGACATTTCGCCATTTTTAATTTTCTCAATATAATTAGCGGCAGAGTTTAGCGGTATTGTAACAGCGTCAAGAGTGTTATTTACGCCTTCGACTATTTTCTTAAAATCGCCCTGGTGCTTTGAAGCGTCCGCGCGCGTATTAAGGTTTCCTTCAATTGCGCCTTGCGATAAATCGTTAATATCGTCAATTAAAGTCCTGATAGAATCGAAGCATATGTTTAGATTATTTTTAATAACATTATAATCGCCCTGATATTCTTCAGATATTTTATCTGGTATCTGCCCAACAGCAATGCTATTTATATTTTTTCCCATAAAGTTAATATTAGTTACAAGAGGTTCAATAATAGCGTTTATATCGCTTACAAGACCGCTCCATGCTCCCACCAATATGCTTGAATTTCCGCGATCTTTCAAATTTCCAGAGCTTATATTTACTGATATTCTTTTTACTCCTTTGAGTATCATTCCAAGCGTTTTTATCATTTCATTAACGCTTTCTTTTATCTCGTTATAATCGCCTTTCAAATCTTTTTCAATTTTTTCAGGAATTACGCCTTTGCTTATATTATTCATATAAGAAGAAGCAAGCTTTAAAGGCTCTGTTACCGCATTAAGAGTATCGTTCATTCCAGTTACAATTTTCTGGAAATCTCCCTGATGTTTTGATACGTCGGCCCGCGCGCTCAAGTTTCCAGCTACTGCGGCTTCAGCTAAGAAATTAATATCAGAAACTAACAATTCAATGGCGTCTATACATCCGTTGACGTTATTTTTAATTTCATTAAAATCGCCGTGATATTTTTCTGTTATTTTAGGAGGTAAATTTCCTTTGCTGATACGGTCTACATATTCGGCAGCCATATTCAATGGACCAATTACCGCATCAAGAGTATCGTTTATTCCTAATACAATTTCTTTATAACCGCCGGTAAATTTATCTGCGTTTCCTCTGATCGAAAGCTTTCCTTCTGTCGTTCCATTTATAAGCATTTTAATTTCGGAAATAAGATTTCTTAATGTAGAAGTAATTCCATTCAATGCTGGAGCAAATTGGTCTTTATCATCATAACTCGGAACAGTAATTGAAACGTCTCCCTGGGCTATATTATGCATTGCTCCGGCAAACTGCTCTAATTGATCCATAACAGAGTCAAGTACGCCTGCCATCTCGCCTATTTCATCTTTACTGTCAACATTAGCTCGCGTTTTTAGACGCCCTTTTTGTAATTCTTGAACCATGTTCAACAGTTTTTTTACAGGATTTTTAATACTTCTAGAAATAAACAAACCAAAAATAATAGCGCATATAAAAACAATCAGCATAAGCGCTCCCATTGTAAATACAGAGCTTTCTACAATACTAGTATTTGTTTCAGCCATCGCTTTTGCTTTTTCTTTTTTTAGCTTAACAAGTTCGTTAAGAGCAGCTCTCTGCGCCTTAATACTTGCGGGCATTTCCGTAACCATATAAGTATATGCCGCATCATTTTTCCCTTGCTTTGCCAGATCAATAAATTGCGCTAATTTTGTAAGATATTCACTTTTTGCATCTACAAAAGCATTGTATTTTCTTCGTGTTTCTTCGCTTGTAATTTTTGCTTTATACTCTTCAGTTTCAGCATTTACTGTTTTAATTTCTTCGTTAACTCTGTCTAAAGCGGCATTTCTTTCTTCAGATGTTTTTGCCAAAAGCACATCCCTTGCGGCAACTCTAACATTTACTACAGAAGTAGATAAATCAACTAACCGCGCTATAGGTTCAGTCATTCTTTTGTATAAAGAAGCGTCGCTTTCGCCAATCGTTTTTATTTCGCTTATCCCCACAAAACCTATTACGCAACCCAAAAGAGCAATAATCATAAAGCTTATAAAAAGCTTAATTCCTATTTTTAGATCATAAAACCACTTCATTTCAACTCCGCTAATTATTAAGAAATCTGCAATAATACTTTTGCAACAAAACGCTGTTTTAACTATAATATCTGGTTATCTGGATAAGAGTATTATTTGAATTGCAATTTTATGATTTCATCAGAAACATAAAATAACTACATGTTGGCATATGTATACCTAATATTTGGTATTTTTAAATAAATTTTCGCAATATTTTCATTTTACGTTAAATGTTATTTTAACGCATAATAGAAAGCCTGCCTGCGTTTATTTTATATTTTCAAATAATAATATTTTACGCTACTATTTGATTTTAATTTCAAATCTTGCTTTATTTATGATTTGGAATATGGCAAAATATAAATAATGGACGATACTGATCTTTCAAGGCGTGAATTTTTACTTAATCTTTCCAAATTAGGTTTTGCAGTTGCATGCGGAAATTGCTTTAGCTTTTTAAAAGCGGCAGATTTCCAGTGGGATGATAATTTTTACAAATATGCTCCTCCGGCAAAATACTGGATTTCTGCTGAAGCAAAAGGAGCAAAGTGTATTGATTGCCATTCGCCCAAAGATATTAAATTTGAAAACAGTCATTATCACAAAGATAAAGTTGTTAAATGTCTTTTGTGCGCGCAGGGCTGTATTATTAAAGAAAATAAATCAGGCAAATGCCGCGCAAGACGAAATGTAAACGGAGAGTTACGAAGCCTTGTTTACGGCAGACCTATTTCTACGCACGTAGACCCGATTGAAAAAAAGCCGTTCTATCATTTTATGCCTGGCAGTAACGCTTATTCTATAGCGACAGCAGGATGCCCTCTTTCATGCCAATTCTGCCAGAACTGGGAAATTTCGCAAGCCAGACCGGAGGACTATCGCGTAAAATATGTCCCCGCTAACGAAATTGCCGATAATGCCAACGCAGGCGGTATTCCTATTATTGCTTTTACTTATAACGAACCTACTGTATTTATTGAATACATGCTTGATATTGCACGCTTAGCTAAAGCTAAAAAAATTAAAAGCGCGCTTGTTAGCTGCGGTTTTATGAACCCCGAACCTCTTAGAGATATTTGCGATACGCTTGACGCAATTAAAATTGATCTGAAAGGTTTCAGCGAAGACTTTTATAAAAAAGTCTGCCATGCCGAGCTTAAACCGGTTCTTAGAACAATTAAACAGATTGCAAAAAGCAAAACTCACTTGGAAATTGTTAACTTAGTGGTTCCTACTTTAAATGATTCAGAACGCATGATGCATAATATAGCCGATTGGATTATAAACGAAGTGGGTCCCGACGTCCCTCTGCATTTTACAAGATTTCATCCTGATTTTAAACTTGCCAATCTTCCCCCTACGCCAATTGCGTCTCTGGAAAAAGCCCGCGAGATTGCAATGAGTAAAGGATTGAGATATGTTTATATTGGCAACGTCCCCGGACATTCGGCTAACTCAACTTTCTGTCCGCAATGCAAAAAAGTGATTATTAAAAGAACAAACTTTTTTATGTCTGAGATGCATATGAAAAAAGGAAGATGCGCTTTTTGTAATTATCCTATTGCGGGAGTATGGCATTAATTTAATTTACGAGGGAAAACATGAACGGAAAAAATTACTTCCTTTATATTGTAGTTTTTTTTCTTTTTTACCCCTTTCTTATGGTTGGGTGTTCCGAAAATAAATCCGGCTCAACTCCTGGAGACGACTCGTCCGTAAAACAAAGCGAGTTTGCTGGGCAATTTTACCCCGCCGATTCTGTTAAACTATTTAATGCGCTGACTATCTTTTTTAAAAATGCCGTTACGCCGCCTAAGTCAAAACCCAAAGCTTTAATTGTTCCTCATGCCGGTTATATATATTCCGGACAAATTGCAGCAGATGCATACAACGCAGCAAGAAATTTTAAATATGATATCATTGTAATTCTTGGAACAAACCACACTACTGCCGGTTTTGATAAAGTTTCTATTTTTAATGAAGACGCTATAAGAACTCCGCTTGGTAAAGCTATATTTGATAAAGGAATTACTACGCAGCTACTTAAAGAAGACCCGGACGTAAGTTATAATGCGGCGGTAAATAAAAAAGAACATTCCATAGAAGTCCAGATACCGTTTATTCAGTATGCCTTTCCTGGCGCGCGTATTGTTCCAGTAATTGTCGCAAGCCCTGATTTAGATATGTGCCGTCGTCTTGGAAAAACATTAGCGTCTATACTGCGCGGCAAAAACGCTCTAATTGTGGCCAGTTCCGATCTATCTCATTACACAGATTTTAAAAACGCTCAGATGGTTGATGAAAAGACATTAAGAACAATTGCCGCGATGGATCAGCAAAAAATTTCCGTTTATATGCGCGACGAATTATATCAGTCAATCCCAGCCCTTGTAACCTGCGCTTGCGGCGAAGGGGCGATATTAACAGCTGTTACAGCCGCAAAAGAGCTTGGCGCGGAAGATTGTTCATTAATAAGCTATGCTAACTCTGGACATACTGTTATCGGCGAGCTTGAACGAGTAGTTGGATATGGCGCCGCAGCCTTTTTTAACGAAGCTAAAACTAACAACGCTAATTACGACTCGTTATTTTCTCAGAATAAAGCGACCGCTTTTACTTTGGATAATATTTCAGATAATGATAAAATTCAATTATTGAAAATTGCCAGAGAAACAATACGCGATTATTTGCTATCAGGCATTACCCCTCTAGTAAGAAATCTAAATCCAGCGCTTAGAACCAATAGAGGCGTGTTTGTAACGTTAAAGAAAAATGGAGAGCTTAGAGGCTGCATAGGTCGGATGAGCGAAGAATGGCCTTTGTATAAAGTTACCGGATCAATGGCAATAGAAGCGGCGTTTAACGACAACAGATTTTCTCCCCTGACTATTAAAGAGCTTGACCAGATAAACATAGAAATTTCTGCGCTTACCCCATTTAAGCAAATTGCCGGAGCCGATGATATTACGCTTGGGAAAGATGGCGTCATAATCAAAAAAAACGGCAGGCAGGCTGTTTTTTTGCCGCAGGTAGCCACAGAAACAGGATGGGATAAAATTCAGTTTCTTGATCAGTTATGCCGTAAAGCAGGTTTAAATTCAGGCGATTGGAAAGACGCGGCGCTTTATACATTTCAGGCGGAAGTTTTTAACGAACAAGAATTTAATATAGGCGATACTGATAAAAAGTGAAACGAATATTATTCCTTACCGGTTTCTTTTCAGTTCTCAGTCAGGTAGTTTTATTAAGAGAACTAAACGTAGCATATTTTGGCGTAGAGCTAATATATACGCTTGCTTTAGGCGTCTGGCTGTTAGGTTCTGCACTTGGCGCTTTAATTAACCGTAAAAATGCTTTCCCGGATATTCATAAGATATTTCTTTTATTGTTTATTGCGGCGTTGATAATTCCATGCGACATTATTTTTATCAGGGGCGCGCGAATATTATCCGGCGAAGCTTCCGGCGTATATTTGCCGTTTTATTTTCAAATCCTCTTATTAATCATATCTCTCGTTCCAATAAGCGCTTTAACTGGTTTTGCTTTTCAACGCAGCGCTAAGCTTTTTATTTCGGATGGCAAATCGCTTGCGCTTGCATATTCAATAGAAAGCGCCGGCGGTATTGCAGGAGGTATTATGTCTGCTCTTCCGGCAGCGTTAAATATTTCTAATTTTTCAACAGGACTCTTTTGCGTTCTTTCTGTATTTTTATTTATAGATTATAAATTCATATTAAAAAAGAACAGATATTTTTTATTATTTCCGGCTCTTATATTTGCAATAACGCTATTCTTATTATGCAATACGCATAAAATAGATATTGCCTCTGCTTCATGGAATCATATAAATATTGTTGAAACAAAAGACACTCCATATAACCGAATATCAATATCAAATAACCTTGGACAGATTTCTGTTTTTGAAGACGACGCGCTTTGCTATGAATCCGAAACTACTGACGCAGAAGAATTTTGCCAGATTTCTTTATTATTAGTCGATAAACCCAAACGCGTTCTTGCGCTTGGAGGGGGCTACCAGGGAATTTTAAATGAAATTATTAAACTGAAATACGTTACCGTAGATTACGTTGAATTTAATAAAAGTCTTTCGAGTATTCTTACGCCATACCTTAACAACACTTTTGGCAACGCGTTAGCTTCCGGAAGAATAACTGCATTTTATATGGATCCTAAAACTTTTCTGAAAAATGCTAATTATTATGACGCTATTATTATTAATATGCCTGAACCAACTTCAGGACAAACAAATCGTTTTTACACAAAAGAATTTTTCTCCCTTTGCTCAAAGCATTTAAGTAATAACGGCATAATTGCATTCCGAATGAAATCAGCCGAAAATCTCTGGTCGCCTGTTTTGTTAAAACGCAATACAAGTATTTACAAAACTTTGAAATCATCTTTTAACGACGTAGTGGTTTTTCCAGGGACAGTAAATATTTTTGCAGCTTCTCAAAATAAACTTGAACTAAATCCGGATGTCCTTTCAAATCGTCTCCTTGAACGCCAATTAAACACTAAAATAGTTACTCCTCAATATATTAAATATATTTTAAGCAACGATAGATTCGACCAGATCAGGCGCCTGATGGATTCAACGAATTCAACCGAACTAAATACCGACAATAAGCCTGTCTGTTACCGTTATACATCGGCTATTTGGCTCTCTAAATTTTTTCCAGAATATGCATATATTAATTTTAACACAATAAACCCGTATAATTTAATTTCCTTTGGAATATTTGCAGTTTTATTTTTCGCATTTATCAAAGCTTTTAAAAAGATAAAAAAATATATTTTAATAAGCGTAGTAAGTTTTCAGGGTATGATCTTAGAGCTATCTCTTATTTTGCGCTATCAAACAGAAAGCGGCATTCTATACCAGAACATAGGAATTTTAATAACTGTTTTTATGCTTGGCCTTAGCGCAGGTTCGTATGTATTAAACCGAATAGAAGCTGATAACGTTTTTATGCCAAAACAAAAAAAATTAACCGGAGTAATTCTGATTCTTTTATTCGCCTTGTTAAATTTGTGCGTAGGAATTTTCTTTAAGACAGCCGAGATAGTAAATCTGACAATAATTTCTGTTTTGCTTTTTTCAGATGGATTTTTAGTATCGGCAGTATTTGCTTTTCTAAGCCGTTCTCGCAACGATAAACAAAATTTGCTTGTTTCGCCCCTATATTCAGCCGATCTGATTGGCGGCTGTATTGGAGCTATATTAGGAGGATTGTTTTTTATCCCATCATTAGGCTTAAGCGAGATGCTCATTTATAGCGGTATTTTGTCGGCTATTTCGTTACTACTAAACTAATAGAAAATATATTCGATAATTTAATGAAATGTAAATGTTCAGATGGTATATTTTCCTTGTTAATGGGCTTTTGACTTCGTAAAATAATTCACTCAGTTTATAATAATTATTTATTTTATTCCTGAACTGGTATTATTGCAAAGTTAATATTTCTTTAAAATATTATTACAAATCTTGACATTACGCATATAAATGTTAAATTGATAATGTATTTATAGTATTACACCTTAGTTTTTCAGGCTTTTTGCTTTATTAAGTTAATACTTTTATGCATTTCTCTTTTTATTCCTAATTTTCTGAAACTATAAGTTCTAATTACGCAGCTTAATAGTTTACAGTATGAAACGATACAATCATTATTAAATTCATATATAAGGAGGTTAGCTTGAGAAATACACTATACAAAACTACAGCGTTAGTAAGTTTGGTTCTTTTACTTTCAACAGGCGTTTCGTTTGCGGGAATAAACTCAAACGTTCCAGCGGCTGATACCGCAGCAGGCGCGCAACCAAACAATTCAAAACTTTCATTCAATTTTGGCGCAGATCTTGTGTCCAGATACGTCTGGAGAGGCGTAGAATTCGGCACAGCGTGGGATAATTCTTCTACTCCCCACTTTCAGCCAAATGCGGCTCTAGGTTATGATTTAGGGACTGGCGGAGCTCTTACCCTTGGATTCTGGGGTTCTTATGGTTTCTCTGGCAACTATAGCGAAAATGATATATTCCTAACCTATGCTATTAACACAAAGGCCGGCGGATTTGGCATTACATTTACTGATTATTATTACCCGTATTTAGATATACCATTTTCTGATTTTAAAAAAGACGGTAAAGGAGCTCACACTTTTGACGCTGAGTTCACTTATACCTTGCCTGAAGCGTTTCCGTTGAGTCTTATGGTTTCTAATAACATATATAACGACGCTCCTGGTCAGAAATCATTGTATATTGAAGCTAACTATCCGTTCACAATTCAGAACGTTCAAATGGGGTTATTTGTCGGAGCCGCTAAAGGTCCAAGCGTTTGGCACAGCATATCAACCGACCATTTTGAGTTTTGCAATGTAGGATTCAAGGCTTCCAAATCAGTTAAGATTACCCAGGACTTTAGTCTTCCTTTAGGCGTTTACTGGATTTATAACGCCCACCTAAAAGACACTCATTTAATCTTCAAAGTATCATTTTAAATATTAAAAGCCTGACAATTTTGTAAATCTTGTCAGGCTTTTTATTTTACTTATTATATTGTAATTCTTTTAAGGGTTAACTCTTGTATAATGGTCTTCTGTATTCTTTTCCGTATTAGCCAGGGTAAGATGATCGCCTTTTAGTTTTACTGTAGGATGTTCCATTGGCTTACCTGCGGCATTTATTGTAAGTTTATTATTCTTCAACAAATATGTCCCTTCCCATACTTTAAATGGAACTGATAATTGCGCAAAGCCTTTATCAGTAAACTGCCATGTAGCTTTTTTACCAGAACTATGTTTAAAACTCCATGTTCCGGCAAATTTATTCTTTTTCGATTTTATTTTATTAATACAAAATAGTTTTTGTATACTTGCAGTATCTTTAGGATACAAATAAAGCGTATCGCTTATAAACTTATATGCTACTTTATTTACCGATTTTGTTTTAGCCGAATCGCTATTAGTAAAAACAAAAACTATAGTATCTTTCTCCACGCTATAGTTAAAATCTACTAAAGGGCCAACAGCTAATTTTACTTTTTTATCGGCTGTAAATATCAGCATTGATCCGTTTCCGTCAGGCGAACGCTTATCCGAACTCCATTTGCCTGCAATTCCTTTTCCGGCAGAAACGTCTTTGCTTATTAAAAAAGTAAGAGCGATTAATATGAGAATAATTTTTTTCATTTTTCTTTCCGAGTATTTAACAATTCTTAATTATATGTTAGAGTGGTTCTAAAAATAAGCCTGTTAACTTGTTTATTTACAATATTTTTTAATTGTTTCGTAAGCTTCAGCATAGCCATGTTTACCGGCTTTTTCCCATTCGGCGCAAGCGCCTTTTGTATCGCCCATTTCAAATTTTACTATGCCGTAATTATAATAAGCGTCTGCATATTCCGGATTAAGCTCTATAGCTTTACAGTAATCTTCCGCCGCGCTTTTATTATCGCCAAGGGCAAATTTAGATAGTCCGCGGTTATTATATGCGTCGACGTAATCTGGCATAAGCCTTATAGCCGAAGTATAATCCGCTACAGCGCCGCTATCGTCTCCCATAGAAGAACGGGTTACTCCGCGGTTGTTATAAGCGTAAGCATACTCCAAATCGTTTTCTATAGCTTTAGTGTAATTGGAAAGAGCGTCTTCTTTATTGCCAAGCTCGTCGTACAGATTGCCCAAATTGTTATACGCTACGGCAAATTCAGAGTTTAGTTCAATAGCCTTTTTATAATCGGCCTCGGCGCCTTTTTTATCTCCCTCGTCGTTTTTTATTAGTCCTCTATTGTTAAATGCGTCAGCATAGGTCGAGTCGAGTTTAATTGCCGTTGAATAATCTTCTTTTGCCTTTTTCTTTTCTCCAAGAGCGGAATAAGTATTTCCTCTGTTATTGTATATTTCAACATAATCCGGTTTAATTTTAAGCGCCGCCGAATAATCCTCAATTGCGCCTTTTAATTCTCCAAGAGTATATTTAGTGTTGCCGCGCAAATAATACGCGTCAGTATACTCCGGGTTTAGTTCTATCGCTTTGGAATAATCGAGCATAGCGCCTTTAGTATCGCCAAAGTTATCCTTAGCAATTCCTCTTTCATAATAGGCCTCGCTATTCCCAGATTTTAGTCTTATAACCGAAGTAAAGCTTTCAATTGCGCCGGAATAATCGCCATTCTGAAGTTGTTCTTCTCCAGTTGCAAAATAATCGTCAACGTCCTGTGCGCTAACTTTAGCTGTAAATAATAAAGCTATAACAAACGCATAAAAACATCCGGGAAGGATTTTCATTTTTATATTCTCCAATTTAATAGTAATTCGCTCTTTGTAAGTAACTGTAACTTAAATATTATTTCCATGAAATGCTATTTGAAACAGACTCTTCCGCCATATTTTTAATATACGAAAAGTACTTTTAGCTTTTTTCCTATTCAATGAAATAAAAACTAAAATAAATAAGAATCTGCTAACAAAGGAGCAATAAAATATTTAAATTTGTAAATGGAATTAATTTTTCATTTTGTACTGGTAATTTATATAATTAGAAAACTATGCAGTAACTAAAAACACACTTAACTATGGAGTAAAAATGCGATTAATAATTCAAAAAGATTATGCGCTTATATCTAAATGGGCAGCTTATCATGTAGCAAGCAGAATAAAAGAATTCAAACCGACCCCAAAGAAAAAATATTTCGTCCTGGGTCTCCCAACCGGTTCTACTCCCCTTGGAATGTATAAAGAACTGATTAAACTTAACAAAAGCGGCAAAGTTTCATTTAAAAATGTTATAACTTTTAATATGGACGAGTATGTTGGACTTCCTGAAAATCACCCTGAAAGTTATCACTCTTTTATGTTTACCAACTTCTTTAATCATATTGATATCAACAAGAAAAACGTAAACATATTAAACGGAAACGCAAAAAACCTCGAAAAAGAATGCGAAAGCTACGAAAAAAGAATTATTAAAGCTGGCGGCATTAATTTGTTTGTTGGAGGAATTGGGCCTGACGGGCACATAGCTTTTAACGAACCTGCGTCTTCCTTAAACTCGCTTACAAGAGTCAAGTCGCTCACTACTGATACTATTATAGCGAACTCCAGATTCTTTGACGGCGACGTTAACAAAGTGCCTAAAACGGCATTGACTGTAGGCGTTAAAACCATTCTTGACTCCGAAGAAGTGCTTATTTTAATAAATGGCCATAACAAAGCCAGAGCTTTACATCATTCAATTGAAGAAGGCGTAAACCACTTATGGACGGTCAGCGCATTACAGCTTCATCCTAAAGGCGTTATTGTTTGCGACGACGCTGCTACAGACGAATTGAAAGTTGGAACCGTAAATTACTTCAAAGATATCGAATCCGACAACCTTACTCCTGAATCTTTATTAAAGTAATCCCCTTTTTTATTTTTCCCCAAACGCCGCGGCCAAGCTGCGGCGTTTTTTAATCGCATACTTTTATATTCTTGCATATTTTTAATAGACCATTGCATAACGAAATTAAACGCTAAATATACGCAAGTAAGAACTTGCAATAGCCTGGGAATTATAGCTTTTTTTATTGCGCTAGTAGAGATTTATCTTTTACAATATGGGCAAACCGTTTGCCCATATTGAAAGCGTTTTCGCAATCTATCGGAAAATGTTCTTCCCTTCTTTTTTTCTTTTTTTCCGGATCAAAATATGTCATATCAACTTTTGAGTAATCTTCAAACTGATATGTATCAGTTACGATTAATGATTCGCCATATCCTGATAAAAAATTAAGATAAAGCTCATTCAATTTAATATGCGCTTCCACTGCGCTGCCGGCAAGAACGTCCTCGCCAATATTCATAGTATAAATAAAGCCAATTGGAATTTTATTCGGATAATAATTTTTCAAATCGTAGCTCTTATATGGAAAAATAAATCGCTCAAACAATGACTTCATCTGACTAGTTATAGAGCCGAAAAATATAGGCGAACCCAGAATGATGGCGTCTACATTGCGCATTTTCTCTAATACTGGAGTTAGGTCATCCTTTGCAGCGCACTTGGCAAAGCTCTTACTGCCTTTTAGTTTACACGCAAAACAGCTTACACAGCCCTTATAATTTAAATTATATAAGTTAATTTGTTCTGTTTCAGCTCCTTCAGATTCGGCTCCCTTCATTGCTTGTTCAAGTAACGTTGCCGTATTCCATTTTTTACGGGGACTTCCGTTAAGCGCTAATAATTTCATTTTTCCTCCTTACTTTTAGTTAGTGTTTATATAACTAACTATTTATATACAATTTTATCTTTTCAGATAAATCCATTTAAATTATTTTTTATTTATTTTGGAAATTAACTCGCTAAGCGAATCAATTTCTTTTTCTGTAAGCGACTTTTTTATTACTTCGATAAGTTTGCTATTGCGCAAATGTTCATACCCGGCAAACACAAGCCCTTTTTCAGTAAGCTCTATATAATACACTCTCTTATCTTCTGAAGATTGGTTCTTCTGAACATATCCTAATTCGATAAGGTTGTTTATTAGATCCGTAACTGACGGTTTAGTGATTCCTAAAATTTTTGCAAGAGCCCCATAAGTAAGGTCTTTAGACCCAGCAATTATTTTAAGACAGTTTGTATATCGCATTTTCAGGTCTAATATTCCAAGCTCTTTCGAAAGCTCAAAGCTGCATTCATTTATAAGCCGGTTAAACTTAATTAGAGCTTCATGTAATAATAATTGTTTTGGCATAATGTTCTTTTTAGTTAGGCATAACTTAACTAACTATTTTGTAAAAATCAATTCTTCTTTTATTTCACTATAAATTTAATATGGTCATTGAGCTTGTCGGAATGACCTTTATTTTTTAAACGAACGCGCTAATTCAATAGTATGAGTTAAAAGCTGTTTATCTCCATAATCCAAATGACCGGGAATAATTATTTTTGCGGAACCGTATTCGTCCATAACTTTTTGCACAGTATTAGGCCATGCGGTTACATTAATATCTTTTAAGTTGCCAAGGTCGGCAGTCGCAAGACTTTTAATAAGACATCCGCCAAACAAAACATTTTCTTCAGGCAGCCACACTACAATATTATCGGCGGTATGCCCCGCTCCAAAGTATTTACAAATTACTTTTTTACCGTTCAGATTTAATTCCAATGAATCCTTAAATCCAATTTGCGGGACAGGAAGTTTTTTATCCGCGGCAATACTAATTGTTAAATCCAGCGCATAGGATTTAATTCCTTTTTCGTGAAATGCGTTTAATCCGCCAATTCTATCCGCTTTATGCCAATGAGTAATTACTACGCCTTCTATTTCCGCTTTAAGATAGCCGGTAATCCAATCAATCAGTTTGTATGAAGTTGAATCATGTCCGGGAGTATCAATAACTAATACCTTCCCATCGCTAATATATAACATTCCGTTTGCGGGATAATTATCTATTTCCGGCATAAAAAAAGTATACTCATAAACATTGTCTGTTAGTTTAACTGCATACATATTTTTTGCAATTTGAATCGTATCAGGTCTGTTTTGGGCAAATAAATTAAAACTAAGACAAAACAGAATAGAAATAATTAAAGCTGCATTTTTCAATTTAACTTCTCCATTTTTTAAGAATAACATATATTTTATTTAAACAGTGGTATAAAAATAGAAACCCTGGCTCCTGATTCTTCATTTTTTACTTCGGCTTTACCATTATGAATATCCATTATAAGCTTAACTGCGGCCAATCCAAGGCCGTATCCATCATAGTGGTGCATTATATCCGTAGCGGTAAACAATTCAAACAACTGCCCCATCGCCTCTTCGCTAAAACCTGGACCATCGTCTTTAACTGATATTATTACATAATCATCTTTCGTTTCCTGAGTTAATTCAATTACTCCATTCACTGGAGAAAACCTGATTGCATTGTTCATTATGTTGTGTACAGCTTTTGAAATCAAATCCAAATCTGCAAATATCGCTATATCATTTTCAGTAATGTTTATTTTTATCTTAAGCTTTTTCTGCTCTAATATTTCTTCAAAAGCCTCTGTTTTATTTTCAATTAATTTTTCCAAACTATGGGTCTTAAACTCAAATTGATATGATTGCAGTTTAAGACTAGTAATTAGAACTGCAGTTTCAGAAAAATCAATCAGCCGCATAGCCGAATTTGATAATTTTTCTACAAATAATTTTTGTTCCGGTTCCTGCACAGTATCCGATAGCAACTGGGCAAAACCGATTATGCCTGATAGAGGCGTTTTAAGTTCATGCGAAATAAGCGTTAACAAATCGCTTTTAGTTTTATCCAGAGTTTCAAGTTTCTTATTGGCTTCAACAAGTTTTGCCGTACGTTCTGCCACTATTTGTTCAAGTTTCTGATTCATATTTTTTATCTGGTCGGTTTTGTATTTAAGTTGAAGCTGAGTATCAACTCGCGCCAGTAATTCCTTAAAGTTAAAAGGTTTCGTCACATAATCCTGCGCTCCAGCTTCAAGACCAGTTACTATGGTTTCCATCTCGCGGTGAGCTGTAAGAAAAATAACTGGAATTTCTTTAAGGTTCTCATTTTGCCGCATTGCCTTACAAGTGTCTATTCCATTCATAACGGGCATGTTGATATCAAGAAGAACGAGGTCGTAATCGTGCGTTTTGGCAAGAAGATTAAGAGCCTGAACGCCGTCAGTTGCAAAGCCGACTATATAATGGGCTTCTTTTAGCGTACTGCCAAGCACCTGTATATTTTTCATGTTGTCGTCAACAATCAATATCTTGAATTGTTTTTTTTCAGTCAGGTTCATATTGCCTCTACTATTTAATTTTTGATTTCATTCCCTGAATTACTGAAGGGAATAAAGAAAGCGTTTTTAATAATCTTTCCACGTCAAAATTATCTGCAAAAGTTACTATGTCTTCTCCGAATATTTTAATATCTGCGAACGTATATTTTTGCCCAAGCGCCGCCACCTCATTCCCAAACTCTTTTATATCGTCAATTACATTATTTTGAACGACATCGTTATACTTTAAAGTAAACTCCCCTTCAAGTTCTTTTAGCAGTTCAGGCAAAACCAATTGTTCATGTTCTGTCAGTTCTTTTGTCAATATATTACCTGCGTCAAAAGAAGATTTTGTTGAGTCGAAAACAGAATACTTCAGATACTTTTTCATTGTTTCTAATAATTCTGAAATATTAACCGGCTTTAGCAAAAAATCGTCAAACAACTCCTTAGCATGCGCATCTTCCATTAAAAACACAAGAGAAGCCGATATTGCAATAACTGGAATTCCTTTTGTCAATTCTTGCGATTTAATCATTCTTGTAGCGTCAAAGCCGTTTAATTCCGGCATCTTCAAATCCATAAGTATTAAATCAGGTATTTTTTTTGTGGCCAATTCAACCGCTTCAAGTCCGTTTTCCGCTTCAAAAAGAGTTAAAGGCGAAAATTCAAGAATATCAATAATTAGCTTTCTGTTTTCTAAATTATCGTCGCATATTAAAATTTTTGCTTTCTCAAAAGCCACCGAATACGGGTTAAAATCAATTTTCGATTCTTTTTCTGTTCGTTCGGAAGACACTTCAATTCCGGGCAGGTTTATTTCAAACGCAGTTCCAATATTGGCTTTGCTGATAAAACTTATAGTTCCCCCCATAATATCAATAAGCCTTTTTGTTATCGGCAGCCCAAGTCCTGTTCCCCCATATTTCTTTGCGTTAAAACCAAGCTGTTGGTTAAAAGCCTCAAAGACTGTGTTTTGTTTTTCTTCCGGTAGACCAATGCCGGTGTCTTCAACAAATATTTGAAGATCAATTTTATCTTTACTTTCTGAATTTTCTTTTTTACGAATAGCAAGCTTAACAAGTCCTGATTCAGTAAATTTAACTGAATTGCCTATCAGATTAAACAGAATCTGACGCAAACGAATTTCATCAATTATCACAGTCTGCGGTATACTTTCATCATACTCAAGCACAAATTCTAATTTTTTCTCTTTAATTTTAAGCATAAACATATTTTCAATCTCTTTTACTGAAGCGCGCAGATTTACCGGCTCATACAACATTTGCATTTTACCCGCTTCAATTTTAGATAGGTCGAGAATATCGTTAATTATTCGCAGAAGATTTTTACTGCTCGTCCTAATTGAATCTATTTGCGATTTTTGTTTTTTATTTTCAATTGAGTTGTACAATAAATCTGAAAAGCCAATAATAGCGTTCATAGGAGTTCGGATTTCATGCGACATATTAGCAAGGAATTCACTTTTAGCTTTATTTGCAGTTTCCGCAGCGTCTTTTGCGAATTCAATCTCCTTTATTAGCCGTTTACGCTCTGTAATGTTATCGTGCATCGCAATATAATTAATAAGCGTTCCTTTTTCATCAAATACAGGCTGGATATTAAGATCGACCCAATATCCTTCGCCTGATTTCTTATAATTTAGTATCTCCACGCGAACTTCTTCTTTATCTTTTATTGCTTTGCCGATTTTCTTTACTACTTCCTGGTCGGTGCCGACTCCCT
>WSSedL1CaDRAFT_10001073_pt1 | contig 17145 bp, 15 predicted proteins | sample WetSurSL1Cattail_FD_9464 | JGI IMG/M metagenome (IMG submission 9464)
CCCCGCCACGGCTTGCGGCAAAAGCGTCATGCCGCGGGTTGCCGCCGCCCTCGACATACCGCAGATTTCCGAAGCCGTCGGCGTACTGGCCCCCGATAGGTTCGAACGTCCGATATATGCCGGCAGCATCATGCAAACCGTACGCGTGAGCACACCCAGGTTTGCGGCGACCATGCGTCCGGCGGCTTTCGCCCCCGCCGGCGCACAACCCGCCGCCCCGGTGCAAAACCTTCTTCCACTCGAATGCCCGCCCTCCGCCTGTTTTATCGACGAACACATTCCGCGAGCGGCAGGGGCGCAAGAGTTGACCCGAGCGAAAATCGTCGTCGCGGGGGGACGCGGCGCCGGGGCCGGCGGCGGATTCGACGCCATCCGCAGGTTTGCTTTTTCGATCGGTGCCGCCATCGGGGCCAGCCGAGCTGCGGTCGATGCCGGCTTGGCCGGCAACGATTGCCAAGTCGGTCAGAGCGGCAAGACGATTGCGCCGGAATTGTACATCGCCTGCGGAATTTCGGGGGCAATCCAGCATATTTCCGGAATTCAACAAGCGAAGATAATCGCCGCCATCAACAAGGATCCAGAGGCGCCGATTTTTCGGTACGCGGATATCGGATTGGTTGCAGACATTGCCGAAGCGCTTCCTCGGCTTGAACGGCTGCTGGCGGGCAAAAAACCGCGTGCATAGAATTTGGCCTTGCCGCGCGTTTTGCCGGCCGGGGGGTTACATCAGCCAGGACGCGCCGCCGCCGGTGTCGCGATGCACCGCCTTGCGCAGCCACGGCGGCGGGGATTTGGCCAGCTTATCTTCCAGCCTGGCGAGGAGATCGAAAATCCGTTCGGGTTTGTTGACCTGGACCGGGTGAATCCTGCCGGCGACAACCTTGGCGGCGTTGTCGTCGTCGATGTCGGCCATGTAGAGGATGATGCTGCCTTGAATTGCGGCATGGCGCTCGCGACTATCGCGACCGTCTTCGTCCGCCGCATCGGCGGAAAAGGAAACGCAATCGACGAGCCGATGGCCGAACATGCCGACCTCGTAAAGGGCGATATGGGTTGCCGTCTCGAAGCTGGCATTGACCCGCGCGGTATCGTCGGTGGCAAACGCGATCCTCATCGCAAAGTCCTCTTTTGTCCGCAAAAGCAGGAAAGCAACCGTCATGCCATGCGAGGGATTCACACCCCAGCCACGCAAGCCGGACAACCCGTTGAATTTCATACATTTTACCGCAGACAGCCGGGTTGCCCTTATGTGCGAAACCATACAATAATGTCGTTTACAAACGTCATTGTCGCATTTATACGCTATCTGGGTATTATGCATAGTGTTTGCCCGGATGCTCCATCCGCGTTGGCGAATATTTGTCTTTCGTCGCCAACGGTGCGGTTCCGAGCCATTACGACGCGTATGAAATATGACCATCGGCAACAATGTTGAACGAATCCGCAAAGAACATGCGCTGACCGTCTCGAAACTTGCGGCACGCGTTGGCATTACCCGGCAGACGATCTACGCCATCGAAGCGGGCACCTATATTCCCAATACCGCCATTGCCTTGAAGCTTGCCAACGAGTTGAACGTTACGGTCGAACAACTGTTTTCGCTCCGCCCCGTCAAGCCCGTTGCGGCCGACCGGACCACCGCCCGCCTGTTGCCGGATCGACGGCAACTCGACGTCGGCCGTCCGGTTTGGCTATGCCGGGTGGGGGACAATCTGATCGCGGCGGCTTGTGGATCGGCCGACAGTTATCAACCGCCGGCGGATGGACTGATCGCAAAGCTTTACGCGGCAAAAGCCAGCAAGGCCGCCATCCAGGTTTTCTATCCGCAGACCGAAAAACCAGACCACCTTTTGCTGGCGGGACATTGCCTGGGAACGTCGATCCTCGCCCATTATTTGCGTCTGGCTGGCTATAATCTGATCCATGTCAACGGCTGCAAACGCGGCCCAGTCGATTTGCTTAAGGCCGGACTGGTGCACATAGCCATCGACGATTCCTGCCACGGCAAGACGGCCGACGGCATCAATCCCAGATCAGGCACCATCGTCGATACAAGCGAATACGTGGTTACGCGCTTCACCACGCTGGAAGTCGGGCTGGTCGTACCCGCGGACAATCCGAAGCATATTCAATCGCTGAGCGATTTGAACAAGAACGTGGCATTCGTCAATCAACCGGTCGGCAGCGAATGCCGAACCTTGCTGGATCGCGTCGCCGCGAAAGCGCATCTCTGCCAGCCTTCCATTCGCGGGCCGGGGTCCGCCGCCTGCGGAGGACTGACGGCGGCATGGCGCGTCTATTCGGGCAAGGCGGACTGTTGCCTTGCCACCCGCTCGTCGGCGCAAATTCTCGGCCTGCACTTTATACCGGTAGCGCAGCGCCAGTTTAATCTTATCCTGCGGAAGGACAGCCTGCCCCAGGGGGCCTTGGCGGATACTCTCGCCGTGTTGCGTAAACCCAGCTTCCGCCGGGAAATGGAAAGCCTGTGCGACCAAGCGGCGCCCCGAGTATAGACCGGCGCCGCTCTATAGCATCCGCCAGTACCCGGCCGGATCGGTCGGCGGCAGATCCGTTTTGGGCGGCGCCGACGGCGTTCCCAGATAGAGAAACCCGACGATTTGGTCGTCGGCCCCAAGGCCGAGTTCGGCCGACACATTGGGATCGAACATCGGCCAGCCCGACCGCCAGATGCCGCCGAAGCCTTGTGCCACCGCCGCCATCTGCATAGCCATAACCGTGCAGCCGGCCGAGAGCCTTTGCTCGAACAATTCGACGAGGGCGCTTTGCCGCGCCCGGGCCACCACCACAATCACCAACGGCGCACGCAACGGCATTTTCTTCGCGCGTGCCACCACCTCGGGCGGACGGCCGGAGGCCCACGCCGCCCGTTCCATCATCTCGCCGAGCCGCACGCGGCCCTCGCCTACGGCGAGCAGAAACTCGTAAGGATGCAAGGACTGAAAATCCGGCACCCGCATCCCCGCACGCAAGATATTCTCCAGCGCCAGCCCTTCCGGGGCAGGATCGGTCAAGGCGGTGCAGGACCGCCGCTCGTGCAGCAATTGCAGCGCGTCCATCATTGGTCACCCATCAACCACGCAAGCGGCCTATCGATACGCTCGCCGTGCCTAAGCCGGTCGCGCAACGCGACCATGTGCCGGTCGAACCGCTCCAGCAGGGCGAGGTTGTCTTTCTCTTCACGGCTGGTGACGACGATCTCGGAAACCGCCCCGCCGCGAACCACGATCCGCTTGTCGCCCATTAAGGCCAGCAGCGGATCGTGGGTCGAAATCACGACAATCTTCTCCTTAGCCATCAGCAGTTCGAGCGCCTGCCGCCGGTCGATGCCGGCGTTTTCGATTTCGTCGATCAGCACCACCGGAGACGACGACAGATACGCAGTGTCGGCGATCATCAATGCCCGCGACTGGCCGCCGCTGAGTTGGGTCAGGGAGGTGGCAACCGTCATCGGTTCGCCGGCAAGACTGTTGGCGCAGGCCACCACATCCGCCACCGGCACGTTCTGTGCGGACAGATTTCTGCACGCACCATGCATGGTCAGAAACGCGCCGACGGTCAGATCGACGACGAAATTCATGTTCTGCGAAATCTGCGCCACCAGTTTCTTCGCTAACCCGCGTTCCACCGCCGCGGCGCCATCGATGGTCACCCGTCGGGTGGACGGACTGTCGCCCTGCGCCAAGCATTCGATGTCCGACAAAAGCTGGCTTTTGCCCGCGCCGGTGGGACCGACGATGCACACGACCTCGCCGGCCAGGACCGAAAAACCCGCCGGTTCCGGCCGGCCGCGCTTGTCGCGCCCCGGCCATACCGTCAGCGAGCGAACCGAAGCTGCGGTTTGGCGTTTCGCCTTACGGGCGGTATCGATCATGTGCGCAATATGGCGGCCGAGCTGTTCGCGGCTCATGCCGATATGAGTCAATCCCTCGCCGTCGAGCGCGGCGATCCAGGCCGCCACCGATTGTTCGCGACGGATTTCGCGCTGCCCGGCCGCGACCAAAAAATCGATCGCATCCGGGCTGAGGTCGAGAAGTTGGCCGAGGGTTTGCGGAAACACGTGCTGGTTCATACCGCCGCTCCGTCGAACGTCATCTTGCGCACGTTGCCGCGCTGATAATCGCGGCCGATGGCGGTTTCGCCGATGCAATAAGGGCAAACCGCCGACGGCATGGGAAAGCGTAAGCGACCGCCCTCCAGCGTTTCGATGTGCGGCGCCTTGCGAACCGCGGCGGCGAAAGCCATGCTGCCCTGCCCGGTCATGCCGTTGACGAACAGAATATCGGCGTCGGGGTTTGCCGCCGCCACGTTGTGCGAAAAAACTTCGCGTTCCGCCTGCGAAACGATGTCGCCCTTGGTGATCAGCACCAGATCGGCCAGACGCAGCATCGGGCCGATCTTGCGCGGGGTATGGATGCCCGACAGACAATCGACCACACACGCCGCCGTCACCCCCTTGATGTGCGGCGAACAACGGCAGCACAAGCCGGCGCTTTCCGCCATCAGCACGTCGAAGCCGGCATCGCGTCCCCACGCGATGCAATCGTCGATGTTGCTGACGAAAAAATGATCGGGGCAGACGCTGCCGGAAAGACCGGTCGCCACCGGGATGACGGCGGCGGCATAAATCTCGTCATCTGAGGTCGACAGCGCATCGAACTTCACCACCCCGACTTTGGTTCCGCCGGCCGTCAACGATTTGATCGTCTTGATGACGACGGAGGTTTTTCCCACCGACGGGGGCCCTGCCACCGTAACTACGCGCATGAGCGTATCTCCTCGGTGCCGCAGGCGCTTTCGAACGCATCGCACGCCTGCCGCAGCAATTTGGCGGTGGCGGGATGACGGATGAAATCCCAGCCCGGCCAGCGCAAAGCGGCGTCGGGCGGAAGAGCGGCGGTTCCCCGCCCAAGGGCGGGATAGCGATTGGCGTCGAGATAATCCGCCAAGGCGCTGCCGTAAAAATACTCGATCAAGCAGGCGATATCGGCTTGCCGATCCCGCTTGACCGTCAGCCAAAGGGGATAGGCGAACGCCCCGTCTTCCGGCCACACCATTTCGGTAACGGCCCGGCGCGGACACAAATCGGCCAGCGACCAGGGCAGCACGTAAATTCCGCCCGTCGACATGTTGCTGCCGGCATAGCGCGGCATCTGAGCCGAATGCATCAGGCACGGCACATTCTTCACCAAGGCGGCGACGGCATTGAGGCCGAAGGCTTCGGCCATGCACAAAAGAAAAAACTTGTTGTAACTGCGATAGCGGTTTTCGCCGGCCTTACGCCAGCCGCCGAACACCACCTGACCGCGGTATTCCGGCTCGATCAGATCGCGCCAGCGCTTCGGCACCGGCAAACCGTTCAGGCGCGGCTTGTCAATCAGCATGACGAACGGCGCGACGGCGAAAACCCCGATTATCCCCCTGGGATCGACCAAGCCGCCGTTGCGGAATGCGGCGGCGACATCAAGCGGCTGACATCCGGAAAAGCCACCGGTCGCAACATGAGCCGCATAGAAGCGGCGGTTGAAGATATTGCCGTGTTCGGCCGACACCAGCATGGCGGGGTATTCGGCCGGATTGCGGATATAGCGAAGTTGCGCAAACGGCGTACGGCCGCCCTGCCCCATCGGCATGGCGCCGCGAATGAGAGCGCCCCGTGCGATGCTCTGCGCCACGATTTCGGCCGCCCCGTCGCGCACGCGCTGACGCACCGGCACCGGTACGGTGCCGAGAAAATCCAGTCGGCGCGGATCGATGCCGCTTCCGTCCCACAACAGCGGCCCCGAATATTCGAGGATGTCGGCGGACGATCGCATCATCGCGGCGCCCCCACGATGCCGCGCATCCCCGCTTGCCGCTTTAAACTGTATTCCACCACATGACCGAGCACATCGGCCTGACTGAGATTCCATTGCGAGGCGGCCAGACAAATCGCGCCGCTTCTGCCGATATGGCAGCAGATGTTAAATTCGAGAAAGACCCGTTTGCCGGTGGCGGGATCGAAGCGATAGTCCATGCGGAAATAGTCGATCGGTCCGGCGGTGCGCCACAGCCGATTCACGTCGGCGCGCAAATCGGCCTTCATCGCACCGGCGTCGAACAAGGCATAGCCCATCGGATCGTCGCGCTTGAGATCCTCGGTGATGATGTTGCCGACCTTGTTCGACCCCGGCCGCACCACCCCCAGCATAATGGGATTGTCGCCGCCCAACACCGGTACCGTAATGTCGAAGCCGGGGGCATAGGCTTCGACCAGCACCTTCATACCGCGTTCCAGCAACCGCTCGGCCACCTTCGCGGCGCCCGCCCAATCGTCTTGTATGGATTCGTCGGTAATGCCGTCGGATGCCGCGCCGAAGCGATGCTTGACGAAATAGGGACCGGCAAAGGACGGTGCGGCTTTCAAGTCTTCCGCCGACGCGAACACCGCCCCCTCGGCCACCGGAATGCCGACCGCTTTGGCCGCCAGCTTGGCGTACCATTTGTCCTCGGCCAGGGCGCGGGTGTTGGGGAAGGCGCCGACGCACGGTAATCCGAGATAGGCGCAGAGCGACGATACCAACACTTCGGGATTAACGACCGGCATGCGGTTGTAGAGCGAGAAAACCAGATCGACGTTGCCCGGCGCCGCCAGCACGGCCAGGCACTGATTGGCCGTCGTCACCCGATAGCCGATTTCGCCGAACACGCGAAACACCCGGTGGTAATAGGCAGGATAGCCGCCGTCGCCGGGAAACGACTTGCAGGCATAGGCCGGCTCGTCGGGAGCATGGCGCGCGACGAACAGAATGCGCGTTTCCGACGGACGCGAGGATTTTAATATCGTATCGGCTATCGAAGGGATCGGCATCCTCACTGACTTTCCGGCGAAACGTTTCGCCGCTGGATTCCTAGCAAACCGCGCGCCAACTGATTATGCCGGCGAATATGCCGGATTAACGACGGGAATGTTCCGACCGGTACGAAATGATTTCGGAAATGTTCTTTCCGGTGCCATAGCGCGTGTCGGATGCGGCATTACCCGACAATATCCCGGCACCTAGGCTTGGTCCGCCTCTTGCTATGCGTAAGACATGAGCAAAACCATATCGGCAACGGCCCCAAGCGCGTCTTTTCCGGGGAATGTCCCCTGGGATATCGTGGGCATTGCCGATCGGCTTCCCTTATCCCAAATCAGGCCCGGCGTGATTGTCCACCACACCGGCGAAAAGGTCGACGATCTATTGGAGAGTTTCGCGCGCACCTTACGTAACCGCGGGTTCGCCCTCGCCGGTTACGTTCAGCGCAACACGCGCGGCTGCCAAGGCGACGGCTATGGCTGCGGCCGAGAGACGGAATATATCGATCTTGGCACCGGCTCTGTCATACCGGCCGACCAGGCCGATACCGTTTCGATATTCAACAACGCCGTTGCCAAGAATGCGGATTTGATGATCGTCAGCCGGTTTGCCGGCTGCCTGTCGTTTGCCGGCGCCAAACCGCGCCACCCCGACGCAACCGTCAACGCCCTGCCGCTGCTGACGACGATCGCGGGTCAGTGCATCCACAAATGGTTTACCTACAGCGGTCAGAACGGCGACATGCTGGCACCGGACATGGATTCGCTGTGGTCGTGGTGGGGACCGGAAAAAATCTACCGCGATCTCGCGTTGGGCGTCGCCAAACACGACGTGCACCGGATCGCCTGCGGTTCGCGCTGGATCATGGTCGAAGGGCCGTTCGGTGCCGGGCTGGCCCAGCTGCCGCGCTCGCCGCGCGAATTGTTGCCCAAGCTGCCGCGCCTTGCCGGAAAATCCTTGCGCGATTTGGCCAAGCTTGCCCAATCGTGGGACCCGGTCGAAACGGCACTCGGCATCGCCGCAATCAATGCCCATTACAATCGCTACGATTTCGCCGGACGTTCCGGCAATGCCGCCGATGTGTTTCGCGCCGTCAAGGGACGGATCGTCGTCGTCGGCGCCTTTCCGGGCATCGGCGAAATACTGCCGAACGGCATTCTGGTCGAAGCCAATCCGCGGCCGGGCGAATACCCCACGGCGGCGATGGACATCCTGTTGCCGGATTGTGCGGCGGCCGTCATCAATGCCACCACGCTGGTCAATCGCAGTCTGCCGCGCATTCTGCGGACGGCCCCCAAACGCCCGGTCGGCATGATCGGCCCCGGCACGCCGCTAACGCCGCGGCTGCACGATTACGGCCTTGCCGTGCTCGGCGGCTTCATCGCGACCGACGCAAACGGGTTGGCGAAGGCAATTCGCGCCGGCGCCGGATCGCGCGATTTCGGGCAATTCGGCAAATATCGGCACATGCTGTCTACCCGCATGCCAATCGACGGCAACCGCCGACCGCCGCTGTAGCTGCTAGTGGAGCGAATTTGACGTTTGAATCCCGTCCGCCGCCCTCTCGTGTTCAAACGTCAAATTCAAAAGCTCCACAAGTGTCGTGGTTTCGAAGTTCGTTTTATTCTCTATATCGGCAAGGGTAACGAACTTCGAAACCGAAACGGCACTAGGATCAATAGGTTGGCTAGTGTCCTGACGATTCTAAAAATCCGTAAGCACCTGATATTCGGAATAAAACGGATTTCGGAATCGGGACACTAGATTTCCTGTTCGTCCAACGCCACGCGCTTACCCGTTCCGTCGCACAGGACGCGGCGCAACCAGAGCGGCGGATTGCCGTTCATCAGACGTTGCAGATTTCCGATGACGTCGTCAATGGATCGAGGCTGATAGCTCTTGACCGGAAATACGTTAAGGTGATGAACCCGCACCGCCGCAAGATCGCTCATCCCGAGGGTAAACAAGACCGAGCATCCCTCCAGCGCCGCCACCCGTTCCACCAGCGGATCGAATCCCGTCCCGTCGTCATCCTCCATGTCCTCCATCACGCAGCGGCCGTCGGGGGCCGGACCACCGCCCGGCCCCTTCTTGCCGCGCCGACGGAACGGTACAACGTCGACGAATTCGGAAGCGTCACGGCCGACATCGTAGAATACCACCTGCTTGGCGGCTGAGAAATTGGCATCGACATGCAACAGGCTGTCGGTGGTAATCGCAATCCTCAAATGCGGCGCATCCATCGCCATTCTCCGCAATCGTATCACCGCCGGTTACCACACATTCAGTATCCACTCGCGATCTTTGGTGTATTCCATATGGCTGAACAGGGTATTGGCCATTGACTCCGCCAGTTCCACCGCGCCGCGGTAACCGATAATCGGATGCCGGTACAATCCGGCGCGATCGAAGGAAGGAAATCCGACCCGCACCATCGGGACATTTGCGTCGATCGCCACATAGCGCCCCTTGGAATGGCCGAGAATCATGTCGATCTTGTAGTCCGGCTGTTTGAGACGCTTTTCCAGCTCCCAGAAATCGGCGTTGCAGACGACTTCCATGTCCCAATCGGCCTTTTCCTTGATCGCGAGCAAGCGGGGGTCGCGTTTGTACCGCGTCGAATCGTCGCCGATTAGAAGCAGCGCCGGCTTCATTTCGAGCTCAACGCAAAACTCGGCCAGACCAAACACCAGATCGGGATGACCGAATATGGCGATCCGCTTGTCGGCGAAAAACATATGGGTCAAATCCTGCAAAGCGTCGATCGCCTTGCCGCGTTCGCGCACCAGAGACTCCGGGATAGGCTTGCCGGTAATTTCGCTGATTTTTCGTAGCATAATGTCGGTATTCGCGATGCCGTAAGGCGTGTCGAGTTTATGGGCGGGAACCTCAAAAGTTTGCGCAAGATGATCTGCGGCAGCAAAACTTTCATAGCGCGCCAACGCCAGAGAACCGACGGCACCGGAGGAATTCTGAATGTCTTCGACTGTAGTACGTCCGTGGGTGTGGATCGACTTGTCGGGCATGATCGGCGAATCGAAATCCGCAATATCGAACAAGAACGTCGCATCGACACCCATCGCGTAGAAATAGTGCTGCAATTCCGCCTGATCGCCGGGATTGATCCAGCCGGGAAAAACATTGAGCTTACCGGTGGGGGCGACTTTTTCCTTGGCAATCGTTTTGACGACGGACTTGAGGCATTCGGCATATCCGCCGACCTGACTACTGCGGAAACTCGGGGTGTGAACCGGAACCAGATAAATTTGGCGGTCGGGAAACTCCTCCTTCAGCATCTTGTTGCAGATGTTGATGTTGCCCTCGATGTCATCGCCGATGACTTCCGACGAACAGGTGGTGATAATCGGCAGAATGCGCAGGTTCGGATAACGCCTGGCCAGCGTCATAACGCCGTCGTGAATGCGCTGTTTGCCGCCGAACACCGCCGAATCCTCGTGTAGCGACGACGACGCGATGTCAAAGTTCTCCTTAAAGTGCTGGGCGAACAACAGGCGCACGAACATTACGCACCCCTGGCCGCCATGCACCAGCGGGATGCAATCTTTCATTCCTATTGCGGCGAACTGCCCTCCCGCCGGTTGACAGTCCGAAATCGGATTAATGATGCCCTGGCGTTTTTTGGTGACGACTTCGCAGCCCATAATATTACCTCTATTTTTTCGGTTATTTGCAACGGCGCCGTCAGTAAAACGACCAGTTTAGTTCGCTGTTCGTGCTGTGGGTAACGGCAAGGTCCAAAAGCTCGTCCTTCAGCTCGCTCATTAATCGGACAATGCTTTCCGGCGGTTCGGCGGCAATCCAATCAAATCGCTGCTTTAGATCTGCCACCATCCATTTGGCGTCGGCAAAGAACTGCTTGTCCATTGGGGTTTTGACATCAGGCTCCGTGCCGGTCAGGATTTCTCCCGCCATTCTGGTGATGTTTTTAATGTTGGCCTCACGATCCCAGGCGCGCGAGAAGAACTGCCACAGACAGCGCTCCTGCACATAATCGTATAGCTGCTTGACCTTTTCGTTGCTGGTTTTGATCATTCGGCGGCCTCCAGTTTTTCTTTAGGTTCCGGTTCCCGGATATCGGTTGCAGCGAGCTTCAACAGCGGATTGCTGGTCGCGTTGTAAAAATCGCGCGCCAAATTGACGAAGCCTTCGAAGCCCATGTACGGGCCGTTGTGGTAGCCGTGTCCGTTGATGTAGGGGATGTGCAGCTTCTTGACTAAATCGCCGACGCGGGGACCGGTGAAGATCACGTCGGGCTTGACCTTTTCCAATATTTCGAAAAACTCTAGTTCGTTGGCGTCGTCGAGGTAATAGGTGCCGGAACGGCCGCGGGCGATGATCTTTTCGAAATCTTCCTGGTGGCCGAACTTTGATGACATCGCCACCACCTCGATGCCGAGATCGTCTTCCACCGACTTAGTCCAGTGCCACAGCCGCGGCCCGCCGGTCCAAATCGCCATTTTTTTGCCGCGCAAACGCTCTTTGTACCAGTCGAGCTTGGGCTTCCACTTAGCGGTTTCCTCGGCAATCAGTTCCTCGCCTTTTTTTTCGATGCCGAAAAAGGTGCAAACCTTACGGATGCCTTCGGCCATATAGTTGAAGCCCCACGAGTCGATATCGAGGCGCGGAATGCCGTAGCGCTTCATCAGCTCGTTGGCGATATAGCCGGCCGAGCGGGCGCAATTGACCACGCTAACCTGGGCGCGGTGCATTGAGCGGCAATCGTCGTAAGTGGCGTTGCCGGTGAAGTGGGCGATGACTTGAATGCCCAGACGATCCCAATATTTCTGCAGCAGATAAGTATCGCCCTGGATGTTGTAATCGCCAATGAAATTCATCGTATATTTGCTAGTGATTTTTGGCTCGACCTGGCCGACCTTGTCGTTGACCCAGCCGATGTTGAGCACATGGTGCCCTTTTGACTGCGACACGCCGGCAAAACCGGGGCATTCGACGGTGAAAATGTCTACGTCGGGCCGCTCGGCCATTACTTTCTTTACGACGGCCTTGATATCGTCGCCAATCAACGCGGTCGGACACGTAGTGTAGACGATCATCCGCTTGATATGCGGCATTTCGTCGAACGCTTCGATGATCGACGCGTACAGCCGCTTGTCGCCGCCAAAAACGATGTTGCTTTCCTTCATGTCTGTAGACATGACGTATTTGAGCTGAAAGTTATCGCCGTCAGACGGATACCGCTTGGTATGCCACGTGTTGTAGGCGCAGCCGATCGGCCCGTGAATCATTTGAATGGTGTCTTTAAGAACGCCGCCGATCACCAGCTTGGCGCCGCAGAACGAACAGCCGCGCTCGGACAGCGTTCCGGGAATGGTCGCCACATTGGCGAGCGGCAGATAATCGCGGGTATCCTCACCGTCGACCTTGAGATAAACGTGTTTTTCCCGTTCGGGTATGACCTTGTCGCAATCCAGCAGCACTAACGGCATACGGCATCTCCCAATAACTGCCATCCAATTGCACCGGACGGCGAGGTTTAAATGCGGTTCGGCAAATAGGGAGAGCAGGAAGCGTGCCAAGGTTGGCGGGGCCATATTGTCGGCCAGCAAACGGCAATCGCAGACATCCGCGTACATTTGCGCAAAGAACCGTACGAAAATGTACGGAACCAAAGTGCCGGCATTTTATTTTTCGCCGCAGGTTTTGCCTCGGCGTTCCGCCGCAAACAAACAGATGCAAGAATGTTCGGGTCGGTACGAATACCGTGCGACCGGTGGCATAAAATATAAGGCAAGGACGGCACGGTAATTGCGAGGATTGCATCCAATAAGGAGGCACATGCGATGAACGACGCAATTGCGGACACTAAGCATATTAAAACCCGCGTTGGCAGCATGCGCATCGCGGTCGCCAGCAGCGACAACATGCGGATCAATCAGCATTTCGGTCAGACTGAACGATTTTGTATTTACGATGTCGATGCCGGCGGGACCTGCAAAATTGAGGAACGCGGCATTGCCGATGCGGCGCTGGCGGGCGAAGGTTCGCGCGAAACGGTTTGTCGCATGCTGGCGGACTGCGACATGCTGCTGGTCTCCAAGATCGGCATTACGCCGCAAGGCATGCTGGCCGCCGCCGGCATTGCGGCGACCAACCTTTATGCGGAAAAAAATATTGTCGAATCCCTGCTGGCGATATTTTCCGAAAAACAAAACGTTGCCGACATTCCTTTGGGCAGCATCGCGTTTCGTCTTGCTCATGTTATGCTGCGCGTTGCCGACATCGATCGCTCGATCGCCTTTTATACCGAGCAGCTCGACATGCAGCTGCTGGAAAAACGCGAGCATCAGAAAAATCAGTTTACCCAGGCCTATCTCGGTTACGGCAATAAGCCGGGCATGGTAATCGAATTGGTGTTCAACTGGGCGCACGATACGCCCTACCAGGTTGGCGATGCCTACGGTCACATCGCCATTGAAGTAGACAACATTACCGGCCTGTGCCGCCGTTTAAACCGGGCCCAGGTACCGATGCCGCGGCCGCCGCGCAGCCAACGTCATCGCAACAACATCGTCGCTTTTATCGAAGACCCCGACGGTTACAAAATTGAACTTATTCAACCCGGAGAGAATAGCGAATTGGAAATCACCGGCGATAGGTGAGAACCTGAGCGCGGCGTTCGGCAAAATGCTCGGCAATGGCTGTAGCGAGATCGTCCGGCAAATCGAACCCATAGGTGCCGGCAATGGCGCACAACCGATCCGCCGACAATCGCGTGAGGGCGGTCGCGCCGGCCGATGCCAACCCCAGGGCCGCCTCGCGGACCGACGCACTTGGATTGCTGTTCAGCCAATGATCGCGCAGTTTTCCGTAACTGCCGTCTCTCCATCGCTCCGACACGACATAGCTCGAATCGTGTACCTTCAGCGAAGCGGCGATGGCGATATCGGCCAGTACCGATGCGTACAATTGATGCCGGGTAAGCTGCAAATCGGTTTTTTCGGTCAATTGACGCACTCCGCCCGGCGAAAAGCCTTGTATTGAATGTTGTGTCGCGCCATGCGCAGACCCAAAATGCGGCGGGTCAGATTCAGTTCCCTGGCCGCCTCGGTCATATTACCGCGGTTGTTTTTCAACGCTTCGACGATCATTTCGTATTCGACCGCCATCAGCTTGTCCTCTAGACCAAAGCCGGTGTCGGTTTCCTCGCCGGTTTGCAGCGACGGCGGCAGATTGTAGCCGTGGACAACCCCGTCTTCCGCCAGAATGACCGACCGCTCGATGACGTTTTCCAACTCGCGGACGTTGCCCGGCCATGCATAGGCCAACATCATGTTTAGCGCCGGGGTCGATATGCGCTTGATTTCCTTGCCCAGCTCCTTTGCGTAATGCGAGGCGAAATGATCGGCCAAAAGCACGACGTCGCTGCCGCGCTCGCGCAACGGGGGGATGGTGATTGGAAACACGTTCAGACGATAGTACAGATCTTCGCGAAACAGGCCCGTTTCGATCAACTCCGGCAGATTGCGGTTGGTGGCGGCGATAATGCGTAAATCTACCTTGATCGAACGATTGCCGCCGACCCGTTCGAAAGTGCGCTCCTGCAGCACGCGCAACAACTTGGCTTGCATCGGCAAGCTGAGTTCGCCGATCTCGTCGAGAAAAATCGTTCCGCCGTTCGCCTGTTCGAAGCGGCCGCTGCGCATGGCAAAAGCGCCGGTAAATGCCCCTTTTTCGTGACCGAACAACTCGCTCTCGATCAAATTTTCCGGCAGCGCGGCGCAATTGAACTTGATGAAGGGACCGCCGGCATTGGCGCCGTTGTAATGGATGGCGCTGGCCGCCAATTCCTTGCCCACGCCGCTCTCGCCCAGAATCAACACCGTCGCCTTGGTTTCGGACACCTTTTGGATAAGCTGATAGACCTCCTGCATCGCCTTGGCGTTACCAATGATGTTGGCGGGCTTGAATTTGCGCTTGAGGGCGGATTTCAATTCGTCGTTTTCGTGTTCCAGCCTCGCCTTTTCGACATGTTCCAACAGGTACAATTCCACCGCCGGGGCGATCATCGCCGCGATGGTCGACATCAACTGCACGTCCTGCTTGAGAAGACGGCGGTTGTGATAAATGCGTTCGGCGCTGATCGTGCCTAAGACTTTTTTGGTATGGGTGATCGGCACGCAAAAAAACGTCATGTTCGCAGGAATGGCGATGGCCGCATCCAGCGTTCTCTCGCCGTTACCCGTCGCAATGCGGCGCGGCGGTAGAATGACGGCTTTTCCGGTCTCCATGACTTTGGCCGGAAGGCCGTCTTCCAGCGAATACACTCCTTCGCGCTTTTGCCCGTCGTTTAAACCGTAAGCTTCATGAATGAAATTCGCTTCCTGCTTGCTGTCGTACAGCGTCACCATCGCCTTATTGATCTTCAAGCGCTCCTGCATCACCTTGAAAATTATGGCGAGCGAGGCGACCAGATCCTCGCTGTCGTTGATGATCTGGCTGATCTGAAACAGGATCGGCAGGACGCTGACCCGGCACTCGCCGGTAAAACAATGGGTGAAGTCGGCGACATTGTCGTCGGAAAACTCGTTGACGTCGATGGGGATCGGGTCGCTCAGGATCATAGCAGTCTCCTCGAAGAGACCCCAGCAAAACCCGGACCATAGCCATCACATTAACTAACGCATTGAATGTATGTCGTATTTCTTAATAGTTCTGTTGTGTGCGGAAGCCGACATTTTTCCGGCTGTAATATGTTTAAGCGACATTGTCGCGTATAGAATCATACACGCGCACCAAATTCGTACAATCCGCTATATTTTGGGCGGCCCCAGCATCGGACATTCGGCCCGGATCCGGCAAAAACGGCCGGCAAGAAACTGGCCCGGCGATTGCTATGAAAATTGCAGCGGTCAAATAAAAAGGTTTCGCCACGCGCAACGACCTTCAAACCCTGATGGACGAGCCGGCCTGCGCCCATAACGGCAAAAGCAAGTCGGGTTGCGCCAAGCCGCAGCCGGGAGCGACGCAAGGGGGCTGCTGTTTCGACGGGGCGCGCAATGCGCTGCTGCCGATTGCCGACGTGGCTCATCTCGTCCACGGCCCGATCGGCTGCACCGGCTCGTCGTGGGACAACCGCGGTACGCGCTCCAGCGGCACCGATCTTTATCGGATCGGCATGACCACCGATCTCAGCGAAATGGATGTCATCCTCGGCCGCGGGGCGAAAAAGCTCTATCAGGCGATCCGCCGAATCGCCGAGACCTACCGCCCGGCGGCGGTGTTCGTATACGTTACCTGCGTACCGGCCATGCAAGGCGACGATGTCGCCGTGGTGATAAAAAACGCCTCGGCCAAGTTCGGCCTGCCGGTCGTTTTGATCGACTGTGCCGGCTTTTACGGCAACAAGAACCTCGGTAACCGTATTGCCGGCGACGCCATATATAAATATGTCATCGGCACCCGCGAACCCGACCCGCCGCCGAAAGTGGAACGCCCCGGCATCGTCACCCACGACGTCAACCTGATCGGCGAGTGGAACGTCGGCGGCGAATTCTGGAACGTGGCGCCGCTATTCGACCGCCTCGGCTTGCGCATCCTCTGCACCTTCTCGGGCGACGCCAGGTTTCGCGAGGCGCAGACCATGCATCGGGCCGAAGCCAATATGGTGGTGTGTTCGAAGGCGATGCTACATGTCGCCCGCCGCCTTAAGGAAGAGTACGGCGCGCCCTATTTCGAAGGAAGCTTCTACGGTATGGCGGACACTTCGGCCGCGCTGCGCCATTTCGCCAAATTGCTGGCGGATCCGATATTGGATAGCCGCAGCGAGGAATTGATCGAACAGGAGGAAGCGCGCGTCCGGCTGGCCGTCGAACCCTATCGCCAACGGTTGACGGGAAAACGGGCGTTGATTTTCTCCGGCGGCTACAAATCCTGGTCGCTGGTATCCGCCATGAAGGACTTGGGCGTCGAAGTCGTCGCCACCGGCATCGAGAAATCCACCGAGGAAGACAAGGCGCGCATCCATGCCCTGATGGGGCCGGACGCCAGGCTGATTTCGGACAACGATCAGACCGCGCTGATCGCTGCCTTCCACGCCTTCAAGGCCGACATTTTAATCGCCGGCGACCGTTACATCTATCCGGCCTGGAAATCCGGCATTCCGCTCTTGGACGTCGATCACGTCCGCCGCATCGGCTATGCCGGCTACGAGGGGATGATCGAACTGGCCCGCAACCTCGACCGGGCGGCGAATTCGCCGGTATGGCGGGATATCGGCAAGGCGCCGCCCTGGCGCGCCGCCCCGCCG
>WSSedL1CaDRAFT_10001074_pt1 | contig 17144 bp, 24 predicted proteins | sample WetSurSL1Cattail_FD_9464 | JGI IMG/M metagenome (IMG submission 9464)
GCCTGGTTGCAGAGATCAGCATACCTAATGGTGGTTCGATCGGATTTCACCAACACGACCAAGAAGAAGAGATCTTTTATTTTTTGGCGGGTGAGGGGCGGGTTAAAGACCATGACCAGTGGAAAGAAGTTAAAGCGGGCGATGCGTTAGTCACCGGCGAAGGTCGGGGACATGCAGTTGAGAATATTGGCAGCGATCCCTTGGTCATAATGGCTGTCATTTTAACTTATTGATAAGATATTGATTCCTCCAAGCTTGACATAACGGCATTTCCGAAAATTTATTTCTATAATCAGCAGGATTTTCGATGATCCCAGAGAAATGATATTGGTTTAAGAGGGTAAATTCAGCTAAATTCTTTGGCTCATGTTTTAATAAGCCTATGTAGTATAGATAGTTAATGTTCGTTATTCACTAAAGCCCATAGCCGGTTTATTTGTAATACGGAGGATTGCCAATGATATTGGAGCAGTTTAAACTTGATGGAAAAGTGGCTTTAGTGACCGGTGCGGGTACCGGACTTGGGCAAGGGATTAGCATTGGTTTGGCTGATGCCGGTGCTGATATTGTCGGTGTCGATTATGCCGAAATGCCTGAGACCAAGGCTCAGGTGGAGGCCATGGGTAGAAGATTTTTTTCGGTGGTTACAAATTTGATGAGCATCGAGCCGATTCAAGGTATTTTAAGTCAAGTATTGCTTAAATTCGGTAAGATTGATATTTTGGTAAACAATGCCGGTGGTTCCCGTCGAGCCGACGCCCTTGATGTAACTGAGAAGGATTGGGACGAAATGATGAATTTAAATGTTAAAACAGTCTTTTTCCTGTCTCAGGCGATGGCAAGACAGTTCATTAGGCAAGGTAACGGCGGCAAGATTATTAACATTACTTCAATCCATTCTTTTCACGGCGGTTTTCAACTTACACCATTTGTGGCCGCAAAGAGTGGAGTTGGGGGCATTACTCGATTACTCGCCAATGAGTGGGCTAAATATAATATTAATATCAACGCGATAGCGCCCGGTTATATTGCTACGGAAAGTACGGCTTGGCTGCGCAATGATTCACACCGTAATTCCGAGATACTCGGCAGGATACCGTCCGGTCGTTGGGGTATGCCGGATGATATTCAAGGTGCAACAGTGTTCTTAGCCTCGGCGGCATCCGGTTATATTAATGGGTATACAATTGCCGTTGATGGAGGCTGGTTAGCCAGATAATCTTTAAAGAACCAGTTTTGGTATCTTTTCTGTATTCGAAGGCTAAATCATGAATAGGTGGGACATAAATTTATGATTAGGGTAGATGATGTTTTCAAATTAGGCAATATACTTCATATCCAATTTTCCGATCAGATAGGGCATATCAAGGAATGCCAGGCTGTAATTAAGAATATTATGAAGGGTATGAAAGAAGATAAAATGTACCTGGAATTTCTTGAAAAAGCGACCTCTGCTTTAATCAGCAAGGGTATGGAGCTTACCATCTGTTATGAGACTGAAGACGGCGAAAAAAGAAAGTTTGGCTCCTATGTTATCGAACAGAAGCTGCGGGAGGATCAACCGCTGGTTTTGGCAAAACCGATAGTAATTGACTATACCTCATTCCGGAGATATCATCGGGTAAATGTTAATTTGCCGTTTCGTTACTTTATTAAAGATCAAACATATGTCGGCAAAGTTGTGAATCTTTCCGCATGTGGTTTATTTGCCGTTATTGACCCGCAAATATTTCTGAAAGCGGGTGCATTAATACAATTTGAATTTGATTTACCGAAGAATAGCCGACCGACCTGTTTGGAAGGTATAATTATCCGTGACGAGCTAATTGGTAATCCGATTAAACAAGGAATTGCAGTCGATTTCCAGCATATTGATAAATATGACCAAGCTGAATTGATGGTATTTGTGACTAAAACAGAGCTGGGTATATCATAATAATCATTGTAACCGAACATCGGTAGCTTGCATGGTATAACACTATAAGGTTAGAAAATAGGGGGAGTCGGCTGACTCTCTTTTATTATTTATAGCGGACAATCATAGATAGGAGATAGAATAAGGATTTTTTAATTATGCCTTAATCATAATGCCCAAATTTCGGATTTAAGTGGATAGATTTAACCTACTTTCACCAAATTTAAGGAACCCTTATCTATTAAGGGTTCCTTCTGTTTTCTGCCTACATTTATTTCCAATTTAAACAAGCTATTTTTACCCTTTTTTATCCACCATGCAGTAAAAATTGCAGTATCATTTTTTCCGTTTTCTTTTTTCCCTCATATAATCTCTATGGTAAATATTATCGCATTCAGAACAAATTTTCTTGTTGCCATGTTCTACTTCAAAAAGTCTACCACACTTTGAACAAAATTTTACCCCATTCCCCTCTCCTTCTTTAGTCATTAACATAGCTAACTGAAAAAAAGCAACAGAGATTAAATTATTCGTGTAAGGAATTATGATATATTTGTCTGATTGTGGGTTATATTGTAAAGTAAGAGAAACGTGCCCCATATCCATTGCCGTCCAAATCCTACGGGATAAAGAATTTTTCATTTGTACAAGTTGTTCATCAATATCTTTTTGGCTATCAAATTCTTTCACTAATGGCGAAAATTCAATTACTCTCCGAAGATCATCATAAGTTAAGCCATACCACAAGTTAAATAAACCGTATAAGATAGCGACCCGCCTTTTAAACTCATTTAGCCTAAAACCAGCATATCCCGAGATAAGCCCCTTTCCTTTCCGTTTTTCGTGGTTTTCATCCCAAAAGTTTTCAGTAAAATACTTTTCCTCGTATGGAAAGCCGTATTTTTTACACCATCCAATAACTTCCTCCGACAGGGCTAATTCATCCCGTAAGGCTTTATTCTCCTCAATTTTACTTCCGAGGTTAAGTAATGAAACCAATAGATCGGACTTTGAAAAAGTGATCTCACTTGCTTCTTTTGGCCTTCCTTCTGCCTTTAGATACCATACTTTTCTAGACGTTTCTGTACCATCTTCAAACTTAAATGGCGGTTCATTAAAAAGAACAAGTTTATAATCCTCAAAAATCAAGTTTAAATTATTGATTTCAGCCAACCCACCTAAATCTTTACTTATATCATTAATAAACTCTGAAACCATGTTTTTTAACCTCCCCTATTTTGTTAACTCGATTAGTTAATCGAAAAAATTTTTTGTTAATCAAAAATGTTAATAGATTTATTTTTTATTATTAACTTTTTTTATTATACTACAAATGAAAGTAGATTAAAACACATTGATTTAAAAAATTGTACCTTGAAAATTACATAGTAGGTCTAGGCAACGGCGATTAGGGAACAGAGCCGAACCCGCTGCCTTAGTGTTGGGGTAAAATCTCAGTGCGATAAAAGTCCGAATGCTGGTTAATGACCAGCGTTGAGAATCCAATTTTGGATTTTTAGCGGTGGCCATCAACAAATAAAACATAAAAGAAGGTGAGCTTAATGGATGAAAAAAGTCTCCCGCGATTACTTGACCCGGAGACTATTAAAAAAGAATTCTTTAATGGTGTGGACACGCCTAATTTAAACCTTCCAGCTATATACGGGCTATTTAAAAGGGCTGACTTTCCCGGCTTGAAAATAGGCCGAAAATGGTTTGTTCCTACTAATTTGTTTATTGAATGGTTGGAGAATCAGGCACGCACGGGCGGGAAAATTGCTTAATGGTAATAACACAACAGCATGAAAGCGAGGTGATAATTCTGAATGACATTTTAAACACGGCTTTATTTTATCAACGGTCAGGCTGGCTGGTTTTCCCGCTCCATACTATAGTTAATGGTAAATGCTCATGCGGTAAAGATTGTAATAGTCCGGGCAAACACCCAAAGATTACAAACGGAGTGAAAGGCGCTTCAACCAATCAAGCGACTGTTGTAGATTGGTTCACTCGCTGGCCTAATTCTAATATAGGAATTGCTACGGGAGCCGCAAGCGGATTTATCGTTATTGATATTGACGGCCCAAAAGGCATGCAATCCCTTAATAATCTTCGGCTTTCATATGGCGAACTACCGGCAACAGTTGAACAAAAAACCGGCAGCGGCGGCAGGCATTTACTTTTTAAATATCCGGGGCCAGGGTTAAAAAATAAAGTCAATATTGCGCCGGGGATTGATATAAGAGCCGATGGGGGTTATATCGTGGTTGCTCCTTCTCTACATATTTCTGGCAGCAGATATGAATGGATTATGGGCCGAATGCCGGGAGAAATTCAACTGGCAGAACTCCCGCCCTGGTGGTTGGGTTTTCTGGCCGGAGAGAATGAAAAAGTCACTCCTCAACAATCCTTTCAAATAGATGGAGGAACAATTCCTGAAGGCTCCCGGAATGAGACTTTATTTAAAACGGCCTGTTCACTTCGAACAAAAGGATTAACTGAATCAGCAATATTCGCTGCTTTATGCGAGGTTAACAATAAGCAATGCATTCCCCCGCTTGATAGTAACGAATTAAGAGTAATTTTTGATAGCGCTATGAAGTACAAGCCGGGAGAATTGCAGATCGCCACGAGTGCGAAAAGTGACTTTCAATCCATGCCGACCGCGCCGGAGGTTGACGAAACACCAACCCCCGAATGGCCTATATTGTCTCCGGATGCTTTGCATGGTCTAGCCGGTGATATTGTACAGGCCATTGAACCTCATACGGAAAGTGATCCCGTTGCGTTATTAAGTCAACTATTGGTTGCATTTGGTAGCGCAGCCGGGCGCGGCTCTTGTTTTTTAGCAGAAGCAGATAGGCACGGATTAAATCTTTTTATGGCGCTGGTTGGCACTTCGAGCAAAGGCCGAAAAGGGACTTCGTGGGGCCATATAAAACGGTTATTTGAAACCGTCGAACCAACTTGGTCTAACAATTGTGTTGTAAGTGGTTTATCTTCCGGAGAAGGTCTTATTGAACAAATTAAAGATCCCACGGTGGAAGTCACGGAAGAGGGAACCTTTGAAAAAGACCCCGGTGTTATTGACAAAAGATTATTAGTTCAAGAAGGAGAACTAGCGCTAGTTTTGAGGGTTTTACAGCGCGATGGTAACACGTTGAGCGCAATTTTAAGGGATGCTTGGGACGGTCGAACATTACGAACCTTAACCCGGACTTCAAAAGGACTGAAGGCCACTGGACCGCACGTTAGCATTATAGGGCATATTACCCGAGATGAATTATTAAAATACTTGAACGCCACAGAAACCGCGAACGGTTTCGCAAATAGATTTTTATGGCTATGTACCCGGCGCTCCAAATGCTTACCCGAGGGCGGCAATATTTCAGAGGTTAATTTCTTACCACTTATTAACAGATTAAAAGATGCCGTATATTTCGCTCGTCAGGGCCGAATTTTGAAACGTGACGAAGCTGCCCGGCAGTTATGGTTCAGGGTTTATCCAGGGTTATCAGAAGGAAAACCAGGTTTACTTGGAGCGGTGACGGCCAGAGCCGAAGCGCAAACCATGAGATTAGCCACAATTTACTCACTGTTGGATTTATCAGAGGAAATAAAGGAGATCCATTTACTGGCGGCGTTAGCGTTCTGGAAATATTGTGAAGATTCATCAAAGTATATCTTCGGAGATAAGCTAGGCGACGAGGTAGCCGAACGGATTTTAACGGCGCTTAAGAGCAAACCGGAGGGTATGACCCGGACGGAAATTAACAATCTTTTTGGGGGACACGCTTCAAAAGAACAAATTACAAGAGCGCTTACAACGTTGCAAGCTGCCAATCTGGCGAGGCAAGAAAAAGCAAAAACTTCCGGGCGAGCTATTGAAAAATGGTTTATTACTTAATGCGGAAAAAGCTGATTTGCGGAAAAAGGCAACCAACAAGGGTTTACGCCTGTTATATGATCGCGGAAAAAGCCGAACGTATTTCGAAAAGACTTTTTCCGCAGTACTACTTATTAACGAAAGACGTTCCGCTATTGCTTTTCCGCAATTTCGCTTTTTCAGCAAGATAACAGGAAAAGGAGTCAATGGAAAATGTGGATACGATTTGAAAGATCCGGGGAACCGGTATTGTCTGATGTTCGAAGAATAGCTATTGAAACGTCACCCGGAATGCTGGATGATGACGCATTCAGCATTGTGGATCTTGATGTCCAAGACCAAGTGAATTTATTATCTGAATTAGCTGCGATTATCGTCTATGAACTCGGAGAAAAGAAATTTGAAGATCTCTTCGAAGATCCTCGAATTATGGCCATTTACAATTCTGGGGAATTAGGATGGTATGACAATTACGAACGGGCTAAAGAGGTATTCGATGAAATTCAGCAGGCTATTATCTCTGGGAAAATTTTTTATGAAATGTCGGAAGAATAGGAGGAAAATTCATGGCCAATTTTTTACGACGATTATTTAAAAATAAAGAACCCAGCCAAATGGAACGGGTTGAAGTCATGAGCGGTGGCCCCGCATACTTCTCCCTTTTTTCCGGTGATGCTTACGAAAGCGATATTTACCGGGCGGCGGTGGATGCAATCGCCCGAAACGCTGGAAAGCTTAAAGGAACTCATGTTATATCGATTGAGAACCAAAGAACCGAGGGCGACAGCCTATTAAACCGGATATTACAAGTAAGGCCAAACCCTTATATGACAGCTTACGACATGATTTATAAGCTTGTAACGCACTATTACCTATACAATAATGCCTTTGCTTACCTTCAAAAAGATGACAGAGGCAATTTAAAAGGTATATGGCCCTTAAGACCCCTAAGCATGGAATTCAAAACAGACGCAGCAGGGGCTTTATATTGTGCCTTCCTATTTGCAGGAGGGCGAACGGTCACGCTTCCTTTTTCCGAAGTCTTCATGATTCGGCGCTTTTTTAACTCGAATGACCTTTTGGGAGATCCGAATACGGCCATAATCCCCACTTTGGATTTGGCACATACCCAAAATCAAGGCATGGAAGCGGCAATTAAAAGCAGCGCGGTCATTCGGGGAATCCTAAAATATAATCAGGTGTTGGCTCCCGATAAACTGAAAGCAGAAAAAGAGGCGTTCATAAACGATTATTTGACCGTCACTAACGCCGGAGGAATTGCGGCGCTCGACTCTAAAGCGGAGTATATCCCACTAAAGAATGAAGGAACCTATGTTATCGATGATAAGCAATTAACAGCCATAAAACAAAAAATCTATGAATATCTCGGTATTTCCGAAAAGATTGTCAATAGTACCTATAATGAGGACGAATGGGCAGCTTTTTACGAGAGTGTCATTGAGCCTTTAGCCGTACAATTCTCTTTAGAACTTACAGACAAGCTTTTTACACCCCGTGAACAATCTTTTGGAAATAGTATTCTCTTTGAAGCAAACCGGTTACAATTTGCCAGCAATGCAACAAAAGTCAATATTCTAAAGGAGCTTATGCCTTTAGGATTATTCACAGTTAATCAAGGGTTAGAAATTTTGAACCTTCCAGCGGTTGAAGACGGGGATCGGCGACTGCAAACCTTAAACGTAGTAAATGCAGCCAAAGCCGATCAATATCAATTACCTAATGGAAGCCAAAAACCGAACAATGGAGGTATCCAAAATGAAGGAAATCAGAATAGCTGAAATAAGAGCCTCAAATCTGGCAGGAAATGATGGCCTTATATTGGAAGGCGTGCCGATTACATACGACACACCGACCACAATAAAAGACAAATTAGGGGAATATACCGAGGTTATTCGGCGCGGGGCTTTGGATGGTGCGGACTTATCCGATGCGCGGTTATTGTATAACCACGATTTAAACAAAGTACCTTTAGCCCGGACACCCAAAACTATGCAGTTTAATTTAGACCCGGCAGGGTTAAAAATGATTGCCAATTTACCCGATACTGTAGAAGGTCAAAGCGTTCACACGGCAGTGAAACGGGGTGACCTATCCGGGATGAGTTTTGCCTTTAAAGTACCGAAGGGCGGCAGCCTTTACGATGCCAAGACAAACACCCGGACAATAACCAAAATCGAAAAGATTTATGAAGTGAGCGTGGTTCCTTTCCCTGCTTATCCTCAAACTTCGGTAGAAGCGAGATCAGCCATTGAAGGAATCCAGGCAAAACTTAATGACCCTGAAAGGGCAAAAGCAAAAATCAAATTAAATCAAATCTTAAGGAGAGTGTTTTGATATGAATTTTAAAACTGTTGCAGAGGCGTTTAATTATTACAGGAATTTCAGTTTGGAAGATATCGAGAAAAGGGCCGCACAAATTAAGGGAACTATTGATACTGATCCCGATGCCGATATAACAACCCTTAATATTGAAATTGAGGGCTTACAACAGGCTAAACAGAATATTCAAGAAAAAGGGGAAAGTGGAGCCGGTGCGCCACCTACCAATGACCAACAAAATCAAAGAAGCGCATTCAATCCCATTACCGGGATGAATTTCAACCAGAATCGGATTCCTGAAGGTGATGTATTCGCAAGCGCCGAATACAGGAGCGCCTTTTATAAAAATCTGTTAGGTCAAAGGCTTACGGACGTTGAAACCAGAACTTTCAATCACGCAATGGATATTATCAACGCTGAGAGGCGCGCCGATGCGTTTAATACTACGACCGACAGCGCAGCGGTGTTACCGACTCAGACTTTAAATGAGGTTATTAAAAAGGCCCGGACTATTGGCGGGTTAATCTCTGCCTGCCGAAGTTTTAACATTCCCTCTAATATCGCCGTACCGATTGGAACCCCGAGCAATAAAGCAAACTGGCATACTGAGGGCGCAACGGTTGAAACTGAGAAGGTAACGACCGTTAATATAACCTTCGGCGGTTATGAAATCATCAAAATATTTTCCATCTCCGCAGCGGCTAAACGGATGAGCATTTCAGCATTTGAAAGCTATATTACCGATGAACTTACCAACTGCGTGATGGAATGTATTGCCGATAGCCTTGTAAATGGAACCGGAACCAAGCAAGGAACCGGAGTATTAACTGGTATTACTTGGGATACTTCAAACAGTTTCACTTTTGCCGCTTCCGGTGCGCCGACATATACCGACTTTACCAAAATGATCGGGATGCTGAAACGTGGTTACGGTGCAGGTGCTAAATGGGCCATGAATAACGCTACTTTATTTAATCGGGTTTATGGCCTAGTTGATGGAAATAAGCGGCCGATTTTTATTACCGACCCGAAAACCGAAGATATTGGCTATATCCTTGGAAAGCCGGTTGTAATTGATGACAATATCGCGGATGATATTTTCCTCTTGGGTAACTTCAATTACATGGGCTATAATTTAGCGCAGGGAATTATGATTGAAGTTTCCAGGGAGTCAAGCTTCAAGAGTGGCTTGATTGATTATAGGGCGCTAGCAATAGCCGATTGTAAGCCGCTTGTATCCGAAGCATTTATTAAGCTTTACCAAGCAACGGCTTAATGAGGTGACATGATGATACTTACGATAGAGGAAGCCAGGGAAGCTTTAAGGATTGACGGGACGGACAATGATGTTATTATCACTCCGTTACTGGAAGCAATACCGGCATATTTGGAAGTATCAACGGGTAAGGCGTGGGATGATGATTCCACGTCTTCTCCTTTAGCCAAAACAGCGGCTAAATTTATACTTCAATTATGGTATTATCCGCAGAATCAAGAAGCAGACCGACTTAAAAGGGCAATAGATGGGTTATTAGTAGCCTTAACAGCTTTAGCGAGGACTACCGAATAAATGGCCCAACCATACGCCAAAGCTTTCTATAGTAGTAAGGAATGGATCAATTGTCAGGCCGCATTTATGCAGAGCAAGAATTATACTTGTGAGCGATGCGGCCAACTTGCTACTATTGCCCACCACAAAATATTCATTACACCTGCAAATATCAGCGATCCTATGATTACCTTGAATTGGGATAATTTAATGGCCTTATGTATCGAGGATCATAATAAAATTCATAGCAATGGTGGGCCGTGCGTTGAAGGATTGAGGTTTGACGAGGACGGGAACTTGATTCAATCCCCCCAGGGGCTATAAAGATGGATGATAAACACCGGACCGGGGAGGGTTATCCAGAAGTCCCTCTCCGGCTTTCCTTATTAAGGGAGAGGTAATCAAGGAGGTGATTTTTTGTGACATTAGCTAAAAATACAATTATTTCCAAAGATATGAAAGAACTTAAACGGATATTGAAGCAGATTCCAAAAGATAGGCAGGCCATAGCGCAAAGCCTTTATAATGAACTGGAATTCATGCAGAAGACACTTGTTAAACTTCGGGAACAGATCGAACAGGACGGCCCTACTGCCATGTTTGAACAAGGGGCGCAGAAGTTTTTAAGGGAGCATCCGGCATTGAAAGGCTATAACACCACAGTTCAACGGTATAGCCTTTTATATAAACAGTTTACAGACTTGCTCCCTCCGGCAACCGAGCCGCAGAAAAAAGATCCGCTCCTGGACTTTGTAAAGGGCGGCGGTGCTAAGTGAATTACATTTTTGAATACTGGAATGAAATCGAAACCGGTAAACTCTTGGTTTCAAAGAGGGTTTACCGGCAATACCAAAAACTGGTCAATGAAATCCATAACCCCGGCCAATATATTTTTGATGAAGCCAAGGCCAATAAACCGATTGAGTTTATAGAGCGATTCTGCAAGCACTCAAAAGGCGAATGGGCGGGAAAGCCTGTAATATTGGAACCATTTCAAAAGGCTTATATTTCGGCCTTATTCGGCTTTGTAGACAAGGAAACCGGGTTAAGGCGCTACTGTGAGACTATGTTCTATGTGGCCCGGAAAAACGGCAAAACAACCATGTTAAGCGGTATCGCGGCCTATATGTTAGTTGCTGATGGTGAAGGCGGCGCGGAAATATTTTCGACAGCTACCAAACGCGATCAGGCCCGGTTACTCTTTGATGAAACCCATAATATGATTAAGCAAAGCCCGGAACTGTCCCGGCATATTAAAAAGCGTAAGAGTGATTTATACTTTCCCCTTACGATGTCCCGATTCCAGCCATTGGGAAAGAATAGTGATACCTTGGACGGCCTAAACGCCCATTTGGTAATCATGGACGAGCTTCACGGGGTGCGAGACCGGAATCTCTATGAAGTCATGAAGCAGAGCCAATCAGCCAGACGGCAACCGCTCTTAATTATGATCACTACAGCCGGAACCGTCCGAGAATGCATTTTTGATGATATGTATTCCTACGCTTGTAATGTGGTAGATGGTAAATTTCAAGATGATTCCTTCCTGCCTATCCTCTACGAATTAGACGACCGCGAGGAATGGACAGACTTCAACAAATGGGAAAAAGCCAATCCGGGCCTGGGTACGATTAAGAAGGTTGACGATCTGACCCGGAAGGTTGAAAAGGCCAAGCACTCCCCCAAAGACATAAGTGGAGTATTGACCAAAGATTTTAATATCAGGGATACCATAAGCAGCGCCTGGTTAACCTGGGACGATATAAACAACGAAAAGACCTTTGATTTAGCCCGGTTTAAAAATTGTTACGCTATAGGCGGCGCTGATTTATCCATTACCACCGACTTAACAGCGGCTACCCTCTTAATGATGGATAAGGACACGCAGGAGCGGTTTATTCATCAAATGTATTGGCTACCCCGCGATAACTTCGAAAAGCGGGTACAAATGGATAAGATTCCATATGATAAGTGGTTACAGCGTGGCCTATTGAGGTTATGCAACGGCAATTCAATCAATTATTCGGACGTTACAGCCTGGTTCTTAGAGATGGTTAACAGTTACGGCATTACTCCCCTATGGATTTATTACGACAGTTATTCGGCTAAGTATTGGGTTGAGGAAATGGAATCCAACGGTTTTATTATGGTTCGTTGTATTCAGGGCGCCAAGACTTTAAGTTTACCCATGCAAATGATGGGCGCCGATCTTCAGGCCAAGAAGATTAATTATAACGATAACCCGATTCTTAAATGGTGTTTGACAAATACCGGTATATTGACCGACAGGAACGGGAACATCACCCCGATCAAGAATCAGGCGGCTAAAATGAGAATTGACGGCGCGGCCTCAATGCTGGACGCCTATACCGGACTATTTGAACACTATGAGGAATTTATCAGGGCTTTATAAAAGGAGGGCTTACATTGCACTTAAAAGACAAAAAAATCTCATTGCTAAAGGCGATCAAGGTATCCGATGGTATGGGCGGGTATAAAATCACTTGGAAAGAGATTGATGGCGGCGCAAATATATGGGCTTATATTCGTTATTTATCAGGCAATGAATTTATACAGGCGGCAGCGCTATCGGCCAAAGTGGAAATGATCTTTGAAATAAATTACCGAACAGATATAACAACCGCCAACCGAGTGCGGTATAATGAAAAGGATTATAATATAACCTTCGTGGACAAGTACGAAGGCTATAAGTCGGATTTAAAATTATATGCCTATGTGGTTAATTAGAAAGGGGGGTTGATTTTATGCCAGATAGATCTAAGTTGGAAGAAGCCCTTATGAAAGCGGTGGATGAATTCCAGGGAAACACTCAAGCTTATTGTGGGGCATTAAAAAGAGATTGTACTAGCGAGGATTTAGAAGAATTGGGGAAATATACCTTTTACGCTCTCAATGACTTTAAAAAGGCTATTATCGAGTATTTAAAATAAGTTAAGCCCCGAGCGGTAATAAATTCCGCTCGGGGTTCTTTTGCTAAATGGAAGGAATATGTATAAAAATAATGCGTAAATGGTTTTTTTATTTTTTTAATTTCGTTATTATTTTTTCTTTATAGCTAAAAAATTTGCCTTTAAATTCCGGAGATTTATCTAAATTATCTAGGATTTTATTTAAATGCATTATTCGATCTCGTACTAATGGATTATTTGTATCTAAAGATGGAAAATCCACATTAAAAAAATTATCTAGCATATTATTCATCATATCAAAATTTTTAGTTTGGACTGTGTTTTCTAACGCCAAAATAAAAGTAGCGACTCCTAATAATTGCCGGTTTTGTTCAAGATATGACGTCGACAAGTGCATATAAAGGGACGCCGCATTTGTATGGAATTTATTCTCCAATAATCTAAATTGATTTTCATATTCTTTTTGAGTCGTTTTTAACTCATTTTGAAGACTCTTTATAGTTTCTTCAGATTCTTTAAGCTGTTTATCAATTTTTATTTCCGTTATTTTAATTCTTTGTTTTTGATAATATGTGACCAGAAATGGGAGCCCAACCCCAATTATTGCAATCAAAAGACCGCAGGCGCTCAATATGATAGCAATATCAGTTTTAAGTGAATTTAAAGATGTTTGGTAAAAGTCATGAGCATTTTTAATTATTTCTGTTAAATCTTGAGGTGTAATTTCAGTACTTAATATAGGTAGCGGCAAAACAAAAACACCTCTTTTATCTTTGATATTTTTTAAGTAAATCTTCCATAGCTTCATCAAGTAGCCGTGCTATTGGTATACGTGTTTTTTCGGATAACTCCTGAAAATTGGCCCAAATAATTTTATCAACTGAATTCGATATTTGAATTCGGTTTTTTAGTTTTGCCATAGTTGTTCACCTCTTTTAAATAGATTTTACTATTAACTACTTGTAAGGTCAAGGAATTAATGCTATACTCATATTAACTACTAGTAGTTACATTTAACTAATAGGAGGAATTAAATTGAATTCGCACGTATCAGCCAGTAAAATTCACGAACTGCAGCTTTTATCCCTTAACGCAGCCTTTGATGCGTTAATGCTGCAAATGATGGAATTAACCCGCAGAAAAATGGAGATTGAACGCCGGATGCAGTTTATCCAAGCTAACACTAAGGGGGCGATTCGTTAATGGTTATCCACGAATTCAAGATTAGGCGGGACACCGGGGAAATAATTTCCCTCTCTATTACTCCTGTAGTCGAGTTTTGGGACAAGTTGGACCCGGTGCCGGAGGTATTGAACAAAATGAAAGCTATCGGTTTTATAAATAAGGGCCAATTTTATGTAATGCTTTCCCCTGATTTGAAAGACCAGCCCGACGAAGTAACACGGATTGTTAAGGCGTTGGTAGTGAAATTTTCCGAGAATCACTCAGAGACGAATGAGGAATTTACAATTATGAACCGGAGCGGCTATCAAAAGGCATTGCAATCAATAATTGAATCATAAAAGGAGGTCTTTCCCATGCGCTACCGTGGCGGTTAGATATTTTTTTTAACCTTTCAGGTATTACTTAATATTACAAAGGAGTGAAATGAAAGTGACTATTATCCTTGAAACTTCACGAGAATTAGAATCTAAAATTTATGGCTATATGGCTAAAATGGATGAACTTAAGAATAGACAAATGTCCGAAGAAATGGCCGTTATAACTTTAATTAGCGAAGGCCTTAATGCCTTTAACAGTAGAGTAAGAAATAAGGGGTGATCTAATTGTCCAAAGCTCATAAGGCTTTTCGAATTATTATTTATAGCATATGCCTTGTAATATCGACTTCTTTGATAATGTACTTTTTATGGAATCTATCAAATAACCGGCTCTATCATATGGGCGTGCCGGTGGGAGTGGTTGCGGTTGAACTGTTGGCCCAGTATTTCCTTTCATTAGGAAAAAGTAAGGTTAAGGCCAAGCAGTATTTACAGGGCATCCTCTTAGTTATGGTTTACATTTTTTATGTCCTGTTGTTTGGCGTACTAAGCGCCGTTGGATTCTTCGCGGCAGAGATATCCACCAATATTCAGGCCACAACTAAAACCCAGCAAATTGATAATATGGCCCAAAAACGATACAACCAAATTGATGATCTGATTGCTTCCCTTAATCTTCAAATGACAACAGAGGCCAAGACCGGATACGGAAGGAATAGCCAAACTATCCTATCAGAAATTAAGCGATTAAAGGCAGAGCAATCTTCCTTAATGGACCAAATGAATAAAGAATCAAAGCAGATCGCCACGGCTGGCCCGGTGGATGCTTTCTCGGCGTTGGCTAAGATGATCGGCGTGAATGCCAACATACTGGCAATTATTATCTTTGGCTCCTTGTGCTTATTCGTTTATACCGGGTTGACGGTTTGCAATCCTAATTTGATGTTAAATGAAACGGAAAATACCAGTAATGTAGCTGTTAAAAAGAAACGTTTCATCAAAACAGTTACAAATGAAACGGAAAATAAAACAATAAGTGAAACGAAAATTCATGAAACGGTTATTTGTCCGATATGCAGCAAAACGTTTCAAAGCAGAAACGGCAAAAATTATTGTTCTCCCACTTGTCGGGTTAAAGCGTTTCGCCATGCTAAAAAGGAGGCGCTTGGGGCGTGAGGATTTTTACTTTTAAGATATTTGATGAGGCCGATCATGATCTAATTAAATGGTTAGATTCGCTCCCCAAGCGGGAACGGTCGGCGGCGATCAGAAGGGCGCTAAGGTTATTTAAACGGGGGAAACGGAAAGAATAACCTCTAAAATGGGGGTTATTAAATGCGTAAAAAACATGTCCAAGAACAAATATATCCTGAGATTTTAAGCCTAGCTGAATTAATGAAACTCCTTCGGGTTAGTTATGGTACTGCGGTAAATCTCCTTGAAAGTCAAGAAATACCTGGGCGTAAAATTTATAGCCGTTGGCGAATACAGAAGCAAGACGTACTAAACTGGCTAAGTAAAAACAGCGCCCAATCAGAAGAACCGAAAATTAAAACCTATGGGTATCCTCCTGAAACATTAATCAAAATGATGGATTTTATAAAAGAATCCACGGGCAATACGAAAAAATCTTTAGAATTACTCAACGAAATTTTATCAGAGGTTAATAAAATGAGGTGAAAACAATGGCTAAGAAAGAGCATAAGCGGGGTAAAGGCGAAGGAACAATTTATCAACGGCCAGACGGAACTTGGGCGGCCCAGGTATCAACCGGGCACGATCCTAAAACTGGAAAACTTAAACGCCGAACTTTTTATGGTAAGACTAGAGCGGAAGTTGCCCAGAAGATGTCCAAAGCTGTTAATGATGTTAACACAGGCACTTATAGTGATCCGTCGACGATTACCCTTGAAAAGTGGCTTTATGATTGGCTGGAAGGTAAAATTAATATCGAAGAAGAGTCTCGACAGCTTTATAACGACACTATCCGGCAACATATAGCGCCGGAGATTGGTAAGAAAAAACTTGCAGATATTCGATACCGGGACATACAAACATTTATTACCAACAAAAGTATTAATGGCCGGTTGGATGGCCGTGGTGGGCTATCTCCCAAAATGGTGCGGCGTATTTACAGAGTACTTTTTGCGGCGTTAAAACAGGCAGTAAAAGAACGATTAGTCACCTATAATGAAGCCGATGGAATAGAGCTACCTAAAGCAGTAAAGCATGACGTAAAAACCCTTTCCATTGAAGAAGTAACTAAATTTTTAACTTTTATCAAGGAACACCCGAATTATGTGGCAATTCGATTAGACTTATACTGTGGTCTTAGAAGAGGCGAATTGTTAGGACTTCGCTGGAAGGACATCGACTTCAAAAATGGAGTCATAAACATTACTCAGCAAATAGTGACTTCTAAAAAGATTAAAGGTCTTAAAACAACCAGCTCAAAGCGTGCTGTTACCCTTTATGGTAATATCATTGACTTGCTAAAAGAACACAAGAAACAGCAAAACGAGTTCAAATTATTGCTTGGGACAAGCTACCAAAAGGAATTAGACTTAGTATTCTGCCATAAGGACGGTAGTCTGATTAGTCCGAAAGTATTTTATAATCAATACAAGGCACTATTGGATCAGGCCGGGCTTGATAGTATTAGTTTTCACGCTTTAAGACATACGGCAGCTACTTTAATGTTAGAGGCTGGGATACCGGCTAAGACCGTACAGGAGATTCTAGGACATAGCACAATCAGTACAACACTTGATGTTTATGGTCATGTTACCCCTAAGATGCAAACCGACGCTGCTATTAAAATGAACGAGATTATTAGTATTTAGCAATTGCAGTAAAATTGCAGTAAATCAATTTGCAGTAAAAATTTAGTACCAGACAATCATAGAAAGGATAAGGTTTTTTTAATTATGCCTTAATCATAATGCCCAAATTTCGGACTCTGGAATATGTTACTTAGTAGGAAAATACCTGGTTTACGAGGAGGTACCAGAATGTCCGAACA
>WSSedL1CaDRAFT_10001075_pt1 | contig 17129 bp, 16 predicted proteins | sample WetSurSL1Cattail_FD_9464 | JGI IMG/M metagenome (IMG submission 9464)
TTCGGGAGGACAGCAACAAAGGCTTTGTATTGCAAGAGCACTGGCAGTTGAGCCGGAGGTTCTCTTAATGGATGAACCAACTTCCGCTTTGGATCCGATTTCCACATTAAAAATAGAAGATTTGATGTCAGAACTAAAGGAAAAATATACGGTAGCAATTGTAACCCATAATATGCAACAGGCAGCCCGTATTTCGGATTATACGGCGTTCTTCCTAATCGGTGAAGTGGTCGAGTTTGCGCTCACAGATACACTATTTACAAGGCCGGAGGATAAACGAACAGAAGATTATATAACGGGCAGATTTGGTTGATCGTTATTTGACAGAAACTGGTGCATAAACTATAATTAGAATTAATAGGAGGTATTCGATGACCGCTAGATTAAGCTTTGAACATGAACTTCAGTTATTAAGAGGTAATTTAAATGAAATGGGAAGTCTGATAGAGGATGCAATTGATAAGACCTTACTGGCATTTGAGACTCAGAATGAAGAGATAGCCAATGAAATCATTCAGGGCGATCGAACGATTAACGATATAGAGAAAACAATAGAGTCAAGATGTCTTTCTTTGATATTAAAGCAACAGCCGGTGGCAAGGGATCTACGTATTGTTACTGCGGCACTTAAGGTGGTAACAGATATGGAGCGTATCGGGGATCATGCCGCCGATATTGCTGAGCTGATTATACGAGAGAAGAGAGAACCTATCTTTAATCTTGTAAAGTATATTCCTGAAATGGGAAAGGCAGCGAAAGAAATGGTACATGATGCGGTAATGGCATTTACCACACTTAATATGGAGGAAGCCAGATTAATTGAGTTGAGAGATGATATTGTTGATGATCTCTTTGATAAGGTAAAGGGAGAAGTTGCATCCTTGTTACGCGCAACTAATGAACATGTTGACCAATGCGTAGATATTTTGATGATTGCAAAGTATTTAGAGCGGATTGGAGACCACGCAGTTAATATTTGTGAATGGACAGAGTTTAATGAAACAGGATCTGTTAATAACATAAGAATACTATAAAATGGAAGGGGGTAATCCCTTTGGATAAAGTTTATGTTATCGAAGATGATGAGAGTATCCGCGAATTACTTAAGGTCGCATTAGAGGGCTTTGGATATTGCATCAAGGCATATGAGGCTGCTGAGCCGGCACTTCTGGACATGAAGGAGGATAAGCCGGATTTGGCTATTTTTGACCTTATGCTTCCCGGCATGGATGGCCTTGCGGCAATTCGTTTATTAAGGCAGGATGCACAGCTGAAACTAACACCTGTAATATGCCTGACTGCCAAGGATAAGGAACTTGATAAGGTTATAGGACTTGATGTAGGAGCCGATGATTATATTACAAAGCCCTTCGGTGTACTTGAGCTGGCCGCAAGAATTAGGTCACTTCTTCGAAGATCGACCAAAGAAGAAAGTGCAGAAGTAATTACTTTTAAGACCGTTACGATTAATACACAGACCAGAGAAGTAAGAAATGAGAGTGAGTTGGTAGAGCTCACCTATAAAGAGTATGAACTACTTTTATATTTAATCGAACATGATTCACGTGTTGTGAACCGAGATGAACTGTTGAATCAGATATGGGGCTATGATTATGACGGAGAGACGAGAACTCTGGACAGTCATATCCGGACTTTACGGCAGAAATTGGGCAAGGTAGGAACAGATACAATACGAACAGTACGCAGTGTCGGATACCGTTTTGTAAAAAGCTGAAGGGAGTAACAATTCGGATAAAAGCTACGGAATTCATTAAGACAAATTTTAACTGGCGTGGGAGAGTTCATGAAGAAGGCTATTTTTCAGAGATTTATATTAATTCTATCACTGGCGCTTATATTAAGCGGCAGTATTTTTAGTGTAGTAATAAGTAATATTCTTTTTGATAAAACAGAAAGTGATATGCTATATTCAGTTAGGATTGCGGACCACGGTCTGAACTATAACGGGGACATGAAGGCACAAGTTGATTCATTAAAAAAAATTGAGGGTAATGAGGCTACACGTTTTACAATTATAGACTTAAGCGGCAAAGTAATCGCCGATAGTGATGTGGCGGATAGTTCCACCATGCAAAACCACAAAAATAGGGAAGAAGTTAAGGAAGCCATGAATGTGGGTATCGGATATGCCATAAGAAGATCAGAAACCTTGAAGGAATCTATGCTGTATGTGGCATCCCTATCTACAAACAAACAATATATCATACGTATGGCAGTACCCTTCTCAGGAGTGGGTGAGTATGCCTGGTCGTTAATTCCTGCCATTTTAATTAGCATTGTAGTAACCTTGGCAATCTCCATGATCCTAGCCAACCGCTTTGCCAGATCCGTTACAAAACCGTTAAAGGAAATAGCGGAGGAGATGTTAAAGCTAAAGGAGGAAAATCCGGACTTTCACTTCAGAGATTATCAATATGAAGAAATGAATGTAATAGCAGAGACAACTATGCAGATGTCAATTGCTGTAAAGGAATCGATGCGAAGAATAGATTTTGAGAGAATGATCCGGCAGGAATTCTTCTCCAATGCCTCCCATGAGTTAAAGACGCCTCTTACTTCCGTACGGGGTTATGTTGAACTACTTGAAAATGACATGGCGACAGATGAGAGGATGAAAAAGGATTTTCTATCGAGAATAAAGAAGGAAACGGACAACATGACCAATTTGATTAACGATATCCTCATGATTTCGCGACTTGAGACAAAGGAAGCACAAGTGCTGCTGTCAGAAGTCCGAATTTGTCCACTTGTTAAGGAGGTATGCAATTCCCTTCAACCATTAGCCAAAGAATATCAGGTAACGCTTAGTATGAACTGTCGACCACTTAGCATGACAGCAAATATCGGACAACTCCGTGCCTTGTTCAGTAATCTTATAACCAATGCCATTAAATATAATAAGCCCGATGGAAAGGTCAATGTTACAGTTACCTCCGAGGGAAAAGAGATAGTCGTTGTCGTTGAAGACACCGGCGTAGGGATACCCGAGGATTCAAAGCAGCGGGTATTTGAACGCTTCTACCGGGTGGATAAGGGCCGCAGTAAGAAGGTTGGAGGTACCGGTCTGGGCTTGTCCATTGTGAAGCATATTGTTGGATTTTATAACGGAAGTATTGAATTAGAAAGCAAAGTGATGGAAGGATCAAAGTTTACAGTACGACTCCCTATGAAGCAAACAGACCCTGAGAAAATAAGTTAAACCTTTTGTTATAAAGATCCGATATATTATAACATAATACATTTACAATTCGTGACTATGAATAAGACGCAGAATTGTCATTCATAGGCTATTACAGAATTCACGGGTAGGGTGAAGATAGGGGTTAATGTACAATGAAGAAGAGGATGAATATTTTATTTTTCGGGACATGTTTTTTGGCTTCTTTACTGGCGGAGGGATATTGCTTTCAGGTATTTGATGGAAAGTTATTAACTTTATTAAGTATAGTCGGAATAGGAATTGTAGTTCTTATTACCGGTTATCTTTTGATGGATTCAATTCGAAGCCAAGTGATATCTAATATGAAAAAAGTAATGTTTTATATGGATCATTTATTGCAAGAAGAAACACAACGATGGAATGAAAGATATACAGAGATAATTAATCTGCAGAAGGCTACCTACACGGCTACTAAGAAAAACACGGTAATAATGGCGGAACAGATTGATAAAATCTTGTCCCTTTTGGAGGCGCAGGAGAATAATAGCCTGAACGAACGTAAAACCTTAATTGATCTCCAGAAAAAATCCATGGAAGGTCAAAAAAATGCACTTAACATGCAACTTCATTATAATAAGGATAATACGAATTTAATAGTCGAGGCAATCCGTGGTCAAGACCAAAATGCGGAGCTGCACGCACAAATAGTAAAAATGTTAGAGTTAATGGAAGTTAATAATAATTTTCTGCACCAATGTATGGTGCGAATAGAAGAGGCAGAAACGGTATCCAATCAAGAACACGATGAGGAGGCGGCTTCCTATTCTGAGAAAATAGACTTTGATGAAAATGAGTATCAGACACAGGATTACAATTCAAATAATTTTAAGAGTGATGACTATGATGTTGATGAATTCGATTTTCACAAGGATGGTTCGGATGAGGTTGTAACCAAGGAGGATTACATTTCCGAGGATTATTCGCCGGATAATATCCTACCGGATGAAATGTTATATGAGAATCCAGTAGAATCGGAAATATTGCAGGACGAAATTCAGGACAGAAACCAGGATGAGATTTATCGAGAGGACCTATTAGAAGAAGGTCTACAGGAGAATTTATCACCGGAGGATATGGCAACTATCGACCCCGAACTCCAAGAAAATAAAGAAGAGTCCGGATTCAGTGCTTTCTTTTCCGAACCGACAGCTGTTAATAAGACAGTAAAACCTCTATATGCTGATCCTAATAAAGCCCTGACTGCGGATGAAATCGCAGCACTATTTGCATCTGCGGGAAATTAAGTCTACAAATCATAGAAATCATTATCCCTGTTTTTTTTGCGAAGAGCACGCTTTGTATAGAAGGCATGTCTGCGTCTTAAACGCGGGCGTTCTACAATCAGATAATAAATACCGACTATCAGTACCACTAGTCCTACAATCCCCCCTATAAGGAACAGACGAAGGCTCCCCCCGGATTTATGGGAAGGAGTTATGCCGGGGGCTTGCGTAGGACTATTTGTTCCGGAATAAGCAGGCATTAATGTCGGGGTATCTTCATTATGATAAATAATGTTCGCACCCCCCACATACTTATCTTGATACGTATAAGAAATTTTCCCAATTATTTTATCGTTAGAAGAGGCATCAGGGGAAGTATCAGCATCTGAAATCTCTGAATCCGAGGTGAAGAAAGAAACTTCCTTTTTTGCATCCACGGAAGAAGCAGTATTGGGTAAGACAAGATATCCGTTGTCATCAATCGTAATAGGCGAAGCAGTATCACTAAGTAGGGCGTTGTATCTGGTAAAGAGTGGTGATTCACTAAGTGCGGCGGTGTCCTCAATGTCGGCAATTGGATAGATTGAGAAATTATCAAAGCCATAATCAAACAGTTTCTCCGTATCTGTATATTCATGCGGAATAGAATCATCGTGCATAAGAACGCAAATCAATTCTAAATCTCCCCGTTTTGCCACAGTTACCAAGGTATATAGGGACGTGGTGGTATATCCGGTTTTACCGCCGATTACACCGTCATAGGAATAGGTCTGGTTCATAACCAGCTTATGATGGTTTGCCAAATATCGTATTTCAGATTGCATATTTGTCGGAGGTATCTGATAGGTACGGGTCCCAAATATCTTAAGAAAGGTTTCATTTTTAATCGCTTCTCTGGTTAACAATGCCATATCATGCGCGGAGGTATAATGATTATCATCCTGTAGACCATGAGGGTTTGTAAAATGTGTATTTGTACAGCCCAAGCTTTTAGCCTTCTCATTCATCATATCAGCAAATTTATCAATACTCCCTGCAATATGCTCAGCAACACCATAAGCAACGTCATTTGCCGAATACAGCAGAATGGCATAGAGACACTGCTGCATGGTCATCTGCTCACCCTCTGTCACCCATAGACGGCTGCTATCGGCCTCTACATCATAGACAGCTTCATGTGAAAAGGTAACCACATCGCCGAGCGATGAATTCTCAAGCGCCAGCATAACGGTCATTATCTTTGTAATACTAGCGGGATAATGTTCGTCGTCAATATTCTTTTCATATAATATGAGCCCGGTAGAGGCGTCCATAACAATGGCCGAATCAGAGAATACACTTGGTCCGTCGGGCCAAGTATTACTGTCTGAATCCTCCGTGCTTGTTGCCATAGCTCGGGCAGACGATAAAAAAGGTATGAATAATATAAGAAATATGCTGAGAACAGCAATCCATTTTCGTTTCATAAGAACCTCCTAAAAGCCGCAAAATGTACCTTGATTTCAATCTTAACTATTGTACTATAGCATGAAATCCTTGTAAATAAGAAAAACAAACATATGATAAAATATTTATCTGATAAAATTGGTAAAGGTGCGTTCATAAGGAGTGGGTACAGGAAGTTCTTCTTTTCCAAACTCCTTTAGCTTTAGCATCCAGGCCATATTACTCGCAAGATTATTTAATATGCAGATGCCCTCAGCATCCTGGGTAACCTCACCCGGCACACCTCCATGAATTACGTTCCAGTAATAAGAGGGAGCAATCATCATTTCCGATATTAAGAAGTAGTTATTCAGTTGGTCAAAGGTGGTCACTCCGCCCGATCTTCTTAACACAGCTAGAGAGGCGCCTACCTTCAACCTCATAAGACCCTTGCTGGGATAGAACAATCGGTCCAGAAATGATTTCATTGTGCCTGCAATACCTGCATAATATACCGGGCTACCAAGTAGCAGACCGTCCGCTTCGTAAACCTTTTCGGAAATATTACGCAGCGCTTCATCAGAAAAGCGACAGTACCCATCTTTGCATTGATGACAAGAAATACAGCCCTTGATCTCCATATTACCGATATGTATGATTTCAGTATCGATGTTCTGCTTATTAAGCTCATCGCAAACTGTCTTAAGTGATAGGTAAGTATTACCTTGTGGTTTCGGACTTCCGTTAATAGCAATAATCTTCATAAAAATAACCATGCCTTTCTTCATAGCCTGCAAACTTTGGGCCGCAGGCACAAAGTTGCGTGTGAAAATAGCTTTTTATTTTCACACTAACCTCCTGTAACTGTTACTAGATGAAACATGTATACATAGTATACTACAAGCACTCGCTGTTTGGAATATAGTCTTGCAAAAAAATACGAGATATAGTAACCGTTCAACATAGTAAGGATAGTAACAAGACTGGGAAAGAAATGTTTCCATATAGGAGCCGCTTTCGCTAAGTTGCATTATGTAGTTCGTATGCAAATACTCCTATATGGAAATCATTTTTCCCAGTCTGGATACATCTCTTTGAAGGCTGAACTGTAACAGACGATATTGTTTCTGATGCGTGGAACATTGACGAATACAGTATTCGTAATTATAATAGAAAAAGACAACAGTCGTACAATTTATGTGAGACATTTTGAGGAGAAATAAGATGAGACGTAGGAATATCAAGGGCTCTGTGGAAACCGTAGAAGAAAATGCTTATATCCTTCAAGAACCGGAAGCCTATAAGGGGAAATGGAATACTCTATTCGGAAACGAGAACCCAATACATATAGAAATAGGAATGGGTAAAGGCAAGTTTATAATGCAACTGGCAGCAACAAACCCAAATACTAATTATATAGGAATTGAAAAATATTCAAGTGTAATGTTTCGTGCGCTGGAGAAAAGGAAGGATATAGAACTTCCGAATCTTCACCTAATTCGCTTTGATGCAGAGTATCTTAACGATATCTTTGAGAAGGATGAGATTGCAAGAGTTTACCTTAATTTTTCTGATCCGTGGCCGAAGGACCGCCATGCAAAGAGAAGATTAACCTCAAGAGAATTTCTGATACGATATAATGCTTGTCTGGTAATAGAAGGAGAGGTAATCTTCAAGACAGACAACCGAGAGTTATTTGATTTCTCCTTGGAGGAGGTTAAGGCTGCCGGTTGGGAGCTTCGAGGGGTAACCTTTGACCTTCATAACAGTGAATATCTGGAGGGAAATATAATGACGGAATACGAAGAAAAATTCGTAGCTCTTGGCAATCCGATTCATAAACTTGTGGCATATAGAAGTAATTTAAGGTGCTAAAAATAGGTGCTAAAACAGGCGTATCTTCATAATATGGTAGAAACGGATACGGAAGGTGCCTATATGAAAAAGGACTGGAAATATAAAGTTGCAAAAGCCACGGGAGGAAATCAAAGCTTTGATAAAAAAATTCTGAGGTTCAAATCCTCATGGGATGAAGTAGAAGGAATACTGAACAGCTCCGTTAAGAAGAAAAAGAGATAAAACCGCTTGTCTAAATTCCGATACTATTGTAATATCATCTTATACATCACATAATAATCGGATGTACAGAGATACTAATAAACAATAGGATAAAAAAGTGCAGATGAAAAATCGCTTCATCTGTCCGGACAACGGAATGGAGGAATATCTATGGCATTTCAATTTACAGACATAAATTTTCAGAAAGAGGCATTGGAATCGGACATCCCTGTATTGATAGATTTCTATGCAGACTGGTGCGGACCCTGCAAGATGGTTGCTCCGATTGTGGCAGAGTTAGCCGTGGAGTATGAAGGTAAGATTAAGATAGGAAAATTGAATGTTGATCAGGAGCCTGGAGTAGCTGAGAAATACAGAGTAATGTCCATTCCCACCATATTATTTATTAATAAGGGTACAGTGGTAGATACAGTAGTAGGCGCAGTTCCTAAGAAGGTACTTCAGGATAAGCTTGAGTTATATAAATAAACGATAGTCATTACGATCGGAAGTCGCCTGTTAAAAAATGATAAGAATATCCATCTAGAGACACGAAAACCCCTCTAAATAAGGGGTTTTCGTGTCTCTAGAAATAAATATGTATATATTATTAAGAATAATAAAAAAACACTTGCAATTTGTTACCGTATTATATATAATAATTTTTGCGTTCGGTAATTCGAACATACGCGCTTCTAGCTCAGTTGGTAGAGCACCTGACTCTTAATCAGGGTGTCCAGGGTTCGAGCCCCTGGAGGCGCACTATAAGGTCTTAATTTGGCAGTCCTGGTAACTGCTGGGTTAGGGCTTTTTTGCGCGTAAAAATGAGACCTGCACAAAGAAGCCCGTAAGTTGCACGATAAGAGCTTGCTCTTAAGAGTGCGGCTTACGGGTTTCTTGTATAGGCGAAGCCTACGCGAGTGAGAGGCCGCCCTTTGCCCTCGAGGTCGCGGTGCAGGTCACATATTATTTAGCAACATCGAAAATTTCAATCTTTGTTATTATAGGCTCATTTCCAAAACTTAACATAAAGAATTTATGGGTCTTTAACATAGTTAAATTCAATTGTATACACTTTCCGGACCAACCGGTTGTATATGAATAATCGGATCTGCCATACCAAGTACCGTTAACCTTATCGGAATAAGCCAAAACAAGAGCTCCAACCGAGTTTATGTCATCGTCTTTAAAAGTAACACGAACACAAGGATTTGTGAACTTGCTCCAGTCCGGACTAATAAAGGCTTGATAGCCCCAGGTGTTAAAAGTTAGATTCATACCGTCTGTAACACTGGTGGTAGATATAAACTTGGTAATATCTTCTTTGCTCACTTTTGTTCCATCCAAACCGGTATTTGATCCACCATTCTTTTTCCATGAGCCTTCCCAGGTATATACCTTGATAAGTTTACTTTCATCCACAAGCGTCAGAGTGGAAGTACCGGTAGCTATCGCATTTGCCGGAATTACAGCCTTTGCCCCTGTAAACTCAAGAATTTTTTTCAGGACATCATTATATTTGAAATCACCGGTTGTTCTGTCATACCAAAGACCGGCATCCCACATAATCGGTAGATATCCGAACTCCTTACAATCTTTCATGACCTGATAATAATGTTCAGGAATTCCATCCTTCGCGGCTGTACAAACACCATACTCACCAATCATAACTCCATATCCGTCTTTGGTGAACTTCGTCATCTTCTTAAAATTGGTCTTCATTTGTTGAATCTCTGTAGCGGTTCCCCATGTATTAGTATAGCCCCAACCTTGATCCGATTCTGCTATACAATAGGTATTAGGGGTATAATAGTGAACAGAAACACTTAATTTGATAACTTTATTATAGGTATCTTTCGGCATGACAAATCGCGTATCTGTCGTCATATCAATATCGGTACGATATCCGGCAATCAAAAGATGACGATATTCATTGTTGCCACCGGTACTTCTGACAATATCTACAAATTTTTGATTGATTTCATTGGTTAACGCATAGCATTGATCCTGTGTAAGAATTCCGGTTGAGGTTGTGCTCTTTCTAAAACCGGTTGACGTGTCAAGCTCGTGATTAAAACCATCACCGAGTTCTTCATTTGCTGATTCGAAGATCAAACGATCGGAATATTCTTTATAGCGGTTTGCAATTTGTTTCCAGAAGGACTCATAACGAGCCCAGGCCTTGTCACGCCAGGATTTATCTGCTGAACCAAATTCACACCACCAACCATTGTCAAAGTGATCATTTAAGATGACATACATCCCATCATTTAGACAATAATTAATAATTTCCTCTACTCTATCAAAGTATAAATCACTAATAGTGTAGGTTCCATCATTAGAAATCATATTTGACCATGCTACCGGAATGCGTACAGTATTGATTCCATATTTATGAATTCCGTCAATTGTTGCCTGTGTTGTCTCAACATTTCCCCAAGCGGTCTCAAATTCAGAAGCAGTCTTTGCGTCGGCAATATCTCCTAAAGCAAGTGATGCTTCCATCGAGTTTCCTAGGTTCCATCCCTGTCCCATGTAATTGGCAATCAAATACTGCGAAGAAATATCTTTACGCATCAATCCGTTATCCTTAGTGGTGATACCATTGGCAGATTTGTGTTCTTTTGTCAGATTTGATTTCTCCTTAATTACAGTAGAATCAGCAGTTGATGCTGCAGTTACAGTAATTGCAACGGTAAAGCTTTTTGTCTGGGTTTTCTTGTTCGAGGTGTAGGTAACTTTACATATCACACTGGTTTTTCCAGCCTTCACACCTGTAATTTTACCGTTTGATACCTTGGCTGTTTTGGAGTCCTTTGTCGACCAGACAACCTTTGCACCTTTTGGTGCATTGCTCAATGTGACGGTTTTACTCTTTCCGACCACTACGGTTATTTTTGAAGTACTTAATTTCATTGTCGTAGCTGCATTTGCTAGATCTGATAATCCGTTAACAGAAAAGACCATCACTAATGTAAGTACAATTGTAATAAGTTTTTTTGTGAATTTTTTCATTCAACCGCTCCTTTTCATGAATTGTTTTTAATTGTGTAATAAATGGCTTGACTGTAAACACGAAGTCACCTAATTATTGCAAATATCACAATTATATAGGAATAGATTACCCCAATTGATGGGATTAGGATACTGTATTATCTATACTTAAAATACTGTAATTTCTAGGTATAAACATTTTATGGGTGCTATAAAATACGATAAATGATTATACGAGAATTTGCTTTTTTTGATAAGGAAAAAGTCAAAGAGGTATAGGTTAGAGATTTTGATGAAGGATGTATCAAATACAATAAAAAACATTGAAATTATCTAGGAGTATTGCCTTCCTGACAATTTCAATGTTTTAGCATCTTCAATGCAAATTCCGGGAAACTCATTTAAGATCATAACAGAGGGGCCGGTTCATTCCGACTCCTATTATTTTTATTAATCGGGTAGATCATTATGAATATCGTCATTCAAATTCTGGAATACCTTTTTTAGTACTTCAATAAATTTTTGTAATGATTGGGAAATATTCTTGTCCCTATTATAAATCAGGCTATAAGGATAGTCATATTTATCAGGTCCGAATTTCAGCTCACGCAAATAACCTTTTTCGACTTCGAATTTAACAGCATAATAAGGAATATAAGAAATTCCAAGATTTGCGTTTACAGCATGCTTTATAGCATCGATATTTCCAAGGTACATGCTTATATTTTTGGGAAGGTTGAACTTGTCAATAAAGGACTTATAGCAAGTATACAGCTGTGAGGTTTTCTCGTGTACGATGAAGCCTTCCTTAGCCAGATCATTGACTTCGATATGCTCTCGACTGCATAGGCTGTTTTCCGGTGAGGCAATGACTGAGAGTCTGTCATAATAAAGTACCTCCGAATAAATGTAACTATTATAGTTGTTATCACCGCCGTTTACAGCAATATCAAGAGAACCGTTATCAATTAAAGTCGTTATTTCAGAGGTGTTTGCGATATGGAGATTAATTGTTACCGAAGGATAAAGCTTCTTCATCTCTCCGATGACGATGGGAAGAATATATGTCCCGGGGGTGTTGCTTCCGCCAAGATTAATTGTTCCGCTCACAACGTCTCTTACGTTTGAGATATTATCTTCTATTTCTTCAAGTATGGAAATTATTCTCCGGGTATAGCTGTAAAGCATGAGACCGCTCTCACTCAGGTAAATCTTATTGCCTGATTTATAAAAAAGCTTCAAAGAAGTTTGACTTTCGAGCTTCTTCATCTGAATGGAAATTGCCGGCTGGCTGAGGTGTAAAACCTCAGAAGCTTTTTTGAAACTACTGCATTCTGCGACCGTGTTAAATATTTCTAGATAGTGTAAATCCATGGCAACCCTTTCTGTAAATAATATACATATACTATGTATTTATTTATCTAAATCATTTATAATATTAATTGGCTGTTTATAAAATTTTTAGATATACTGTATACTGAGCGAAAAGTTAATTTTAATGACCGGAGGGAAAGTTATGAGTGATTTTATGAAAGACATAATCGGTACACCATTAACGGTTTTTGGACTTGGATTTGCAATATCCATGTCAATGGCCGTCATAATGAAGTTATTGATGGATGTCATTAAATTCCTGAGTAAAGAATCTAAAGACTCACAGGAATAACCAAGAGTATTATACTAAAAATATTAAAAGAAAGTAAGGTGTTTATTATAAAAATTTTAGATTTATTTCAAGGATTTCATACCCTGTTTTTACAGGGTCCCACAATAGCCATTTCTAGAATACTTTTAATCTTCTTAGGTTTCCTGTTGGTATATCTAGGAGCAAAGCATATTCTTGAGCCGTTGATTATGATCCCGATGGGATTTGGTATGGCAGCAGTCAATGCCGGAGTGCTTATTCTTTCTGCAAATAATTATGGAAATCTTTTTATCGCTCCCATGACACAGGATGCAGACTTAATGCATGTTATGCAGGTGAATTTCCTGCAACCGATTTACAACTTAACCTTTAGTAATGGTCTAATTGCCTGTCTTGTATTTATGGGGATTGGTGTTATCTGTGATATCGGAATGGTTCTATCACATCCGTTCATCGGAATGTTTATCGCGATGTTTGCTGAACTTGGAACCGTTGCAACCTATCCGATTGCAAGATTATTAGGACTTACAACCGGACAATCCGCAGCTGTTTCCGTTATTGGTGGAGCAGACGGACCGATGGTTCTCTTTACCTCACTTACACTAGCTCCTGAATATTTTGTACCTATTACGATTGTTGCATATCTTTACTTAAGCCTGACTTATGGTGGTTATCCATTCTTGTTACGCCTATTAATACCGAAGAATCTCAGAGGAATGGTGATTATCAGTAAGAATAAGAAAGTAAGCAATATAGCGTCAAAGGATAAATTGATTTTTGCGGTAGTTATAAATACGATATTATGTCTTTTGTTCCCGGTTGCTGCACCATTGTTCTTAAGCTTCTTTATTGGTATTGCAGTACGTGAATCAGGACTGGAAAAATATATTAGACTGATTGAAGACATATTCTTATATGGTGCAACTTTCTTCCTTGGACTTGTACTTGGTACACTTTGTGATGCTCAGACCTTTAGAGATCCGGTTGTCGTTAAGCTGTTGTTACTTGGAATGCTTGCACTTTTGATTTCCGGTATCGGCGGTATTATCGGTGGGTACCTGGTATACTTCTTGACAGGAAAGAAATTCAATCCGGTGGTCGGTATTGCAGGCGTGTCCTGCGTACCTACAACAGCAAAGGTTGCGCAGAAGGAAGTATCTAAGGTCAACAAGATGAGCTTTGTTATGGAATATGCTCTGAGCGCTAACATCTGTGGTGTTATCACGACAGCGATACTTACCGGTATCTATATCTCATTGTTATCAAAATAATGTTATAGGCATGTTTGTTAGTGTGAAAAAAAACTATTTTCATACATTGAATTTATGCAAGCGAGCAAGTCGCATGCGTGGATGTTAGTGTGAAATACTTATAATAAAATGAATTAATCCCAATAGCTACGTTTCGATTTCTGAACGGGCTGTTGGGATTTTTAAGTTTATTTAAGGTTGCAGTGATATGATACTCGTGTAAATCTATTAGGATAAGCCGGAGGTATAGGGTATGCTGCAGTCAAGATATAATATAGAATATGAGGCATTGTCATCGGAGCAGGAATTTTATAAAGAGGCCTATGTATTACTGGAGGGAGCTATCATTGAGGTTATCTCGAGACTGGATATCATCAGAAAGTACAGAACCATGCAGCACAGCAAGGATCCGATCGAGCATTGTAAGGCTAGAATAAAAACAGCGGAAAGTATGAAGGAAAAGCTTAAAAGAAAAAATCTTCCGGTAACGGTACAAAGCGCATTGACTCATGTATATGATGCGGCAGGAATTCGCATTATCACTACCTTTATTGATGATATCTACTGGATTGTGGGTATGCTGCACAACCAACAAGATATTCGAGTAATTGAAGAAAAGGATTATATTCATAATCCCAAGTCGAACGGCTATCGAAGCTATCATATGATATTACAGGTGCCGCTTCATCTGGAGGATAGAGTGACATCTGTATTTTGTGAGCTTCAAATACGCACAATTGCAATGGATTGTTGGGCAAGTCTTGAGCACCGTTTGAAATATAAGAAGGATATTCCAAATCAGGAGGTCATTGTGGGAGAATTAAAGCGATGTTCCGATGAAATAGCGTCTACAGATTTGAACTTTCAGGCAATTTGGGATATGATTGAAAAGATAGATCAGGATTAAAAATATTATTATGTATAAAATATAGAGTAGGATAATGGGGGTAAGATGATGAGAATTCTGCTTGCTGAAGATGAAAAAGAGATGTCAAATGCCTTGGTTGCAATTTTAAAACATAACAACTATTCGGTTGATGCAGTATATAATGGTGTTGATGCACTGGACTATGGATTATCAGATAATTATGATGTCATTATCCTGGATATCATGATGCCTAAGATGAACGGACTGGAGGTTCTTAAGAGGCTTAGAGAAGAAGCTGTTCATACTCCGATTCTTATGTTGACGGCTAAAACACAGATTGAAGACCGCATTCAAGGGCTGGATATGGGAGCTGACGACTATCTGAGTAAGCCATTTGCAATGGGTGAATTGTTGGCAAGAGTGCGAGCCATGAGCAGACGGAAATCGGAATTTACACCAAACTTGATAGTTGCAGGTAATATTAGTTTAAATAAAGAAACCTATGAGCTGTCCAATCAGGTATCCGCACTGCGATTAGGCAATAAGGAATTCCAGATGCTAGAGATGCTGATGTCAAACCCGAAGCGCATGATTTCTACAGAGCAGTTTATGGAACGTATCTGGGGTTACGAGGCCGAGGCGGAGATTAGTGTAGTCTGGGTATATATTTCATATTTGCGTAAAAAGTTGGCCTCGTTGGATGCCAATATAAGAATTAAGGCATCGAGAGGAATCGGTTATAGTCTGGAGGAAGACGTATGATAAAAAAACTGCAGAGTAAATTCATTAGTATCACCATGCTATCCCTGTTTTTCATCTTGCTTCTTCTGGGAAGTGCCATTAATATCACCAACTTTTTTCAGATGAACAGTAATCTTGATAATACAATTAAATTTATATCTGTGAACCAAGGAAAAATCCCGGATTATGATAACAGACAAATGCCAAAGGACATTCCCGGATTTAAGGTGAATGGGGAAACACAATATGTTACCAGATACTTTTACGCCTATTTGGATGAAGACGGCAACATCAACATGGAAAGCATAAATACAAACAATATTAAGGAGGTTACCTCTGAGGAAGCGTTGATTTATGCCGAAAAGGCTGTAAACAGTGGAAAACACAGTGGATATTCAGGAGACTACCGATACAGGGTCATACAACAGTCAGACGGTTATATGCTTGTGTTCCTATATAGTCACATGGAATTGCAGAGGTCTTCGGATTTATTGGTTATCACCGGCCTTGTCTCATTGGGAACGTTTCTACTGATGTTTTTACTGGTGACTGTATTATCAAGGAAAGCAATCAAACCCATGATTGAAGGTGCAGAGAAACAGAAGCAGTTTATCACAGACGCAGGACATGAGATAAAGACCCCACTTGCGATTATATCCGCTAATGCTGATGTTCTTGAACTGACAGGGGGAGGCAGTGAATGGATTAACAGCATCCGTAATCAGACATCACGACTGGATAAGCTGGTAAAGAATCTCTTAATTCTATCCAAGATGGATGAGGATAATTTAAAAATTACCTTTCGTGAGTTCAAACTGAGTGAAACGGTTGAAAGAACCGCAGAAGCCTTTGCCGTAGTGGCAGAGGCAAAGAATAAGAAGTTTTCATGGGATATCGCACCGGATAAAAAGCTGTTCGGAGATGAGGATAGTATTGAGAAGCTGGTTTCGACTCTTGTTGATAACGCATTGAAATATTCCAATGATGAGGGAGACATTAGGCTTACCCTATCACAGTCAAAGAAGGGTATTAAGCTAGAGGTTTATAATACGGCTGATGAAATTGACACCTCTAATCTTGACAGACTGTTTGACCGTTTCTACCGCGTTGATTCCTCAAGATCCAGGGAAACCGGAGGCTATGGAATCGGGCTTTCCATAGCAAAATCTATCGTAGAGGCTCATCACGGAAAAATATCGGCTAAGAGTGAAGATGGTAGGTCCATCTGTATCACGGTCATAATATAGTAATCAAGAATTATTGCATATAAAATAAAGATCCATACAGGTGATGATAAACTATCAACTATAAATGATCCATATTTGGTTGATAGTTTTTTATAGCTTTAAAGTTAACATAAGGTTGGCCCTTTATAGTAGAGACATAAGTAAAGAATGATACATGAAAAAGGCACATACATGTTAATGACTTAAATGTTATATCTTAAAGAAAGAGGTAGAAACCATGAAGAAAAGATGGAACTATATAATCACCGGTATCTTATTAACTGCAATTCTTTTGACCGGCTGCAATACAAAGAGCAGTCAACCCCCCACAGGTACATCTTCCGCCGGCGATATAACCGGTACGGCAACTACAGTATCGGATGGAACGCTTATATCAGCGAGCTCAATCATTGCAGTAGATACCGAGTTTACCGCACGAGATCTGGAGGTTGGCTATG